>OHSG01000017.1_pt1 | contig 64601 bp, 74 predicted proteins | sample 1578601 | NCBI WGS metagenome assembly OHSG01 (sample SAMEA3879534, study PRJEB24766) | human gut metagenome | biome: human-associated habitat; feature: feces | place: USA | collected 1985/1987
TGGTCGATTGCGGCGGTCTTGAAAACCGTTGAGCTGCGAGGCTCCGGGGGTTCGAATCCCTCCCTCTCCGCAGACAACCTTAACTATTAAGGTTTTACACGCAAGGCACCCAAAAAGGAACCCATTTTTAAGGCCCTTTTGGGTGCTTTCCTTTTATCTCCGCTAAAACAATTTGCGGAAGAAGGCGGCTACAGCCGTAAATACCTTCGTCTTCCGAAGAAAGAAAAAGGCAACCGCCAATAGTACCAAAATCCCGAAAATGTAACGCCACCTGTACGGGTCGGCCGCCGGCTTCTCGGTAATATCGGTTTCCTTATCGGTGTCCGTGTTCACTTCTTCCGTTTTGGTCGTTTCCGTCTTCTGTTCTTCCTGCGTTACCCCGGTAGCTTCGGCCTTCTGTTTTACCGTGAAGGTTTCGATACTCTTAATAGCTCCCTGCCTTCCGGTATCGGGCGGCTGCTTCTCTTTCGGTTCCTTCGGCCGGTTCTTGGGCGTGTCTGCAACCGGATTAGACGGGCCGCCCGCCTGCATAGTGTCCGGCTTTGCCTGCCGGGTATCGGGTTTCGGCGGGAAAAACTCGATTTTCGTATAGGTTACTTCTACGCCTTCGGTTTTCGTATTGTCTACCGTCCGGCGAAATTCGGCCGCCGTCGTTTCGTTCCGCTTTTCTTCGGTCTTAGCCGTTTCCTTCGTGCTGCCGGCCAACTTTCGCGGCGTGGAACACCCGATAAAAGAAACGGCCGCAATCCCCCAAAGAATAGCTATAAAGGTTCTTGTTTTCATACGATTTCGATAGTGATTTTTTCTTTCCGGGCTATTGCGGCCTTACACCGCTTTGTAAGTTCAAGTTCGTAAGGCGTGGAATTGATAACCCGCCCCTTTACCTTGTTTTCTCCGACCAAAATACAGCCGGAAGTGTCCTTACCGGTATTGCCACGATGAATTAGAATGCCGTCGAAATGCGGTACGTTCAAAAGGCGAGGAAGGTCGCGCCCGAAGCGCGGCGAACGGTTTACGGTTATTTCGTAGGTTCCGAACGGTATAGCCGTTTCGTTCTTTACCTTCTGTTCCCCATTGTCAAATTTGCCGTTTCGGTTGTCGTCCCGGTTCTTGTCTTCCAAGGTATCGCAAAAACGCACCCCGTCAATAAACAGCGTACCGATAGTATAGGTTTCGGCGAAGTATCGCCGTTTAAGCGTTAGTTTCATTGTCGCCCCCTTTCTCTTTTTCCTTTTTTAGATACTCGATAACCCCGGCTATAATCTCCTGTTCGTCCTTATGCTGGATGATTTGCGAAAGGATTTTAGCCGCATCCCCGATTTTGGCCCGCTCCTTGGCTTCGCTATTCTCGTAGATACTCTTTAATTCGATAAAACCCACGAACATAGCCCCGATAAACGTAAAAAACGGCAATACCGGTAAAGTGTGGTTCGTCTGCGGATTTAGCTGCGTAATAGCCAACATTTGCACCACGTCGATAGATGTAATTACGAGTATCATATTGAAATACCGGCTTATTTTGTCTACTGTCTTACGCAATCCGTACGAAGACCGATATTCCCCCCGTTGTTTGGCCTTTCGAATCCCGGCCCAAAGGTCAAGGAAGACCACGAACAAAACAAGCGCGTAAACGCAAGCTATAATAATAAGTTGCGGCCCGAAGGTCTGTAAGATATTTTCCATAGCTTAAATTCCCGCTGCCCCTACGTCGATACCGGCGGCGGCAAGGTCGGCCCGAACCATTGCTTTAACCGCAAGCACTTCTTTAAGGTAATTTTCGTATTCGGTTTTGTCCGCTTTGTCCGTCGATAGCCCAAGTACGAAAGCGTTGTACTTATTGATAAGGCTAAATTCTTCGGTTTCGTCCCGGCGGGAACGCAAAACGGCCTTTACGCATTTGTCGTAATCCGGCCGGCCCCATACTTCCACCGTGTCGTAATCGTACGCCTTCCTTGCGGCCGGTACCTGGTCGCCTTCTGCTTCGGCCATAGGTTCCGGCGTTACTTCCACTTCGGTAATATTGTAGTTGTAATGCCAACTGCCGTTGCCCAAGTCCTGCAAAATGGGCGGTCTATCGTTTGAATTTGATTTCATACTTCGATGTTTTAGAAAGTTTCTTAATCAAGTGTTTGCTATCGCAAGACTTCGCCCAACCCCTCCAAGGGCAAATAGCCTGCTTAAAGTCCTTTTCGGATAATGGCCTTTTCCGTTTGTTCAGCTTCGCCAACCGCCGGCAAAAAGTCTTTTTAATGCCCTTTCGCATTCGGGTATGCGTGTGGAAAAATACATATCCTACGAAGTCGATACCGCGAGCCGCTACGGGGAAAACTTGCCAATTCCCTTTAACCTCTAATTTCAAATCCCCCAAATACGCCCTAATTTCGCCCATTAAGGAATGAAGGTAGGATTTATCCGAAGCAAGTATTACAATATCGTCCGCGTAGCGGAAGTAGTGCTTTACCCGCTTCTGTTCCTTTATCCAATGGTCGAAGTAGGTTAAATAGAGGTTAGCGAAATATTGGCTTAGGTAGTTTCCGATAGGTACGCCGTCCGCCGAATCTATAATTTCGTCAAGTAGGCGAAGTAGCCTTTTATCCTTCAACTTGCGGCGCAGAATGGATTTTAGCACGTCGTGGTTAATCGAAGGGTAGAACTTGCGAATATCCAATTTCAAACAAAACGTAGTACCTTCCGGGTCTTCCCGTAGGGCCTGTTTTACCTTCTTCGCGGCCGCATGAATCCCCCGGTTCTTAATGCAGCTATAAGTGTCCGCCGTGAAGGTCGAAACCCAAATAGGCTCTAAGACGTTCATTATAGCGTGGTGCAAAATACGGTCGGGAAAGTAAGGCAAGCGGTATATTTCCCGTTCTTTGGGTTCGTAAATAGTGAATACGTCGTACTTCGATGTATGGAAAGTACCGTTTAGCAAGGTTTCGCGCAACTTCAATAGGTTCACTTCCCGTTTTTTATCGTGTTCGATAACTCCGTACGTGCGTAACTTACCCTTACGGGCCTTTTCGTCCGCAAGCTGCAAGTTCTCGATAGAACAAACCTTCTCGTACAAGTTACCTATTCGCTTCATCGCACTACTTATTTGCTGATTCCTTAGGGAATGTTCGGGAAGTCCTACTAATACCCCTTAAATAGTTGTTGTTTTTTGCCAAGTGGCAAGGTTTTTACCCCGTTAAAATCTGCATAGCTGGGAGCTGACATTCGCATTCGTATTCGAAGCCGTGTTATTCGTATTCGCGTACGAAAAGCCGGCATTCGCGCTGTTATTCGCATTACCGCCGAAAAGCACGCCCCAAGGGTAAACCGCCTTTATTTTCACTCGAAATAATACCTTGTTCCCGAAGCCCGCATAGTTACTTTACGCGGGAAGGCGTTACGCTCCTTAATCTTCCCAAGGATATATTTAATTTCTTGCGAATTGGTAAAGAACTTCCGCGCGTCTTTATCCGGGTCTTCTTTATTGAACTTAATCTTAACCAAGAAGCGACCGGTTCCGAACTTCGTTTTAACGTCGTCCAAGAAGTCAATAACCCAAAAAGAAAGGTTAATTAACTTCTGCTGGGTTATTTCCGAACAATTGAAGTGCTTGTTATTCGCGTCCGGCTCAATCTGCAAGAAAGCTAAACTTCCGTCGTCCTGCCTGTTGTTTTCCATTTTTGCGAAAAATTGAACGGCGGGCATTCGTCCTAATTTGAGCTACTTCGAAAGCCCGCCGTAGTTAAACTTCTTTGTTAAATGCGTTCCGTTACGTGTCGTTTCAAGCGGGTAAAAAGCAAAGCCGGGAGCCGACAGCCGCAGTCGCATTCGAAGCCGCGTTATGCGTACTCGCGCACGAAAAGCCGGCAAGCGCGCCGTTAGTCGCAGCACCGCCGAAAAGCACGCCCCTTTGTCCGGTATTGCTTACTACGTTCGTATAGAAGTAATCGGCGAAGTAAGTAGTAGAACTTGCGCCTACTGCTGTCGGCATATTTTCGCCGTACTCGCCAATCATCATAATTTTAACGTAACCTTCATTGCGGGGTAGCTCGCCGCGCTTCTCGTAATCGGTATAGTCGTTACTTTGAAACTTGGCCGGGTCGGTACATACGAAAAACTCACTAACGCCGCCCGCGTCCGCACTTTGAATATTGCACTTGCATCCGTCCGTCCAACTCCATACGTGCCCGAAAGGATTTTCCAAACCTCGGTAGCTGGGTACGCTAAGGGTTTGGCCGTCGGTTCCGTCGCTTTTCTTGTATGTGTAGTTTACTACGCCTGTCTTATTTCCCAACGGGTTGGTAACCCCGCAAGGAACCATAGGGTTATAACTGTTATAGCCGTCCCAATCGCTCATATTGGTAACGCCTTGGCTTAATCCGCCCTGCTTATATCCTTCGCTTGTAGGTTCCGCGTTATAGGCAAGTTGGCAATTAAAGTTAGCGTATTCGACGGCGTAAAGCCACCAGCAAGTTTTTTGTACTTCGTAAACGTCGCAATTCCAACCGGCCCCGTTCTTGCCGGCATTCCCCCGGTTCCGGGCATACTTCCGAAAGTTGGTAAGGCTGATAGATGTAGCCGGCATACCTAAAAGGCTTCTATATGTTCCGTCCCAACCGGCCGTATTGTTACCGCCACGGAAAGCCGTAGAAGTATTTACGACGCTTGCAAGTTTCGGCGTAGCCGATACGGTGCGGTCTACGGCCGCTTCGTAAGCCGAACGATAGGCAAGCTGCACCAAATGGAACCCCGGTAGCGCGTGTTCGGAAAGAAGGCACCGGAATTTAGTACCGTCTACTTCAAATTTGCGGTAGTGGGCTGGTATTTCTACCATTACTTGCCCGTCGGTGCCGTCAAGTTTGGCGGCGGCTCCCGTATCGCGCTTGGTGCTGTCGTTCGCGTGAAGGTAATAAGCTACCGTTCCGTTGTCGCGCAAGACACAACGGCGCATTTTACTTTGAATAGGCAGCGAAACGTGAAGTTCCGGGCGACCAATTCGGGTACAAGCCGAAGAAGCTACGTTAGAATCCCATTCTATACCGTAGTAGTAATCGTAGGGAAACGTCGGCTTCGTGTTTCCTACTCCAATCAATAAACCCATAGCCGTATAAGATTTAGTACCCCCAAACAAGGGTAGCGTTAATACTCGTTTGCTTAATCTCGCGGACTATTTCGGGGTTCCAACCTATTTCGAAGCGCGTAGCTACGAACTTGCCCGGCTCCATGCCCCAAAGGTTTACTTCAAGAACGACGGCGGTTTCTCCGTCGTTCTTAATGTTAAACGGCGTATCTTCCATTTTGAAGTTACCCGTACTTAGCCCTTCAATGGGGCCGATTGTTCCAATTTGGGCGGAAACCGTTTCGCCCCCTCTTGTTGTACTCATTTTGTCGAAATATTAAGTTACACAAAAATACCCCGTTGCGTATTATTATAATACGCTTGTTGGTAAAAAATTAAAAACTAACTTTCTGCCTTCGTAGAATAGCGAGTATGGTTTCGTAAAATCCAAGTTCCATAAATATTCACAAACTCCATTAACTCACCGGGAGATAATACCCCAACTTGGGTATAGGAAGATTTTGTACCCTTTACGACCGTACAGGGATATGATGATGAATTATATAACGCACAATTATACCCGTTATGGTCTTCGTTGGCCTCCATTAAAACCCCGAATTGTGCTCCGGCGGTCAAGGCCATGTAGCAATTTTCGGAAACTGCCAACACCGTAGTAAATTGCGAAGGCGGGCAGTTGGTTTTTGTATATATCGTTTTATACGACCCGCTCGTTTCAAAGTAATTGGAAACGCATCGTCCGTCCTTATATACTCGGAACTTGGCCCGGTTGCCCTCCATTGCAGAGGGCGTTTTCGCGGTAAAGTCGATTCCGGTATTGCGTTGATAGGTTTCGCCCGTTGTGGATAATGCGAAAATTTGCGCCCCTACGATATTCGTTACAGTTCCTACGACAGAGCCTTTATTGTCGAAACAATTATCCCCATTGCTCGGCGTCGCGCTTTGGGTGTAGATATGGGTATAGCTATTGCTTGTCCATCCGTAATACTCTACATTCCCTTGTTGCGCTCCTGCGAATATCAACGGATAATCGGATTCTCCGGTGGGATTATAACCGGCCATAGCAGCTGCTACATTCTGTTCCGTATCGCGTACACCTATAAATCCGGAAAGGGCTACACCGCCTTCTATTTCTGTTCTTGCATCCTTAAAAGCATCTCGCAAATATTCTATGTCGCTTTGTTCCAATTCAGCAACATCCTTTAATGTCCCGTCAGACGCACGAAATTTAATGTTCCCCCCAATCTCTCCGGCGTCTAAGTCGAAATAAGTTTGTCCGTCGCCACTTTGAATCCGCCCCGTAGCAAGGAAACGACCGTTAATTGTCGTTGCGCCATAAGTTAGGGCGATAAGACGCGCCGGCCGGTTCCCGTCGGTATCGGTTATCACGCTGCTAAGGCTCCCTATCAAGAAATAATAATATGTAGGGTCGCCGTCTACCGCTCGCTGTACTGTGTCGAAAACGATGTTTCCGGCCGTTCCTGTCTTTTGGCAACGGGCGTATATGTAATAGACCGTTCCGCTTACAAGGTTCGAAAAGGTGGCCGTATTTAGCTGCCAACTTTTTACGGTTTCCGCTATCGTATAGTGAACCAACGTACCGCCTACCACCTTTACCGTATTGGGATTCCCTTCGTAGTTCGGTTCAAAGCGGGTGTTCTGTAATACGAACTGCTGGGAACGTGCGCCGGTGGCTAACATGGTCGTTTCAATCGAAAGCGGCTTTATCTTCTCGCTGTAATAGTGTCCTTCGGGGTCGAAAACATTAGCTAATACTTCTTGGCTGGCTTTCCAATTGCGGCGGGCCTTCGACGGGTCGGCAAGGTCGTTTATCTCTATAACATTGTCGATTTTCTGCAAGTCTTCGATAACGCGGGTTATCGTCGTTTTGGTTACGCTGTCGCCCAAGGTTATATTATACTTGTATTCCCGCAGCAAATCGCGCGTAAAGGCCGTAATTCGTACCGATTTGTTTACGCCTATGTCTTCATCTTCCACTGGGATATAATCGCCGACGGCAAAAAGGTTTACTACGGTCAGTTCGCCGGCGAACTGACGTATAAAATTTTCGTCGATACTTAACCCGTACTGTACTTGCGGCTGGCTGTATTCGGTTATTGCCTTGTTGCCTTCCGCAAGGAGTTTGTTTTCCGCGTCGGTCTTGTAAGTGTCCGGCAAATTTATATCCGTGAAGAAATACTTATCGCCTACGCCGAACTGAAACGCCGCACTTGTTTCGCTGGGGAACTTCATGCCGTTTTCGTCCGTGAACGGTACTACCTGTATTTCCTTCGTCGCGTGGTCGTACTTGTGTATGTCAAATTCATAGCCGGCCAAGTTTCCGGTAGTGAACTTTACCTTTGCAGTAGCTCCGTCGATAAGCCACTTTGTATTACCCGCGCTATCCTTTTCGTTAAGGTCGAAGTTCATAGTAGCGTCCTTAAAAGCATAATACGCGCTTCCGGCGGCTGTTACTTCGCCGTAGCGTTCGGGTCTGATGTCGTCGAATATCTTTGTATTCTCCTTCAACCCGTAAGCCGCAATAGCGGCCGCGTCCTCGATGTAGGAAGCGTTTTTAGCTTTGCCCGGAAGACAAAGACGGGTATAACGGTATTTGTCCCCAAGGTTGCTACTACCGCCGTAGACGTATAGCCGGGTAACTACGTTCTTGGAATTGATGTTTTGGCGCGTTAATTCGTAAAGCCCGCCGGTACGTCCGTACCGGAAGGTATAGGGGAAGTTTACCCCGGCCGTTTTGATATTGAGCGTACGAACGCCGTTAGCTTGGGTAATCTCAAATTCGGTGCTGTACTGTTCGCAAAGGTCTTGCAACACTTCCAAACAATTCTTTTCCGTATAGGTAAGCGTTTTATACTCCGTATTGGCCGGATAAACGCCTAACACCCATTTACCCGGATATACGCGGGTAAGGTTCCCGATAAGAATACCTAAGAAGTCTTCTAAATCGCCCGTAAAGCTATCTAATACGGTATCGTCCGGTAACAAAAATTGCACGTCGATTAACTCGTACTGTACGCCTTCGAAAGTAAGGGTATATTCGAAATTCCGGTTTCCGGTCTTCTTAATGCCCGGAAGCTGGTTAAGGGTATAAGTCTTCCCGTAAACGTCTATTTGGTCGCCCAAGTGGAAGGTTAAGGGCGTGGCACTTTTTACGGTTATCGCCACCGTATCCGCCCCTAACAGCGTAATACTTTGTTCGGCCTTGGTAACTCCGGACTTACGCGCCCGCGAAGTCAATAGGGCCGTAGTCCCGTCCGGGTGTCTTACTATAATTTGTTCCATACGATAATACCGTTAGTAGTGAAACTTTCTATTTCTTCGATAACTCCGGCGACAATGGCGTAAAAAATTCCGTCGGTCGTGTATTCGTGACTCGCTGTTACGTCGGTTCCGTAAACGTCGTTCGTTTGGGTTCCGTCGCCCCAAAAGATAGTAACCGCCTTCTTGCTGGTTAGGGTAATCGTTAGCGTTTTCGTATCATTGCTTAAACGCTGGTGCCGTACGATACGCTTTACCGGGTCGGGTTCCTTCAATTTCAAGGTAAAGGTTCCTACCATAAGGTCGTCGTTCCAACGTTTGTTAATGGCTACCCCGTTCTCGTTATAGACTTCGTAAAGCAACGGTTTCGTAGGGTGTATATCTACCATAAGCCGCTGGGTGTTGGGCCGGTTGAATACGTCCAAGAAGTCGTTTAGCTTCGTAACAAAGTCTACCTTCCCGTTCGCTTTCATAAAGCAATTAAGGGCTATTTCGCGGGGTTGCAGTATCTTGTTTTCAAGGTCTACTATCTCCCCGTGATAATCCGGCCAATCAACGGAAACCGGGGTTTTCATTTTGGGACGGTCAAGAAGGCCGTTACTTTCGCTTACATAAATATCCCAAGCCTTAAAATCGGTTCCGTCTATACTGTAAGCCAATTGCGCCACCGTAGCAATACTTTCGGTAATTTCTTCCTGCGGCAAGGCGGTATTATATACCTTAACTTCGTCGATACAACCGTACCCGTTGGCGGTCGTATAGATGTCTTGCAGGATAGCGAAACCGGTAGGCTGGGCGGGTAGCGTAATGGTCTGCACCAATGCCGTATCAAGGTAAATGCGGATTGTTAGGCCCTCTTTGACGATAGCCCAATAGCCCCAAGTATCGGCCGCAAGGTTAAACCACGCTTCCGTATAACCTTCTATGGCTTCCCAGCGGGCAAAGAATCCGATACGCTTACCTGTAAAGCCGTCCGGGAAGGCTGAACGCTTCAACCAGGCAAGCAGGGTAAAGTTCCCGGTAAGGGGAATTACGTTTTTGTCTATATCGCAATGCCCGTTACCGTCGAACTTTATACAATTGCCTTGCTTTCCGCCGGTAAAATCTGCTTCTACTACCGTACCGTCCGCCCGTGTCTTGCTGTAATCGTAAGCAATGGTAGAACCGGCCGCTTCATCGAAGGGCATATTTAGGATAATGTTACTTTCGTCTGCCATATCAATACGTTTTAGTCGTTTTTCGAATAACTTTTATTATCGCGTTACCTTCGCCGTCGCCGGTGGTAGTCGTCAAGTTCCCGCCGTAGTGGTTTACGCAAATCTTCGCGTTATCCCGTGCTTCTACTTCTACGGTGGTATCGTCGAATACGTCTACCATTACGAAGGAATTACCGGTAGCAAGAACCTTTAACCGGCTTTGGTGCTTTGCGAATACCTGCCCTACGTTCCAACCGTCGTAAGTGGCGGTACCCTCGCAACGGCCAAGGGCTACTACGTGCCGGAAGTTTCCTGCCGTAATAGCTTGGTCGAGGAACACGCCGTAGGCTTCGCAAGTACCTACGAAGTGCTGGCGTATAAATTCGTTGCTGGGGTACTCGTTGCTTAGGCAAAAGTCGATACCTTCAAGGTACATTTTAATAAGTTCGTCTTTCCCTTTGGTATCTATAAGGCGGCCGTACCATTCTTCGCAAATGCCTTTCTTTTTGGCGTCGCGGGCCAATCGTTTATTTACTTCCATATCGCTACATTGTTATTCCTTGCGCCCGTAACGGGTCGGACGCGCTTCCCGAAGTATTCTTTTCTATCTGTTCAAGGTGCCGGTTCGATACGCTTAATTTGCCGTCGATGTTGGCAAGGTGTATAAGCTGCTGGCGCAAGATTTCTATTTCCTGCACTTGGTTTACACGTACGGCGTTCGTTTGTCCGGCCAATAAATCTATACTTTCTTGGCTGGCTCCCTTAATTGCACCGGATAGGCTCGTAGTAGGGTCGCCGTTATCGTCCAAGTCCTTAAACAAATCTTCGTACAACTTCAAGGCTTCGGCGTACCCTTGGGCTATTGATTTTACTCTATCCTTAAACCGTTGCTGTTCTTCCGGGGTCAAGCCGTCGAAGGAACCGCCGCCTTCATCGTTAAAACCCATATCGCGCTGCAACTGCTTTACGGCATTTTGTAGCTGCTGTTCGAGGAATTGTTTTTTTAAGGCGTTCTTTACGGCATTACCTAATACCTGGTTCGTAACCTTTTCAATCGCGCTTTTTACTTTGTCGCTGTTGAAGCCGTCGGAGTAGGCTTCGGCTATCGCGTCGGACAATTGCGTAGCCAAGTCCTTTGCCGAAGTCTGCGTTACGCTTTCCGTAATTTCGGCTATGGTGTCTTCGATTTGGCGGCCTAATTCTTCGTACTGCTCCTTATATTGGTTTACCTTACCACTATCGGTTTTTTTCTTGCTTTCTTCCGCTTCCCACATAGCCCGCAAGTGCGCGCGTTGTTCGCGCATATTGTTAATAAGGGCCTTTTGGTTATCGTAAACCGATTCGCCTAACGCCTTATCTACGGCGTGTTCAAGTGCTTTGTAGGCGCGTTCCAATTCTTCGACGGCAGCAGCGTGTTTCTTAATGGCTCGTTCGGCCTTACGGTCGCGGGAGTTGAACAGGTCAAAGACGGAAGTTAGCATACCTACGGCTCCCTGTATCATTTGGGCCGGGTTCATAGTTGCGTACCCCTGTGCCATTTGCCCTATTCCGTCCACAATTCCGCCTACGTCCCCTAAAATAGCTTGGGTTTCGTCGTCCATAGAACCTCCCATTTTCTCAATAGCACCCGTAACCGCGTCGAACGAACCTTTTACCAAATCGGCCGTAGCCCCTACGCCTTTGAATACTTCGGATAGGTTCGCTTTACTTGCGTCCTTCTTATAGTCCTTCAAAGCCGTAGAAAGGGCCTTAAACGGGTTGCGGGTCTGTATTTCGTCCTTGGCTTCCCGCAACTTGCTTAAAACTACGTCTAAGTCTTGCGGGTTAAGTTCTACGCCTAATTGGGCCTTTTGCGCTTCGATTTTATCTATAAGGGCCTGTATTTGCGCCGTAGTAAGGTCGTCGAGGTTCCCGAAAAGTTGCTCCCAAGCCCCGGAATCGGTCAATTCCTGCAACGCTGCGGACGAAAGGGCCTTATTCTTGGCTTCCTGCAATTTCGCTACTAATTCTTCGTTATTCTGCTGGGTTGCCAATGCTATTTTTTCGTCGTATTGCGCGGAAATATCGGCGCATTTTTGCTGATATGTTTTGTATTCCTCTACCAATGCGTCGTAGTCTTCGTTCCCCGAACTTTTTGCGTATTTTTTGCGCTCTTTCTCCAAATTCGCCAAGGCTTCCAAGGCTATACGGCGTTCGTCGTCCGTCTTGGCCTTCGCCAATTGCTCGTTAAGAAGGCGGCTATTTTCGGCGTAGTTGGCTTCAAAGGTTATCTTCTTACCCAAATAGTCCGCATATTCGGATAATAGGGCTTTTGTCCGGTCTTTGGCCTTTTGCTCTACGTCTTCCTGCTGCTTCTTAATAATGTCGCTTTTACCTTTGTCAAGGTCGGAACCGTCCCCGGTCAAAGCCTTACGCTTTTCTTCCAAGATATTAACCATTTCCAAAATGGAACGTGCCCCGGAAAGTTGTTCTTTAAGCTCCTTTTCGAATCCGGCTAAAACGGTTTCCTTCGTTTCGTTGGCTATGGCGTTATTTAGCTTCTGCAATTCTTCGGCTTGTGTCTTTGTGGCCGTTCCGCTTCCGATAGCCTTAATAAGCTGGTCGCGCTGCTTCTGTAAATAATCCAAATAGCTACTTCCTTCTTTCAGCAACCCGGCGAACTCGGCTTTTGCGGCATTGCGTACTACTTCGTCTTTGGAATTTACCCAATTGTAATACTCCGTATATTTCTTTTTCCGGGCTTCCAATTGTTCCGTAAACGGGTCTTTTTGCGTAGTCTTAGAAGACGTGCCGGATAAATCCATTTTTTTAAGTAACGCTTCCTGTTCTTTGATTTTCGCCAATAACTCGGCCCGCTCCTTATCGGTGGTAGCTTCCTTATACTTTGCACGCAACTTTGAAATAGTCTTTTCCAGAGCTTCTATACTGCCTTCCGCCACTTTATCCGCACCGCCCCCGATAGAATCCAAAATTTCGCGTTCTTTTGCGGTAAATTCTACTTGCTGGTTTATCAAGGCGTTATATTCCCGTTCCGCTTTCGCTACGGCATCTTCGGCCTTTTTCCAATCGCGGGATTTTTCAATTATAACGCCTTTACGCTCTACGCCGTAACCGTCCTTATATGTTCCCTTCTTCGATACATACGCTTTCGGAGTAGCTTCTAATTCCTGCTGGGCTTTTAATACTTCCTTGTATTTCTCTACGGCCAATTCCTGTACGGCTAACGCTTTGGCCCGTTCTAAGCAGGCTTCTATAAACTTCGACTTATTAGCTACTAACAAGTCTTCCGCTTCTTTAACCGTCTTAATGGAAAATCCCAAGTCCTCGAAGCGGTCTTTATTGTCTTCGATAAACTTGTTTTTAGCGGCCATATCGTTACCCAGCCGGTTCCATGCGGTGGAAAGCTCGGTAATTGCTGTAACCGGTTCGGCGGCAGCTTCTACCACTTTGTTATTAAATTCTTCTTGCGCCTTCTTTGCTTCCCGATTCTTGGATATGAATTTGGAAATTAAGGCTATCGCAGCGGTAATCGCTACTGAAAGGCCAAGGGTTAAGGTCGCCATTAACGCCTTTGCCGCTACGTTGGAAATACCCAAAGCCGTAGCAAACTTCGTTTCCGCTACGGTAAGTAATTCTTTCGCCTTGCGAACTAATACAAGCTGGGTATATGAATCCTTGTTTAAGGTTTTGGCTACCTGCTGTAAGCCTATGGTTATAGCCATAAGGGACTGAACTTTAACCATAATCTTTTGCAAGTTTTCATTTTCCCCGGCAAACAGTCCTACCGCACCCTGCGCGGCCGAAAAAGCCCCGCTTATACCGCCCATTACCTCTAATACGGTATTCATATTTTGGTAGTCGTCGGACATAATTTTAGCCTGCGTATTTGCGTCGGCCATAGCGTCCGCCAAACGGCCTAATTCCGCCTGCATAGCCCGGTATTCGTCCGTATTACGCTTCCCGTTCTGTTCCATTTCCGCAAGTGAATTTTTAAGGTTCATAACTTGCGTTCGTAACATGCCTTTCGCCTTCGCGTTTTGCTCTACCTTGGCCTTATTCTCGTTTAAGGTTTGTTCTTCTTTCTGTAAAGCGTCCGCCGTGTTCGCCACTTCCTGCAAAAGTGCTTTCCGCTGGGCTATTTCGTCTTTTATAGCCTGTTGTTTGGCCGTTAATGCCCTATATTCTTCGTCCCCCTTGGCGGTGCCTTTCATAAAGGCGGCCCCGGCCGCTTCGCCCAAGCGGGCGTACTCTTTTTCAAGGTCGGCGATTGCGTTACTATGGATTGCGGCCATAGTGTCTATATCCTTAAACGCCGCTTCAATTTGTGCGGCGGCTTCTCTGTACGCGGCTTCCATACGGTCGCCGCCTTCTACGGTTGCGTCCGTGAAACCCTGTACGCGCCTTTTGGTTTCGGCCAATGCGCTATTTATTTGCCCGTTATTCGCAATTATATCGAACTCCAAGGCACCGCCTTTTATATTCATCGGATAATGCTATTTATTTGTTGTAAAATACTTTCGGCGTTCTCGCTGGTTATCTTGGTTGTCGTGTTGCCCGCTGTATTGCCGTCTTCGTCGTCGGCCATGCGCGGCGCGTCGATTAACAACCGTTGAACAACGGCCCAAGCTACGCCGTGATGTAAGTAATCCCAAGTCCAGCCAAGGTGGGCGCAAATCGAACCCCGGCGGCCGTAAGGACTATTAAGCCCTATTACTCTATGCGCTCCGTCCTCGGTTGGGTCGTTCTTGCGCCGCTCATCAAGCGCATAGAGTTTATAAAATCCCCTAAGTTGCTTACGCTGGTTACGGCTTCGGAAAGTCCTACCAATTTGGAAGGTTTAATAGTGTGGAAGAAAAGGGCCGTAAGCCGGTCTAACTCCTTATCGTCGTTGTATTTTTTTACCCTTCCACCCGCGCAAACTTCGGTAACGTGGTAATCTTCGCCCAATACGGCAATAGCGATTATTCGGGCCATACGTGCGGCGTTATCTTTGGCTATGCGCTTCGCTTCCGCCAAGGTTTCCGTTCCGCCGGCTGTAAGCCGTTTTTCGTCTAAGCCCATTTCTACCCATATCGCGCTAAGTCTGTCAAGAACCGAAAGCGTAGGTTCCTGTATTTCGAAGTCTTCCTTTACCGTAATTACTTCGGGACGTTGGAAGAATCCTTTAACGCCTTTTTTATGCCGGCGGATTTTATGCGTAACGCTGAACTTTATACCTTGCTTTACCAAAAGGTTAAGTTCTTCGCGCTCTAACTCTAAATCCGTTTTTTCTCTTATCGTATCGTCGTTCATATCGTCGTTAAATCAAGAAAGCCCCCGAAACTTTCATTTGGGGGCTTTCGGGTTAAAGTAAGGCTTTCCCCGCGTTATGCCTGCACGTCTGCGGCGGTCATAAGCGTAGCGGTTATTTTCTTAGTTCCCGTTTTGGTCGGCTGCAATACGGTACCGGCAACCTCGATAAGAAGAATACCGCTTTTACTGAAAGTTGCGTTAATCTTACTTACGAGTTTCATGCGCGGAATCTCGAATTTAAGGCCCTGTTCCGGGGTAATGCGTACCGACTTTTCGACTACGGGGATTTTATCCGGAGCTTCCCATTTATCCGGCGTTGAACCCGTGCCGGGGGTACCTACGCCGCCCAAAAGGTCGGCAAGAACCGTAACCGAAGGGTTCATAATCGAAAAGTTGAAGTTCGTTTTTCCGCCCCGGCTAATGCTTATTACGGGGTCGTCCACTTCTTCGGCGTAGTGGTCGGTTGTTTCCGGGTCTTCCTGCGTCATCGTGCAGGTGTCTTGGTAGGTATAACCCAATACGTCCAAGGTTTCGCCCATACCGCCGTCCTCGGCAATTGCTCCTACCTCAATCTTGGAAAGACCGATAGTATAAGTTTTCTTTGCTGCCATTGTCGTAAATTTTAATTAGTTCGTTGTATATTCCATTCTACCCGCAAGTTGTTGTAATGCTCGTTAATGCCCGGTTCTTTAATTATGGCTTCCGTAGAAACCCGAATAGTCAGCCCGGTAATGTTCGCCGATTTTAGAACCGATAGAACAATAGCCGTTAGTTCGCGTATTCGCTCCCTATGCGCCTTAAATTGTTCGGTTCGGCCTATCCTTTCCTTTTTGTCGGGGACGTGGATATTTACGTTTGAAGTTCCGGTTTGCGGTACTTCGTGGTTTAGGAATAGGTTGTTAATTACTACGTCTTCCTTCCCGGAATTATCCGGCCGTTCTCCCTGCACGAATATTCCGCCGCTAAGGGCCGCTTTCAATTCGGCCGAAGCGTTCAGAATCTCAAAAAGAATATCATCGGTTTCTATACTCTGCATACCTCTTTGTGTTAAATCCATAACCGGCAATGAAGCCGGCCGAGGTCGAACTTTTCGCAAGTTCCGGTTACTACAACTAAGCCCGTTGCTTTGGCTGCTTCTACAAACTCGGTATTCGAAAGCTGGCTAACGTCTACCTTCTCCCGCGTTACAATTACCTGCGTGCCTTCGGGAATTTTGGCCGTACCTTTCGGTAGCTGGATAAGCGAAGCGAATACGCGGGTTTCTCCGTCGGCGGTCTGAATTGTCGAACCTTTACCGTTGGTTTCTTCCCGGCAAACTGCTTTTAACTCCCATGCGGCGGCGGGCGTTTCCCAAGAACCGTTAGGTAATTGGACGCTTTCGCCGTCGTGCTGCAAGGCGTACAAGTATTGCGGGTATTGGTAGGAAGTCGTTACCATACGTTGCTTTTGTTCCGAATTTTGGGCTTGCCGGCCGGCGTAATGCCTAATTCCGTGCAAGTCGCGTTATACCAAAGTTTGATAGCGTCCCAATTCCAACTAATGGAATACCCGCCTTCTCCGATATTGGCAAGGGGGATAAGCGTTGTAAACTCTCGGCAAATGGCCGTTTTAGCCTTCCGCACGTCTACCGGTGCGTCCGGGTCGGGGATAAGTCCGCTTTGGTTGCAAAGTATCAAATCCACGTCGTCCGCCGATAGCTGGAATTTGCCGACCGTCTTAGTAATCCATTCTTTGTAAGTCATCGGGTAAGGGTATTAGGATAGGGGCGACCGTTGCCGGCCGTCCCTTTCCGGTTAGTGTGTCCAGGTGCTGTTAGAAGTGTCCATAAGGAAGGAACGGCCCGAAGAAAGCCAAGCCGGGAAAGCGTTTGCAATTCCTACGGTAACTTCTTCGATAGGTTCCTCGGTGGAATACTTCTTTACGCAGGTGTGTCCGTTCATAGCTTTGATTGCTACGGAACCTTTAAGGTTCATATCGGCCGGCTTCTTCCAATAGGTCGAACCGAGTACCTTGCTTTCGCTGAACATTACTACGTCGTCGGCAAACGGGTTTCCACTGAACGGGCGGCTTCCGTCGTCCTTCTCAATAGTAATATCTTGGTCGATAACTACGACCTGTAAGCCACGCAAGTACGCCAAACCCTTCATAGCTGCGTTTACCTGTTCCAAGCTCGGCGTTTGTGCGATGTTCAAGGCGTTAGCCGCGAACGAAGCGGAAAGTTTTACTACTTCCTCGGTCTGAGCCATAAGCGAGAAGGTGTCAAGGTTCATAAAGGCGTACTTCAATCTAATACCCTTCTTCTTGGCCTTAGCTACGATAGCCTTAAAGTCCTTGCTAAACGGTTTCGCGCCGGTGGTGTTCCAAGCGGCCGAGCCGGTCTGAAATCCGACCTTCTGCGTTGCGTCGATTTGATAATCTACGTCGTACTCGGTAATTACGCTATTGTTGTTTTCGTTAGTAAGCGTTACTTTGCCCAACGAAATAGACTGCAACGCAATCCATTCCAAACGGGCCGCTACGCCGTCCCAGCAAAATTGCGTATCTTCGGCCCACGCTTCTACCAACGCCCGAAGGTCGGGGTTCGCGGAAGTCATGGCGACCATAATTTCGTATTCGTTAAGCTCGTTTTCGTCCTTGGTGCGCTTAATAGCCACCTTCGGAATATCGCCTTGAATACGCGCAATAGCTTCGCGGGTCTTTTTGTTGATACTTGCGCCGCGAGCTACAAGGTCGCCGGCAATCTTTAACCCTACCTGCGTTTCAAGGGCTTTCCACGTCATCGTGTAATTCTCCTTCAAAGGGAACAAGGTAGGATAGTAATACGGGTTAAGGTCGTAGGTATTAACTACAGCCTGCATATCCTTTTCGGTAATGCCAATCATTAAGCTCCTTTGCATAACTTTTCCCGATTAAATTAGATAAACTGAATACCGGTAAGTTTGGCTTTCACTTCGGCACCGATAGGCGGGATATTGCTTTCCCGAATCTGCCCAATAGTCCAAGCGTTTACGATATGGTTGCTAAGCGCGTCCACGTCGTAACTTTCGCCCACAAGGGCTACCGGTGCGTATTTGAAGGCTGCCCCCGAAGCCCCGGCCTCGGCTGCGAGGTAAAGCGAATCGCCGGCTTTTGCGGCAACTCCAAGGGTTGTACCTACTGTAAGGTCGTCTTTGCTGCCGTCGCCGCTATTTGTGGCGATAGCGGTAATAGCGTAGGCCGCCCCGCCGGGAGCCAGCATAAGCACGTCGCCGACTTTGAAGTTATGGCCTTTCTTTACGGTGTAGGTGGTAGCGGAGTTCGTAGCGTCGTCGGTAAGAACGGCTACTTTCACTACATGATAAAGCCCGTTTTCATCTTTGCCAACCGGCGTACCTTCGTGCAGAACTTTCTGCGTAAGGTCGTCGGCAGAAACGGTAATACCGTTCGGAATGTCGGCGACCTTGTGGGTAAACGCACGAATTACGCGGTTATCCTTTTTCCTGTCGATTTTAAGCATTTCGAAAGTTTTTTAGCGTTAAACCTCTTTGCCGCCCAAGCCCTTATTTGCGGCTTCTGCGGCCTTTGCCTGTATGTAGCTTTCTACGCCCGCGCTTACTCCGTCCTTGTTGGGGGAACCAAGTACCGGTTTTTCGTGAAGGCTTAGGCCCCGGTCTGCCAACTCTTGGCCGAAGGCTGCTACGTCGTTCTTGGTTTCGGTCAGATACTCGTTAAAGGCGTTTTCGTCGGCAAAGCCGCCAAGTTTGGCTACTCTGTCGAAATCTTTAAGAACCTTTGCTTTATAGGCTTCGGGTACGTCGGCAAGCTCTTTAACAAGCGTTTCCCGGCGGTTGGCGGTTACGGCCGCGCTTTGAAGGCTCGTTACTTCGGACTGCAAGCCCTTAGTAGCTTCCTTTACGGCGTTCGTAATCATTGCTTGCACGGTTGCAGCGTCCAAGGTTCCGGCCGGTGCGGGTGGGGTACCGCCTTCTTCCGGTTTCTTTTCTACAAAGTCGTACTTCTTACGCAGGTTGTCCTCGCGCGTTTTGTTCGCTTTGTCTATTTCCGCGTCCGCGTCTTTGCGCCAATCCGCTACAAACTTCGCTACGGCTTCGGCGGTAAGTTTACCTACGATACCGGTAGCTTCTTCCTTGGTATTAACCTGCATGGCGATAACTCGCGCAAGCTGGTTAAGCCCGTCTTTTCGCACGCCCGGAAACTGTGTTTCAAGTAGTGCTACAATTTCGTTTAGTTCCATTTTGATTTTTGTGATTTAATTAAACCTGCAACAAAGAAACGTATTATAGTAATACGAATATTTGTATAGCGTTGCAAGTTCTCTACACTCGTTTCAACAATTCAACCGTATGGGCCTATAAGGGGCTGGGGTGGTCTTTGGTTGCCTCGATAGTTGAAAAGATAATTTCACGAACAAATAGCAATGCAGTACGAAAGATAGCAAAAGAAGGCGATTTTAGGCCGTTTTATTATCCAAACAAGGAAATATACCAGCCAACCGCATAAAATCGAATGGCGGGCACGAGAAAGGGCAAAAACGGGTATTCTTGCTTCGTCGGTTATCCGGCCCTTCGTGAATAAGTAGAAATATGGGAATTTTGTTACCGCTGTGTTACTATCAACATTCTGCCGGCGGAACTACCAACATAGCGGCGGTTACTATCAACATTCCGGTAATGTTGGTAGTTAATGTTGCAAGCTGCCCGGTAATGTTGGTAGTTCGGGGCGCAAGTCGAAAGCCCGTTTTCCCTCTCTTTCCCCCTACACCCTCTTTCTCTCTATATATATCTTTATCCTTATATTTATCCACAGGGGCTAAGTAGCCCCCTGCCAAGGAGCTGGCAAGCTCCTTGTTTGTGTGTGCCTTAATAATTGATATTTAGTTATTTATAATAGTTTGATAAATGAAGGTTGCGCGGCCCAAAATAAACCCCTCGCTTGGGGCTGGTTAGGGGTTGGGCTATGGCTTACGCATGAATTTCGCATAACCGCAAATAATTGTATTATAAGATATTAAGCAATAAAGCAAACGTAACTATCTGATTCCGAAGTACAATAGCCCCAAGCCTGCCGCCGGGCTGGTGCTGGTCTGCTCCTGCGTAGGGGCTGGGTTGCCCCTGCCTTGCTCTTTGCGCGATTTTATGCCGTAAAATAGTGTTGTTTAGTGTTTTTGCAGTATATTTGCAATGTTTCCGGGGAGAAATCCGGGGACGCTTGTAAAAGCGTATAGGTATCTAAGTTTGAAAATCGCCAATTAACAAACCGTAATAGATAGACCTATTAACGCCTGCTTGCTGTATATCATTGTTCGATATATCGCTAAGCGTGGGTTATGGTCTATTTTACGGTGGGCGTTTGGCGATGCCTCAAACTTGTAAACCAAGAAAGGCCCACGCTTTTTTATTTGTGTAATGCCTGTTCGGGCCTTGGGGTAATAATAGTTTTCGATATGAAGAAAATTTACTTTTGCCTTTTGGCCTGTGTAGTGGCTTTTGCCGGTTGTTCCAAAGATGAAGACCCCGGAAGAAGTTACACAGAACAACAAGAAAAAGCCTTATCCGTATTTAATGGGACTTGGGCCGATACGCAATTTTCCAACCTTGGCGACTATCCCGGTGCCGAATTGCAACCCGACCCGGATAAAATCATATTCGGAACCCAAAACAATAAGCCCGTAGAAATCTACGAAAACGACTTTATCGAAGGCGAACGCTTGCTTTTCTCTGCCTTCGGCGAATTGGTTTACCATAGCGAGGGGTACGAAGACGTACCGTGTTTTTATTGGCTCTCTAACGCGGCCGATGAACTACGCCTATACCGGACTTCCACCAAGAAGCTATACAAGAAATTCGCGCTTTCGATAAAAAGCGATACGAAAATGAACCTTCACGACCCCGATTTATCGTTACCGTACATTTTCGTAAAGCAATAGTATGAAATGGATAAAAAAGCTATTTTGTGGCAACACCGAGGCTACTCCTTCTAATATCGAAGCCCACAAAGACGAAATAAAAGTACCTGTATCTTTTTTATCGGCTCAAAACATCGTTTACGCTGGGGAAGAAGTCGGCCTTTCTCGTTTGGCTTTCAAAGCTAAACAATTAGGGAACAAATACGTTACAATAGATAGAAATATTTATTACCAAGCACTTAATAACATTGCAAAAGGTAGACGGCTGGATTATTCAATACAAAGAAGCGCAAAGCTAAATTTGCTTGGCATTAGGTACGAAAAGGAAGGGAATATAGAAGACGCGGTAAAAGTCTACGAAGAAAATATAGCGATGCGTTCCAACGGTCGCCACGCATACGATAGGTTGAAAATTATATATCGACGACAAAAGGATAGGGAAAACGAAATCCGGGTTTTAAGAGTGGCTATTGGTGTATTCGGGGAAGATTCGGAATATAACGAACGCTTGCTTAAACTGCTATCTAAAACAAAGGAGCCTTTTTAATGCCGAGAAACGCCCCTATTTTCGTGCATCGTCTTTGTGTAGTATTAAATACCCGTCCGCCAAACAGAACGCCGTAAAATGGAAATTTGGGAAAAATAAGGAAGGAGTAGCGCGGTGCTACTCCTTCTTTTCGTCTGTATCGTCGTCTTCCGCCATTGCGTCGGTTTCTGCCTGCCAACGGTCAATAGCGGCCGCGTTCCGCTCGTAAAACTTTTGCCGCTCTGCTTCCGGGGTATTCGCCCAATCCTTTATAGCCTGTGTAAACGGGTTCTTCGGGTCAAGGGCTTTTAATTTCTCTTCGTCTGTCATAATTCCCGCATTTTAACGTAAATAGTGCCGAACAAATCCGTATCGGTGCTTACTATCTTAAACTTGGTACCGTTAGTAAATAATACTTCCTGCTGGTCTTCGGTAGCAAATTTACCGTTAAATTCCGAAATATCGGATATGTCGCGGCCGTTTTTACTCTGAATCTCAAAAAGTATCCGTACTTCCGACTTCTTCAAATCCCGATAGCTGGCAAATCGCCAAGCTACGGCCGGGGTCTTCGTCGATGAAGTGAAAATAGCGTGTTTTATTTCGTCCCTGCCAGCGTAAAGGCGTTCGTAATCCTTCCGCTTCATAATCGCGCCTCGGTAGACGGTTCCCCGATACTTCGGCAATTCTTCCAACGCCTTAGCCATAAGGGAAGCCGAAGCCTTGTTAAAGTCGGTAAGGGTGCCTTTATCCAACTGCTTATTAAGCTGCCGGTAGTTCCCGCCTTGCTGGGTGTAGTGATGAAGGGCCGCAAGTTCTGTATTCTGAATATCCGGGTAAAGCGTACTAAGCAATTGCGTTGCCCGTTCCATTGCTTCGGCTGTGCTTCTTGCTCTCGTAAACTTCCGTTCTTCGGCGGTGTAGGTGTTTACCGGCAACGTGCCTATACTTTTACGGTTATCCCGAACAAAGTACGGTAAGGTCTTCCAACCTTTCGAGCGTTCCTCGTTTTTGGCTATCCAATCGGTCAAGGCTTTCGGAACCTGCGTTACGGTGCGCTGGGGGTTCGGTTTCCAATCCTTCAACTTTCCGGCCTTACGTGCCCTTATTCGTTCCCTAAAATCGCTTTCCGAAATAAAGATAGGCACCATTTCGCAACGGCAATGCGGATGCCAACCCGTCCAAAGGAAAGTTTTAGGGTATCGACCGGCTAATACGTCGCAAATATCGTATAAGGTTCGTAATTTACCGTTAATTACTACCGTATGGTTATTGCTCAACCGAATTTCGTACCCGATAATAAGGGGGTTATTTTGGTAGCTTTCCCACTCTGCACGGCGGTAGGCGGCGTTCATTTCGGTAACGGCAAGGCGGCGGGCGTTCTTGTACGCCGACCTATATACACCTTGGCCGGGGTGGTACTGTTTCGCCGCTTGGCTTAATTCAAGTTCCCCGGTTTCCTTGTTGCGAACCCGTCTATAAAGCGCGTCGGGATTGTTCAAGTACCCGCGAAGGCTACGGCTTACTTCTTCCGGGCTTTTCCCTTCAAGTATGCCGTTTTGTATGATAATTTCAAGTTCTTGTTTCGCCTTCGCCGTCAAATTCCAAACACGGGTAGATAGGTTCATACCCTCGCGGCTGGCATTGGCGTAGGCATGGCCCGTTGCTCCTTTGGCCCGGTGTGCCTTTACTGCCTGTTCGCAAATGTCGGTAGTTTCTTTCCGCCGCGTCGAAGTCTTCCCGAATACTTCTAACACCTGTTCCTTTACCCGTGCTTCTCCTTTGTCCCAACTTCCTATAATTCCGTTCTTGGTAATAAGGGCTGTTTTGCTGCTAAGGTCTTTTAGGTACCGGTCTAACTTGCGTTCGGCGGCCGGGTTCCCTTTCCAGGTAAAAGAAGCCCCCGATTCTATCGCTTTCCTAACCTCGGTAAGTTTTAGGGCCGCGTGATAGGTATTGCCAAACAAGGCGTAAAGTTGCTTTTCTACGCTTGCTATATATTTTATAACTTCTTGCCTTTTATCCATTACGCCCTAAGTTCTTCTATTGCAATTTGGATATACTTACTTAAAATTGCGTTTAACTCGCTGCAAGGGCCGCTAATTACGTCGTACCCCTTGCTTTCAACGTATAGGGCATAATCGGCGGCGGCAACGATAACCGCTACTATGTCGTTCGGGTATTGTGCTGCCGCTTCTTCCGCCATACGCTTACCTTTTTCTACGCCTTCGCTTCCTTTCTCCCCGCCGGTAGAACCGAAACTTTCCGCTACCTTTTCGCCGTGATTGTAGATAACAAAGCCAATCGACGAACGTAATAGGTGCGTTCGGTCTTTGTAAGTGTTCAATAGTTTAGCGTTCTGCGTAACCTCTAAACAAGCCATTTGCATAGCGTCTACAACGGTGGCAGTTATGATGTCTACCGCTTCGTAAACGCCTGCAAATAGCTTATCTATGTCGAATTTTGCTACTATGTTACCCATATCTTAATTAGATACTTGGTTAGTAGTTATACGGTGGGTTCGTAAATAGACGAATAGGAAGCCGCGCTTTCTTCGGCTTCTATCTGTTCTATCTCTGCGTCCGTGTCGTTTACCCAGCCCAACTGTTGTACGGCCGTCTTCCGCGAACAAATAGCCTTCTGACCGGTGGCCGAAAGAAGAAGGTTTACGTTCGCGGCTTCGTCCTCAATCATAAACGGCACTATTTCGGGTTCGATAATAAGGCTACCGCAAGCGTCTACAAAAGCCTTATCCTTGGCGTTCATTTGTGCTAAAAACGCCTGTATTACGCTTAATCGACGCTGTAAATAATCGTCGAACACCTCGCATTTGTCCTGTACTTTTAGGTGCGCGTCCATAAATAGCAACTTCAAGGCTACACCCGAAACGGCCCCGATACCCTTTACCGAATCGAAAGCAATATCCGGCGTTTGCGTAATGGTGTAAATCATACGCAAAAGGGTTTCTATCTCTAATTTGACGCTTTCGGGGGCTTGCGCCCAGCTTAGATATTGTGCGGTCGCGCCTTCTTCGCCCTCGATAACGGCCCCGCTTTCGCCCTTCTTGGCCCAACCCAAAATAGTACCCGTAGTAAAGATTTTCGGGCTTGCGTGGTAGTCGTTGGTATCGGCGAAGTTAGAAAGCAACTTTTCCAAGCGGTCTATAAGGTTCTGCACGTCTTCCCATTCTACGGCGGGCTGGCGGCCATAGATAACCGGGATTTTGCCTATTTGGTTCTTCTTGGGGTAGCCGTCCAATAACTGCCATTGGTTGCTGGTAAGCGTCCATTTCCGTATTTCGGTATCGGTATAGGTTTCGAAATAGGTATGTTTTACCCCCGCGCTATCCTTTACGACGTATTCGCGGGAAAAAGCTACCATATCGCCCGTTTCATCGAAGTAGGGGTAAAGCCTATCGCCGAACAACGGGCTAAAAATGGCTACCCGAAGTTTGTGCGTTGAATCGAAGCCGTAGTTTTTCGTCGGTTTCTCCACCGGGTACCAAAGTTCGGCCGATTCCTTACTGCTATACATACCCCGCGCTACCTTTCGGTTAAGGGTGCGGCTTTTGTTATCGAACAAAACACGCTTTACAGCCTTCAAAACGTCGGCTTCCTTGGTGCCTTCTTCCGGTTCCGCATTAAGAATTACGGGGTTTCCAAACGTGAAGGCTACGGCCCGCTTTACTATAAGTTTCTGAATCGCCAAGGCTACGCGGGCTACCGGCTCGATACGGAAGTTTTCGGTTTCCCCGTCGCCATTGGTAACGGTCTTTATGTTCTTCTTTTCTTCGTCGTTTATATCGAAGTCGGAAAGGTCTACTTTTACCTTCTTATCCCTACGCTTTACCGGGTCGTTTACGTCGTGGCCTTGGGGGTCAAGCTGGGCGATATATTCGGCCGCGTTCGGCTCGGTCGCATTACGTCCGTTCTTCAATTCGGCAATAGCGGTACTATGGTTCTCGCTCGCCAAAAGTTCGTTAATCTGCTTGCTGTTCATTTTATTGTCTATTGATAGTTAAACATTATGCGAAATATCCGGCCGCGCTTTTCTTACCTGTAATTGGCCGTTGCTCTACGGTTCCGGTCAATGCGTCCGGCGCGTCATCGTGGGCGTTCTTGCCAACCTTCATATAGTGCGTAAGGGCTTGGTAGAAATCGGGCCACATTTGCGCCCACCCGCGCGGGAAATAGGTAAGGTTTTGCACTTCCGCGCTATGCGTAAATATGCGTACGGCTTTGTTTTGGCTTTGGTGGAACCACTTAATACGGGTTTTGTTGTTACCCATTAACCGGGCTTGTTTCTCTACATTACGCGCGAAGCCCCGGCCGCCGTTGTTGCTCTCTACTACGGCCAATTCTACCGCGTGTTTGGTTAGCATTTCGGCCGTTTTGGGTTCGGTGTACTCCATAGGTTTAGCCGTATAAAGCACGTCCAAAATAAAGTTTCCTATCTCGGTTTCAAGGTAGGTTATCGAGCAAAGGAAATCCGCGCCTTCGTCCGCCGTATCGGTATAGTTCTTAACCTTCCGTAGCTTGGTGGCCGGCAGTATGTCGTATTCCTTAAAAGGATTTTCGTACATAAGGCCCTGCAAAGGTTTGGGGTCTTGCTGGTAAAGGCTTTCGAATACGTGCGGGTTTCGGGTGCGTATGGCTTCCAACTTTTCTAAGTTGTGGCGTTCGGGCCATAGTGCCGTACCTTCTTCGCGCGGGTCGTATTCGGTAGGTGCGCCCTTCTTAATCGCTTGGTAGGTTACTACTACCCACCCGTTCGGATTGTTTACCGGGTCGTATATTCCTTGCTGCTCCAATAGGCGGCCGGCTAAGTCCTTTTCGTGCCAGCGGGTAAATACTATAAGCTGCTGGCTATTGTTGTGTAATCGGGTTTCGGCAACCGTATCGTACCAATCTTCGATAGCTTCCCGAACAACTGCCGACCACGCCGTTTTAGCGTCCTTATAAATGTCGTCCATTATCAGGGTATCTACCGGTTCGCCCGTAAGCGGGCCACCTACGCCGACGGTCTTAAAACCGCCCCGGTGTCCTACTATTTCGCACTCGTCGGCATTGCGAAGCCATGCACCGGCAACGGTCGTAATGTTCGATGAATTAAGGCGCGTTTCCGGGAATATCTCGGCATATTCCGGCGTGTCTATAATGCGCTGTATTTCGCGGTTGAACTTACGGGCTTTCGGTGCCGAATAGCTTACGACGGCTATTTTATTGTCCGGGTTCCGGCCAAGTATATAAGCCGGAAGGCGGCGCGTAGAACCTTCGCTTTTGCCGTGCTGGGGCGGCATGAATACCATTAGCTTTTTAATCTTCCCTTCCGCGAATAAGGTTAGAACGTGGTAATATCGTACATGAAATTCAGCAGGGTCGAAAGTAGGCATAGTAGCACGGGTAAACGGCAAAAGGTCGGTACGTGCTTCGCGTATCAACCTTTCCCGCAATGCGGCTATATACTCTATTTTCTCTTGGCGCGTCATTTATCTAATTTCTTTTCCAATTCGGCTATACGTGCGTCTAATTCTTCGTCGGTAAGCTGCCCGAATAAGTCCTTACCGTCCTTGCCTGTTACCTCGTTGTTCTGCCTGTTCTTCCAATTCTCCGGCTCTCCGTTGGTTAGTGTAAAGATTATCGCTGCCGTGTCCGGCTGGTAGTGTTTATCGACTATCTTTTGTTCCTTTATTCGCGGTATCTCCTTGCCGTTTATGTCGTACTTGCCGGAACCTACCGTAGTGATGTGTTTTTCCTGCACCGTGTACCCTTGTATCTTTCGTAGAAGGCTTTTTTTCGCTTCGGCTACGAAGAAGGCCATACGTTCCGCTTCGGCCTTTTTTATATTCTCCGAAAACTCCGGAAACCGGGTAATCCAATCGTAATAAGTAGAATCGGAAATTTTAACCATACGGCATACTTCCGCCACCGTATAGGTGTCGGTAGCGATAAGCGAACATATCTTTTCGGCTATCTTCTTATTGTATTTCGTCGGTCTTCCCATTACTTACTTATTGCGGTAAATCGTCCCCCGCGTGTAATTCTCCAAATTCTTCTTTAATCGCCTTCGGGTCGCCTTTGTAGAATACCAATACGTCGTCGTGAAGGCCGCTATTCGCGCGGGTCTTATTGAACTGTTCTACGGCCTTCGTTACCTGCACTTCTTCGAATTGGTCTACCGTTTCTTCTACCGAACCTTTGCAAAAGACTAATACGTTTTGGTGTAGCTTGCCAATTTTGCGGCCCGTGTTCATCTGCTTGCGAACCCGGATAGCAAGGCTTGTTACCTGGTTTACTAAAATCAAATGGTTATAGTAGCTTAGGCCGCACTCCGTAAAGGCTTCGATAGTGTGGCCTATGAAATTGCGGTAAATGCCCTTTTTATCTCGAATATCCCCAACTACGAAGACGGCAAAGCGGTTGTTCTTCAATCGGGCGCAAGCCTGCTTTATTGCGGCTTTGTAGGCTTCCAAGAACTGCGGGTAATCCATATTGGAAATATCGCGGGGGTCATTGCTATATACTTCCAAATCTGCGTACGGCGGGCAAGAAAATACCATATCGAAATCGCCGGTAACGCCGTTCTTTTGTAACACGTCTTCAAGCTGCGTACTATCGCCAACCGTCCAACGCGGCGCAATGTCGGCCGGCATGTTACCTAATACTTCCTTCGCGTTCTCGATATTGGCTACTACCTGTTTCTCCCGAAGGTCGTTACCAACGTACGGCATATTCAATTTTGCCGCTACGATACCGCGAACACTTCCACCGGCGAAGGGGTCTAAAATGCGGCCGCCCTCAATATTGAACCAACGGTAGGAAAGTTCGGTTAGAACGGGGTCGAATATTGAAGTAGTCGCCATAGCTTGTATTCCCTGCTTCTCCATTTCCGCTAACAATTCATCGGTAGACGGTTCCCGCCCCAAGGTTTCCCGAAGTGCGTTTTTGGTATCGTAAAAGGCAGGCGGTTGTGCTGATTTGGCAAATGTCAAATCTTCGTCCCTGCCTTCCTCGCTCTTTATGCCTATTTCCAACCAAGCGCGGCGGCGTTCCTGCCATTCGGCCGTACGGGTATTAAGCACGGAAAAAGGCGGCATTACGAAGTCGTCTTTAAGTCTTCTAAGCTGTTCTTCGGTATCTTCTTCCCCTTGGCCGCCTTCTCCGCCGTAGCCTTCCAATTCTACGCCCCAATCGTCGGGGGCTATATCCCACTTATCCGACGCTTGGGTAAGTGCCGCTTCGTCCCAAGCCAAGTTAGCGGCCCCGGTCGCATTGTCGGCTAAGGCAAGTTCGCGCCCTTCCCGCGTGTCTAAATCTATGTCGGTACGCTTTACCGCTACTATTTCTTCGCCGGTGGTTTCGACTATCAAAACCTTTTCTAAGCCAATTTGCCCGGCGTTTTCTACGGTCTTGTTTCCGGCTATAATACGGTTGTTCTTATCCAAAAGAATAGAACGGCCCGCCCCGAATTGGCGCAGGCTCTTTTCTATCAAACTTTGGCCGAACTGCGTACCCTTGTTAAAATTCACGTCGTCCGGTACAAGTTGGGCTATATCCGCTTCTATAATCTTCTTCGGTGTCATAGGCTCTACACGATGAAGTGGAAGACTAAGCGGGCCAATAGTACGTTAAGGACACCGGCAAGTACACCGACTACCGAAAAAATGAAATCCCAAACTTCCGGGGTTCCTTTCTTGCTGAAATTGTCGTAAAGCTCTTTCCCGGCGGCGGCCGCAATCCCGGCGCAAAGGCCATAGAATACACCGAAAAGCCCCACGAAGAAGGCGATAATAAAGCCCGCCGCTAAATGTAGCCATTTGTCCGAACTGAATAAGTAGCCCTTAAAGGTCGTAAGAGCCTGTAAAATCTTTTCTTTCATACCTGCGTACGTTTATTTGTGTGTAAATATTCGCGTTACGCAAAAATAAAAGAAGCGTATTATTATAATACGCTTCTTTATCCAAGAATAATTAAAAAGTTACCAACATAGATGGGGGATATATGCCCGTATAACCTGCTGGAAATCTTCTAAGGAACGGCAAACGATGTACTTATTACCGTGCGCTTCGGCCAACGCTTGCCACTCCTTTTGCGTGGGTGTCTGCCGGCTGCTTTTGCTGGGGGTCTTAAACTCGATACAAAGGGAATGAAACCCGCCGGAAGGGTAAAGTAGGATAAGGTCGGCAACCCCGGCCGTTACTCCTTCGCCCTTCATAATCGCGGCTTCCTTTGCGTTCCTCGCCCCGCCGTTCGGAACCGCGAAAAGAAGGCGGCCTATTTTCGGGTACTGCAACCGGAACCAAGTAACGCAGTCCTTCTGTATTTGGCTTTCTATATGTCGCATTTAACCTTTGTTTTATACCAAATCTTATGTTTTTTACACGCTATCGCATTGCGACTTTTTATTACGTTCTGTAACTTGCAATGGTCGTTATTGCTGGTTGCATCTCGTTCAAGGTATATGCAACTCCAACAATGTCTTTTTTTGCTTTGTCCCATAAATTTTATTCTTTTTCGTATAAGCGGCAAGCCGGGTTAGTTACCTTTATTCGCTTCAATCCGTTACCCGTTCTTCGGCTCTTTTGAAGGGCGCAACTTTGCACTATCTTCGTGCTATGGTCGTTCAATTCCCAACGCTGGCGGTGCTTACAAGTCCGGCAAGTCGGTAATTCCTGTTTGGCTCCGGTTTTAACGGCGGCTATAAATTTGTCGTAATCCATAGCCGAATATGCCTTTAACCAATCTTCGCGTACCAAAATATCGCGCTGGAGAACATAGGCGTAGAATACGCCATTTACCCGGCACCCGCCCGAAAAACGAGCGACCGATAAATACGGCTGCTTCGTAACGTCGGCAACTACTATAACTTTATCTGTGTCGAACATACCTATTCGTGTTTAACCGTTAATAAATACTTCTGTTCCCGTTCGGCCCGCTTAATCAATCGTTCTATATCTTGCCCTACGTCCGTACCGTTCCCGTTCTGAAATCCCACCCAATTTTTTACCTCGCAACCTCTAAGGGATTTTACTTTAAGAACCTGTATTAACGTCGAAGAAAGACCGCTTAACCTACAAGCCAATTCCTTCTTTTCGGCTTTTAGTGTCCTTATTTCTTCCTGTAAAGCCTTAGTTTCTTCGTTCTGCTTCATACTCATTATTTTGCTTTCTGTAATCAAATAACCGGGGCTTTACCCCTTCGCGGCGCATAATCGAAGCAAGGATAGTTATTTCGCCTTGCGCGTTTTGTTGCTGGCGTTCCGCATCCTTAACGACGGTTATAACCCCGTCTTTCTCCCAAAGTAGCCCCCATTTATCCGGCAAATCGACTTCGGTTATCAATCCTTCGGGACTGCAATAGTACCGAAAGGCCCCTACGCCTTCTTCCGGCTGCTGGCGGAAACTCTTTTTTGCATCGGCCAAGAAGTCGGAACGCGAAACCTTCACTTCGATAAGAACCGTAGCCCAATAGTTCCACCCGAAAACGTCCGGGATTTCTTGGCTGGCCGTTACCAATTCTACGGCAACGTATGGGCAGTAGCTGGAGCCGAATTTTGGCTTTCGTAACCATTTCCCCGCTAATCGGCATAATTCCCGGTGTCGGCTGTTATCGTGCGGCTGTTTTGGTTCCGGGAAGGTGGGGGCAGTATCAATAGCCCCCGGTCTACGTCCTTTTCTTCCCATAGCTTCGTTTCATTATGAAGCGGCCAATAGTGCGGGCCGCAACCCAATAACCGATAGTTTTCATGTATAGCCAAATAGCCCGCCTAAGTTTTCGTAATGCGTCCTGTACGCTACTGGCAATCCAGCGATGTTTTATGCCGTTCTTTGTATCTTTAAGTAGGTCGGCGTACGCTTCGGCTCGCGTACGGAAGTATGTATTTTCGTACATTATTCGCCCCGTGTGGGTGGTATTGGGCCAACCGTATTCCTCGCATTGTTCGGCCTTTACTGCCCAATTCTCGGTAGTAAATACCGGAAGGTTACGGGCGAAGGTGTCCGGTTCATCAATCAAGGCCCGAAGTACCCCGTTTTTTTCGTCTGCCTTAATACGAGCGGCAAGCTGTCCTATTTCACTATTTTCTCCGGGCGTAACCAATGATGAATAGAAAACTTTACCGGTTTCTATATTTATGGCTATAAGCCCGTGAACAAACCCGGAACCGATACAAATACAATCCCCGCCGTATTTTTCTTCGTTATATATAGCCACGATATACCCTATATCGTAATGCTGCTTTATTGCTTTGAATCCCATAATATCTACTTTTTAGCTTCTACTTCTTGTTTCGCACGATAGTTTACTACCGTTTGGGCTACTCTGAATACAAGCCCGGTTATTGCGTCGCGCTGGGACTTCGGCAGGCCGCTTTCAAGGTTCGCAACCTTTATAAAAGTTTCCCTAATACCTTCTACCGTAAATATTCCCGCATCCTTCAATGCGTCGTACGGTGTCCGGCGATACCTGCAACCTTCTTGCGGAGCCGGTCGGTTGTTATAGGCTTCTATTTCGTAGCCTAAGAACTCGTTAAATTTGTCGTCTTTAATTATGTCCTTTACTTTCATCGTCTTTATCTTTATGTATGTTATAATCTTTATTCGCGTCGTAGCCGCACCAAGTACAATAACCGAGGGCTACATTAAGCGCATAGTTTTCGCGCTGGCATTTGGGGCATATTATAAGCCCTATACTTCCGTCGTCGTCCCTATATAGGCCATTCGGCAAATTGTCGCTTCGTGTTCCCATTAGTACCGCCTTTTTGTAAAGTGAATAATAGCGAAGTCAATCGTAACGGCAGAAGCAAGCCCGGCGAACTGCGGGTACTTCTTATCTGTTTCGGCGAAAATCGGCGCGAACCATGCCTTAAAATCGTCTACCGTAAGCCCGTCGTTTTCGGCTAAAATCTCCAGGGGGACGGGGTGGCCGTCTACCTCTGCCGTATAATCGTAATAAGTGGCAGTTGCTATCGGTTTATCCTGTTCTTCCGCATAGTGATTTATTACACGACGTTCGCGCCGTAACGCCAACCTTTGCACGCCTACAATGCCGGCCGGAATCTCGGTTATAACTTCTTGGGGGCTTCGGTATGGCTTCGCGCTCCATTGGCGGACGCTAAGAACTCCACCCGTAGCCGTTATTTTTTCGATTTTTGCCCGCCAATACCCGTAATTGCTTCGGCAGGTGTGTACCTTCCGCCCGTCGGCTACTTTGGCTATAAAGCCCGTTTCTTGCCCTTTACGGGGGTGCTTCGGGCCGAAGTATTTGCCAAGTGTTACTACTGCTTTCATACTATTGTGTTATTAAAACGTCCGACTTATTCACGGTTACGCATATTGGCTGTAATGGCTGGTTAAATGTTCGAAGGGCTACCCAAAGTTCCCCGGTTTCCGCTATCTTCTTCCGTTCTTCTTCGTCCAACTCAAAGCAAAAAACCGCCGTTCCGTCTTCTGATTTATATGCAGGAAGGGGGTAATATTCGGGTTGATTTTCTCCGTAAACTGCATTTACTTCCTTAAATTGTTTTGCTTTCATACTCAATATTTTAATTAACTTTTGTTCGGTTATAAAGTAGGTGCGTATCTATTCCGGTAGCGTTAAAGACCAAGGCCCGAACGTCTTGCCCTAATTTTTCTACGGCTTTTAAGGTGTCTTCTTGGCTAACTCCTTCGGCCTGCTGCTTCTCGAAAAACTTATCTAATAGTGCGCTCATAAATATTTTTGTAGAAGCCCGGAACCCTTCTAAGGTGTAATTCGGTTTTGCTCCGTTAAATGCTTCGTACTCCCAAAGGGTAGCTTCCATTTCTTCAAGCACGGGGCTTAATTTCTTTCCTATCATATCGATAATTGTTAAAATGGCAAATCGTCTACTTCTTCGGGTTGCTGATATGCCGGCGGCGCGTAAGTTGGTGTAGCGGCCGAAGTCGTTACGGCCTGCTGGGGGGCTTCTGTTTGGTCAGCCCGGTTTCCGCCTAAAAGCTGCAATTCTCTAACCCGGCAATTTATACCGGCTTGCAATGCTCCGCCGGCTTCATATGCCTTGGCCGAAAGTTCGCCGCGAATAAATACGCGGGTACCCTTCTTCAAATAGTTAATTACCTGGCTTTCTCCGTATTTAAGGCAACTTACCCAAGTCGTACGTTCGTGTCGTTGCCCCTGCGAATCTTTATAGCTTTCGGTATGGGCTACGCTGAAAGCTATGTACTTTTGTCCGTTAAGGTCTTTAATAATGGCGTCCGCTCCGAGGTTGCCAATTGCTTCTAATACTAACATATTGCTTTAATTATTTGGTTATTAACTCTATTCCTTTGGCTACTACTAACGGCTGTTCTTCGCTTAATTTCCCGATAAAAGCCGTTATAATTCGCCCTTGGTCGGGGTTTATGCCTAACGGCGAAAATGTCCCGTTACTGTTCTTTACTACCAGCAAAATAGCTCCTTCCGGCAACTTGCTTAAATCCTTTGTTTTCATTTTGTTTTAAGTCCTTCTATCTTATAAAAACCTTCTTCCGATGCTTCGATAAGGTTGTACCGGGTTGATTTTTTAATTTCGATACCTATACGGCGAAACAAGGGCGCAACCCGAATACACGTAACCGAACAAGCCCCATTTTTCCGTACATAAACCCGGAAAGCGTCGGGGTCTGTATTATAGGAAACTTTCAAGTGCAAAGCCCCGCGTTCATCGTGGGCCAATAGTACCCCTTTATGCTCTGAAAGGTTAAGTTCTGCAACTGCTCGGCTACTGAAAAATAAATAGCCGGTAGAAGCCAACGTAACGAACATTTTACCGGGTTTCGGTGGTTTAATAATTCGTAGTGTCATTCTATGCAACTTTTAATAGTTCGTCTACAATTTCTTCTACCAAGGCTTCGCAAAGAACACGGGCTATATTCACTTCTACCGCATTGCCGATAAACTTCTTTTGGTCGGCTTGCGTCCCTATAAGGGTGTAGTTTTCCGGGAACCCCATAATTCGCTTTAACTCGATAATTTTTAACATTCGCATTTTTATATCGACGATACCGTAAAGGGCCATAAACTCCTTTATTTTCCGCATTGGGCCGCTATCGGTTTCGTAAATCTCTATTGCCAATTGTCCGCACTCCGTAGCAATAAGGTACGGGGGCTTTTTATCCATTTTGGCGATAAGGGTAAAGCACGGCTTTTCGACGGAACCGCCGGCGTTAGAAAATTGAGGGTTCATAAGATACCATTTGCAGGCTATTACGTTTTGCTTGGGATTCGTCATTACCGCCGGGCAAGGGTTATCCAAGGATGATAATTGCCCGCCGCCGCTATAATTGTTCGCTATAAATTCCGGCTTTACCACCGAAAACCTATCTTTCGTTGTAATAGTGGGCGAAGGCATATTTACGGAATGATTATTACCGTTTCCATAGTATGCCGAAAGAAATTCGGCCCCTACTAAACTATGGTGGTCTACGGTCGTAATGGTTCCCGCTACGTTGTCTACGCTGGAAACCTTGCTTTCCGGGTGTCCGCTAAAATGCTTTGCGAGAAAATGAATGTTCGCTATCCCTAACCTGTTTTGGCAAGCTACGGTAGGGCATGGTTCATCTATCGAAGGCGGGATATGCTTCCCCGTCTTCTTATTGACTGAATTATATTTAATCAAAAACGAATCCTTCCCGCCTGCTACGAACTTTATAAGGCCCGCGTATATGCGTTCCAAGGTCTTAGGCGAAAGCGGTTTTTTACGATTAAAGATACTTTCCCCTTCATCGGCAAAGTCCAAAACTTCCTTTACGGGTTTCCACTTCGCCAAGCTGCCGAAAAGGTCGCCGCCCCCGGTCTTTGAGTGGGTAGGCTTCGGCCATACAATAGGTAGGTACGGTTTGGCAAATATCCCGAAGAAACGCTTTCGGCTGGTATATGCCCCATAATCCGCTGCATTAAGTATTCTATGGTCGAACTTGTACCCGTAGGCTTTTACGTTATCTACCCAATTGGTATAAAGCCGCCCTTTGTCCCTGCTAATCGGTTTTCCGTTTTCGTCCAAGTCGCCCCAGCTCATAAATTCTTCTACGTTCTCGATTTGGATATAATCGGGGGTAAGAGCTTCTATGTACCTAAACAAGTGTTCGGCAAGGGTACGGCTATCTGCGTCGCGGGGCTGGCCGCCTTTGGCCCGGCTGAAATTGGTACATTCAAGCGAAGCCCAAAGCACAACTTTCGCCATAGGGTACATTCGGCGCATTTCGGCGGTATGTTCTGCCAATGGGCGTAAGTCCAAGGTTCGCATATCTTCCGTATAGTGCTGCGCTTCGGGATGATTGGCCGCGTGGCTCGCTATGGCGTTCGCGTCGTGGTTTACGCAAGCTATAACCTTCGCGCATTTTCGCTCCTTATAGTTGGCCTTCTCTACGCCTGTACTTGTTCCACCCGCACCGCAAAACAAGTCTATATATAGTAATCTAATGTTGTCCATTTCGTATTATAGTCAGACGCTTTCGCGGAAAATTAGTCTTTTGATAGGTGGGCTTTGACTGCGTTTGCATAAGCCCTAAATTCGGGGGTATATCGGTAATCATCCGGGTACTTTCTGAGGTAGTAGATAATAGTAGCATGGTTCCGCTTCATCTCTTTTGCAATCCTTACCACCGTTGCCCCTTCTTCACGGCATAGCTGGGCGAAAATCATACGGGAAAAGACGTGTTTTTGCTCTCTACTTTCGCCTATAATATCGAAGAATGAAACGCCCATGCCTTCGGCTATCGCCTGCTTTATGTGCTGGAAGGCAGGTACTTCTTCGTAAATAATTGTCTTTCCCGTTAGTTCGGCTAAATTCTTTTCAAGCGTAGCCCCTTTGGAAAATCCCCAATCGGGCAACAAATAAATAGCGTCGCACCCCATAAGTAGAAGAACGTCCATAGCTACATGGGCTTCCCAAGAGGCGGTAGCCGGAATACCGTTTTTAAGCGGGTTTATCACTTCGTAACCTTGGGCTTTTAACTTGGTTTCCGTTTCGTCGAACTTTGCCGCTACTTCTTCTATTGGTAGGCCGCTAATTCGGCCTGAAATGTATATCTTTTCCATATTGGCTATTATTTTCTATAAGAGTAATTTTCAAACGCTATTCTGTCGAACATTTCCGTAAATCGGTCGGCTATCCGTTCGCCGTATTTATCTGCCAGGTCTTCCGCGCTTAGATTGCTGGTCATAATTGTAAACTTCTGCCGGTCATACCGGTAGTAAATCGTATCGACAAAAGGACTAATTTCGTTTCCCCAAACCTTCACTACGGAAGGTTCCGTACCTACGTCGTCAATCGCCAATAACTCGGCTTTCTTAATGTAGTCGAAGCGTTCCGGCTGGTTCTTGGCTATGTCTGCAAGTTCCAAAGCCGATACCGCCAAAACATTTTTACGCCGGTCTGAATATAGGCTTTCGTACAGTACCCCTATAAGGCTACCTATTGCACGAACTAAGGTTGTTTTGCCATTGCCTACTGTTCCATGAAGAAGAAGCCCCGGTTTATGGTTTCCCGTCAGCCATTTTGCCGCCTTTTCTATATGGCTTTGGGTTGCTTCGTCGTCGATGAACTGCATACGCCGCCGCATAACTTCGGCTATATAACATTCGCGCAACATTGCCGGCACGTCTTCGGTGTATTTATCGACCTTAAAGCGTATCGGTATATTTCTTTTTTGAAGTACCGCCCGGAACCGCGCCAAGTCTACCCGTTGCGGCCCCTGTTTGTTGTCCTTTTCGTCCATTTCCGCTATTCCCTTTTTCGTTACGCTCCCAAGTTCTAACCGCTGCTCTCCAATCCTTCATACAGTTGCGGCCCACCTTCCAACCGTTAGAAGTATAGTAATCTATCCACGCTTGCGGGTCTACGTCGTTGCCCCGTTCTTGGCAATACGCCGCAACTTCTTCTAAGGTAGGTTTCTGAAAGATTGTACCGCCTTTTGTTTTAGGGGCTGCCTTACCCTTGCCTTGGGGCTTGCCAGCACCTAACGTCGGCCCTTGCGGTAGCTGGGTAATACCTTCGTTCAAAACCCGCATAAGGTCGTATTTTTCAAGTTTTTGCAATACCGATTTATGCGCGTTGTTCGTAGGGTTCAAGTTCGATAACCCGCCGTACTGAAATATGATAAATTCGGGTAAAAACGCTTTGCTTCCGTTATTGAAGAAATGGATTCTTCCGGCAAAGGCTTTTTCGAAGTCCTCTAAATCGTACGTTTCGCCGCAATAAAGCCCGGCTACCTCTAAGTCTACTTCCCATATTCCGGCGTTGTCGCACTCGCAAAAAAGGTACACCCAAAGCAATTTATAAGCGGGCGGTAAGTCCCTTATAAATCGTTTCTTAAATAGGTCGGTATCTATAAATCTTTTTGCCATTTTGTTACTTTTGAAAAGCTACCCCGGCCCGGAAACCGGGGTAGCTGGGTTAATACTGCTATTGCTCGATAATCGCAATTTCGGGGCTTAGTTCCCGAATGCGGGCTACCTGCACGTCTATAATTCGGTCGCGCAGGTCTTCCAAAAGCTGGCACGCTCCGGGGCTTACAAGTTGTAGGGTTACGTCGCGGCCGTTTACCGAAGCGTAAAATTCCACTTCGATAGTTTCCGCCGGCATACCTTTGAAAATCGGAATTTGAAGGGTAAAGGCTTCCGGCAGGTTACTCATAACCACGCCGCTATAATTGTCTTTGAAGTCGCCCTTTTCGCTCTTTTGCTTCTCTACCTTGGAATTTACGGTAGCTTCGAAGTTTTTAAGTTCGGTTACGAGCTTCATATTCGCGGTTTTGTCCGGGAAAAATGCGCGGTTCATTTTGAAGAACTGCCCCAACTCGTTAGGTTCCCAACCTTTGCCGGCGTTAATCCCAAATTCGGAAAATTTGGGGTGCGTAGTCAGTTTTCCAACGATTCGCCCGCGTCTATATTCGTCGTCTTCGTTCGTGATAAGGGTAATACTTACCTGTTCACGGTCTACTAAGACGTGGCAGCGCAACGGGTTAATTTGTTCGGAATCGTACCGCCGTAATTCCAAAAATTCAACCGGCGCACCGATAACACCGGAAAGGTCGATTTTTACCGGGGGCTTGGGGGCAAGAACTGCGGGGGCCTCGCCCTCACGTACGATAATTTCCGCCTGCGTAGTTCCTTCGGGAAGGTTTACTACTACTTTTTTGTTTTCGTCCATACTTTTTTACTTGTTGATTGTGAAACTTTTACTTGGTTTGAAGTGGGCTACTTCGTGCGCCGGTACGATAATCGTAGTACCGGCGGTAATGTTACGGGCTTTCTTTTCGGCCCGTTTCTTCGGCTGGAAGGTTCCGAAGCCACGAAGGTAAACGGGTTCCTTGCGCTGTACGCATTCCTTAATTGCGTCTAATGTGGCTTCGATAATCGGCCTTACGTGGCTATCGTTTTGCCCGGTCTTACTGCCAACGACTGTAATTAAATCTTGCTTCGTCATTGCTTTGCTTTTTAGTTGTTAGTACCTGTTTTTCTTCCGATTTGGAAAAGTGTTGTTTGTAATTCTTCGCTGTACGCCGGCCGGCTCTCGATAAGGTCGCCGTTCTCGTTGTAGTAGCCGACTTCGCGGGCTTCTTGGTCGATGAACTTAAAGCACCTTTCGGTAACAAATTCGGCTTTCTTCTTCAAACCGTCCAAGGTCTTTTTTCGCTCCGTCGTAAGGGGTTCCAAACGGGCCTTAAAGTCCTTCATCGCGGCCGTCTTTTCTTCCTCGATGTCGTTAATTTCGATGTCCGTTTCCGAAAGGCTTTCTTTCATGCGGGCCAATTCTTCCGGGGTAAAAGGCTTCATATACCCCTTTTCTTCCACCGCGTCGCAGTTATCCATAAGGAAGGCTACGCGCTTCTTGCCTTGTTCAAGGTCTTTCCCTAATTCTCTTTCCATGTTGCATTATTTTTTGATTAAAAGAAAATCGTTATAAAGACCTTCGAACTGACGGCCCGCGTACGTGGCGAGTTCACGGGTTTTATAGCAAAGCCGGGAGCCGACAGCCGCATTCGTACCCGAAGCCGCGTTAGCCGTATACGCGCACGAAAAGCCGGCAGCCGCGGGATTATACACGAACCAAGGCCAATATTTGTACTCGTTGCTATTGGCCCAATCCGGCCGCCAACCTTCGTTAAGGGCTTCGGCAATGGTCTTTAACTTGCGGTAGGCTATTTCGTCCTTGGTAAAGCCTAACTTCGCTAATACGGTTTCGTTCATCGGCTCAATGCCAAGCACAGCGCAAGCGTCCGCGTAGGTCTTTACGCGCTTGGTAATGTCCTTCGGGGCAACCATTTTTACGGCCTGTAATACGGTCGTATTAACCCCTAACTTCTCGGCCAATCGTTCGGCTTCCTTGCTGGCAGCCTGTTCGTTCTCGTGTTTGTACGTCGGTGCGCCTTGGCCTTCGGCGTAAACCATAAAAAACTGCTTTTCCATTTTGTTATTTGTTAAAAAGTGAACTTTGTTTTTCTTCCCTCTTTTGCTCGTAAAGTATTCGCCTTTGTCGCGCAATACTCAACCGGACGGCCCTAATAGCGTCTTCACGCCCTTTTAGGCTTTCTTCGTACTCCAATAGTTCCGCTTCGCTTTGGGCGATAAAATACCCTTCGGAAGTGGCTATTAAGCCCGGTATAAGGTCGTTTGTCCTTATGTGGTTTATAATCTTCCTTACCCGTGCGTCGTTTAGTTTATAGGAACCTTTAAGGGTATTTACGATATGCTTGTTTGTAACGGCATTTTCGCGCCCTATTTTCGTCCTAAGCCCCCGTACGAGAAGCGGAAGAAGTACGCCCATTTCGTAATCGTTTAAGGGCTGCGTTTCTTGGTCAAATCCTTTAATCATATCAAAAGGGGGTTTTGTCGAAATTGATTATTAGCCCCGCTTCGGCTATATGTACGGTCTTACCGGTTGCGGCTCGCACTCCGGCCCGGAATTGTTCGGCGTTGCTGTTACCGTCGGAAAGGTGGATAAGAACAATATTATTTACCCCCTTTATATCGTTGGCTTGTAACGCCTGTACGCAATGGTCGTAGCTTAAATGCGATTTTAGCGTACGGTTCCGAACAACGGCGGGAATGCGCCCGGCCGCTATATTCGCGTCCAATAGGTCTAAGCGGTAATTACATTCTATCAATACGTTATTAAGTCCTGCAAACTTGCAAGGCAAGTAATAGGTATCGGTAGCGAATAGGATATTACCCGTTTCTTCGTGATTGATGAAGAACCCCAAAGGCTCGGCGGAATCGTGCTTAGTCCCGAAAGGAATAATTCGGAAACCGCCGAGGGTAAAAAGGGTTCCGGCTTTGCAAACATTCGCGCGGCGCGGGCCTTCTATTGGGGTGTTCTCAATTGTACCGGCCGAAGCGTAGACGGGTACGGTAGCTTTCAATACTTCGTTAATGTAGCCTGCGTGGTCTTTGTGTTCGTGGGTAATTAGGCAGCCTACAACCTTCGTTATATTGTAGTCTAACGCTTGCTTCACGCTGGCGAACCTTACGCCCGCTTCCAATAACAAGGCTTCGCGGTCGTTCTCCAATATGTAGCTATTTCCGTGGCTGCTACTGCCTAATACTTTTAGAACCATTGTAACTACGCTTCTACGATTTTGCGAAATGCTTTACGCTTCCTTTTTAGCGGAAGGTTCCGGCCGATGAAGTCCATAGCCGTAGCGAATTTGCCCGAAAATCGAATAAGGGCTTTGTCTTGCTGGGCTACGCTCTGTTCGTTCTCCTTCGCCATGTCCGCCGCTTTGTTAATCCGGGCGTTCATTGCGTCGATGTCCTTTGCCGTCAGAATGGCAATACCAAAAATTACTTTCATATTAGAATCCAGGTGTTTTAAGTGGCTGTTTGGTTCCGTTCGTTTCTGCTTGGCCGAAATCAAGTGTTCCGCCGGTATTGGCGTTATTCTGTATTTCGGTTTCTACCTCGTGGGTAACGTCCTTATATTCCACGTCTTCAACGGGGCCGCTTTGTTCATCAGCGTCGCCGAAGTCGCAACCGGTTATATACTCGTAAAGGGCTTTTTTGGCGCGTCGTTCGGCTTTACCCCGGATTTGGTCGGGGCTGCTGTAATCGTCCTTCTTCACGGTTGCCACTATTCCGAAGCTGTTTTTTTCTCCGTTGTACGTGTAGCTGATTTTGCAAGGCACCTCCGCAAATCCGGCGGTTTGGCCTTTGTCAAATGATACGTCGATGAAGTATTTTACGCCGAGTTTCCGAAGAAGGGCCGTATAGCCTTCCTTGGTCGGGTACATTCGTTCGGCAATAATATTAAATTGGTTGCCGGTCGGAAGAAGCCCGATACTTACCGCGTCTATAATCGCGTCCCGAACAACCGGGATAGTATAAAGCGGTTGTACCGTCCCGTTTTTACGCGGCCGCCCGTTACGGTCGGTAAGAAAGCCTACCTTCGTGTTCATAAGCGGCATAAATACACGCTCCATTACTTCGTCGGAAAGAGCTTCGCGCAAAAGGGCAATTACGTTTACGGCAGTAAATGCCGCGCCGAAGTTGTTTACAATCTGCAAGGCCGAAGCGTCCTTACAGGCAAGTTCAAATTTCCGCTTTGCTTCGTCAATTACGGTTAATCCTTTTTCTTCTGCCATAACTCATAATTTTTATAGGTTGTTATTCGTTTTCAAGAAGTCGGCTTAACTTCTTCAAGGTCGCTAATTCCATAGCTTCGGCAGCAAGCGGCGCGGTTTGTTTTTCGGTGAAGAAATTCGCCAACCCCTTTATTACTTGCCCACCGTTACCGCCTACTGCTATTACGCCCTGCACATTCTCGCTTTCGCCGTCCTTATTGTCCTTAACGTCCGTGCCGATAAGGATAAAGGCCCGGCCTTCGTTGTCTTTTACCGCCTGCGTAAGCGTTTCGGCGATTTGCTCCAACTGCTGCGCGAACTCGCGCTTTTCTTTGTTCTCGTTCATAACTTTAATTTTTATAAGTGGTTAATGGTTAATTCTCTGTCGGTGGTTACAACCAATTTTACAAGCTGGGAAGCAACCGGGAATAGTTGGTTTACGCTTTCGGCGTTGTCGATGAATACCGGTGCGCTTACCCCGTGATACAGGCAAAGCGTGTTAATGATGTCAAGCCCGGCGTTTATCTTTCCGGCAGTATTGAGGTCTGCGTACTTAACCCCGTCTACCATTGCGATACAAGTAGGGGTTTCGCCGCCATTTAGCTGGGCTTCGAACATTCGGAAGCGGACGGTTTGGAACTTACTATTTACCCGGCGTTCTACTTCGTCCATTCGGGCCTTATTAAGTTCGTCTATCGTAAATTCCTGCTTTTCTAAGTCTGCTTGCTGCTGGGCTAATTCCTTTTCCCGCGCCAATATTTCGGCCTTCTTTGCGGCGTTCTTTTCAATGGTAGCCCGAATATTTAGCTTTTGTTTTACTTCGTCCAAAAGGGCCGTAAGTTCCCGTTTCTTGGCGGTAAGCTCGGTAGTATCGGCCGCCGGTATATCCGAAATGGTAGCGGATATTTCGGCTATCCGGGCTTCTATCTCCTTCCATTCGGGTAAGTCTTCGGGGATAATGTCGGTAGATACGGTTACTTCCGGGTTGGCGGCTATTTCCGCTTCCAAGTCCTGTAACTTCTTCGCGTATTCGGCTTTCTTGGCGGCGATAACTTCCATACGTTCGGAAAGTTGGGCTTCCAATTCCTGTAACCGGGCTTTCTTTTCGGCTATTCGCTGGTTTAGCGTTTTGCCTTCTTCGGTAATCCGGGTAAGGTCGCGGGTCTTGGCTTCGCCGAATTTGGCCCGCGCCTTCTCTTTGGCAATAGCGTCCATACGCAAAACGCTTGCGTCCGAGCATAAGGTTTCGTATATCGGGCAAATAAGGCCGTCGGTACTTACTTTGTATTCTTCGGCGTTCCGCGTATTCCATTCTTCGCGCTTGGCTTCCACCTTGGCGGATAAGCCCGCTATTTCGGAAGTAAGGGTTTTAATAGTATAGCGAATATCGGAAAGGCCGTTTTCCGAAGCGGTATTATAATTTTCTGCTTCCCGCTTGGTTATTTCGTAGCTGGTCTTAACCTCGTTACGTTTGGCATTCTTCTCGTAGCCTTCCTTTTGGGCCGCCTGCCTTGCCCGAAAAATTATATCTTGCTGCTGGTTCCGAAGGTCGTTAATCGCTTTGCGTTTTCCCTGCACCCCTTCGTAGTGTTTGCGGGCCGTTTCTGCAACGTCCGTAATAGCCGTTTCCACTTCTTCCAATTCGGCGGATAAGCGTACCTTTTCGGCTTCCAAGGCTTCGTAATCCGGTGCTTCGGGCGTAACGCTGTCTATTGCGTTAATCTCGATAGGGCATTTCCCCAAACCTTCCTTAATCCGGCTTTTGCGGTAGGCTATTTCTTGCTTGAACTCCGCCAAATCTTTACCGGAAAGCAGCGAAAGGATAGCCGCAAAATCGGCGCGACCGGCGGCCACTTCTTCGTATGTTACACCCCCGGCAATGCGTAGCAATATTTCGCGCTGGGTCTTCCAATCCAACGAAGGGAAGTAAGCCGGGTTCGTAATTAACTTAAAAAGTTGTTCTTCGGTTATGGCCGTTACTTTCTCTTGGAACGCTCCCGCCTTAATTTCTACGCCATTGCAGAAGTAATGCGTAGTATTTCCTTTAAGTTCTACTTCGGCCTTGCCGCGCGGTTTTACCCAATCTTCCGTAAGGGTGCGGGTAAGGGCTACTTCTTCGCCGTTTACGTCTAAAACCGCCGTTACGGAATGTTCCAATTTAAGTATAGGGTTCCCGTCCGGGCCGACCGTCTTAACGGTAAATGCGCCTTTCCCGCTATCCGTACGGTCGTTACTGTCTTTGCCGAAAAGCACCCAAGTAAAAGCGTCGAAAACGGTGCTTTTACCCGTCGCGTTTGCGCCGGCAATGGTGGTTACTTCGCCGAATTTTACGGCCAAGTCCCTAATACCCTTAAAGTTTTTAAGGGTCAATTCTTTTAATGTTACCTTCTTGCTCATAACAAGTTATTTATTTCGGTTGTTACTTTTCTTTGCTCGCTTTGCGGCCAACTCTAAGGCTTTTTCCGCATCTACTATTATCAACCTTCCGACCTGCCTATATGCGCCGTCGATTAATCCGCTTTGCTTTATGCGGCTGGCGGTAGTCTTGGAACATTTGAATAGTTCGGCAATCCCGGCCCGGCCGTAGACGTACTTTTTATTTGGGTCTTTGGTAACGTCTACTTCTATCCGGGGGCTTTGTCCTTTCCCTATTAGTTCCAATAATTCCCCCGCCGTAAGGTCTATAAGTCTTGTATTTAAGTCTGCCATACCTAACTGTCTTGCGGGTCTTCCGGTGGTGGGACCCGTTTTATAATGCGGGCGGCATTAGCGAAGTTGGCAACCTCTAAAAACAAGAACCAAAACGGGGCTTCCGCCGTGCTTGCAAGAAGGCAAAACGATATAACGAAATACCATACTATCGCCTTCTGTTTTAGCGTCAATCCCGAAAGGGACAATTCTTTAATTAGTTGCTTCATAGCCTTTGCCTTTTATAGTTCCCAAAAATCTAATTCGTATTCCTGCCGTCTTCCGGTTCTTCGTGTCGCTGTACGTTCGGCAGCCTTGCGGCTTCTGAACAGTCGGTAGGTGTCGCCTTGGGCGTACAATTCATGCGGTAGAATAATCGCAAGGAAGAAGCAGGCTATAATTGTCCGTTTTATAGGGGATAGGTCGAAAGAAACGCCGCAATGTGTGCAGAACCACCATACGCAAAGCTCCGTAGCCTTCTGTATTCCTATCTTGCTATAAATATTTCGCGCGGTATTCTCAACCGTTCGGGGCGAAATAGAAAGCCTGTCGGCCACTTCCTTTTTTGCGGCTCCCCAAGCCAACAATTCGGCTATTTGGGTTTCTCGCTGCGTTAGTCCTGCTTCGGCTCTCATTTCTATTTTCCCCAAATGTTTGTAGTAACGCCGTACTTCCTAAATACCAATTCGACGGCGACGGCTTGGCTTGCCTTGGGTTCGATACGTCCGAACTTGTAAGCCGCGAAAGTGTTGCGGTTGTTAATCCCCAACGCCTGCCAAAGCTCCTTAGTGGCGGCCTCTACGTCAATTTGTCGAAGCTGCATAAAGCCGGCGTTAAATCCTTCTTTGTAAATTGTCGTTTCGCTCATTTCTCAATATTGTTAAGTATGTATTCAATTGCTTGTTTATGGGAAGCAAAGCTATTCCCGTCGAACTCGAAGGTTTCCGAATAGGGGCCGCCGGCAACCTTGAAGGTGCGCGTTCCCTCGTAGGTCTTCCCGTTGATCGTAAAGGTTAGTTTTGAAACTGTTACCCTTTCCGTAACCCGTCCCCAAGGCTTTTTTACCTCGGTATTGCTTAGCGAAATAGTTTCGCCTACCGCGTACGAAAATTCTATACGCCTTGCTTTGCCATTAACTATTGCTGTCTTTTTCATCTTCTATTTGAAATATAGTGTTACTTGTAATCCTCTGCGTAGGCAACATTTTACGCTGTCTTTCTTGCTGTTAAGTGCGCGGGTAATGAATTTTTCGGTAAGCTCTACACCGATTAACCCCACCAAGCCGGAAACCCCTACAAGGCGGTTTATCCTTCTGTTTTCGCTGTCTACTCCGTAAACTTTCAAAAGGAAGTTTCGGTTAATAAATGTCGTATCGTACTTCATAATTCATTGTCGCTTAAATTGCTTAGGTATTTTTTGCTATGCCGCTTATTTGCTCGGAGCGTATTATTATTATACCTTTGCAATCGTATCGGTTACACAATGCAAATATATAGCATTGCAGTACAACAAGCAAATTTTTGCTATACAAAAAGCGAAAAATATTTTTTGAAACCTTCTAAAATCGTGTTATATGGGTGTAAAAGAAAGACTTAGGGAGTATATCAAAACCCTAAATATTAGTGAACGGGAATTTTGTAGGCAAATAGGCGTTTCGTCGTCTTATGTCAATAATATACGCCAATCTATACAGCCCGATAAGATGAAGGCTATCGGCGAAAAATTCCCGGAGCTTAATCCCATGTGGTTACTTACCGGCGACGGCACAATGCGGAACGGAGATAATACAAACCGCATTTCGGGAAATAACAACACCGCCGTTGCCGGCAACGGGAACCAAGTTACAACTAACGATATTGCGGGTTTGATTGAACTGCAAAAAGGCTATCAAGAAATGATAAAAGAAAAGGATAGCCAAATAGCCCGACTTATATCTGTAATTGAAAAGCTAAGCGAAAAATAAAGCATTGCAGTACGTTTGCGCTATGTAATAGTATGGCTTTTCATAGTACGCTTATAGGAAACGGGCAGAAATGCCCCAAATTTCAACGCAAGTATATATAGCTATACTTTCTACCGCCCAACGTACAAAAGTGCCTAAAATCAAAAATTCGATAAAAATAACTGTGCATAATGGAACCGGAAACAATCGAAATAAAAGTATCCGAATACTACGACCAACCCAAATATTACGGGGACATGCCGGAAGCGGTGTTTAATGCCTTGGAAGCGGCGTTTATTTCCGGCGCGGAAACTGCCATAGTGCCAAAGACGGCGTTCGAAATGATGTTAATGAGCTTTGAAAATGGGCGTAAAGAAGCCTAAGATAATAACCCCTATCGAAGATGGCGTAAACCGCCGTTTCTTCCAAGCGATAGAAGCCCTTGTTTCATTGGGCCGTTTGTCCGCTTTGGAATCCTTTTGCAAGGAAGCCGGGTTAAGTGCTTCCCGCTATCGGGAAACCCGATTTACTTACGGAGTAACCCCAAGGCCCGGTAAAGTTTCCCGCTATAAGTCTATACAAATAGAAGCCCTTTATTATTTGGTAGCCAAGTATTCCGTTTCTTCCGATTGGTTATTAACCGGCCGGGGTAATATGTTTTCAAAATGAAGCGGACTATTAAATTTAATCTATTCCCCAAAAAGGTAGGGGGTGTATTGGTAGAGTGTCGCCCTATTCGTATGCGTGTTTGCTATGCCGGGTATCGGGTAGACTTTCGGGTAGGGTATAGTATTGAACCGGAAAAATGGAATGAAGAGGAAGGCCGCGTTATCTCCAATACAAAAAACCGGTTCCGACAAACGGCCGGCGAAATAAATAAGGCTATTACGGCTTGCGAAGAACAAATAGAAGCCATATTTACCCGGTTCGAACTGCTGGAAAAGCGGGTACCGACACCGGGCGAACTTAAAACGGCTTTCGATGAAGCTACCGGGAAGATAACCCCGGCTACCGAAGCGGAAGAAAACGGCCAGCCATTCTATAAAGCCTACGCCGAATTTACGGAAACTATGGGCCGTTTGAATGATTGGACGAAAGCGACCTATACGAAGTTTAATAGCCTGCGTAAGCACTTGGAAGCGTTTAACAAGAACCTTACATTTGACGAAATAAACGAAGTTACCCTACAAAAGTTTATTACAAGCCTTCATAAAGCCGACCTTCGTAATACTACCATATCTAAAAATATGTCCTTTCTTCGGTGGTTCCTGCGCTGGGCGCACCATAAAGGATATAACCCAAGCAACGTACACGAAACATTTAAGCCGAAGTTCAAAGGGGCCGACGGAAACGCAAAGGAAATTATATATTTGGAATGGGAAGAACTGTTTAACCTGTATTCCTTCAAATTCCCGCCGTCCCGGTCTTCGCTGGAAGCCGTGCGCGATGTGTTTTGTTTCTGCTGCTTTACCGGCCTTCGCTATTCCGACGTGGCAAAATTGCGCCGAAGCGACGTAAAGAAGGATTATATAAGCGTGGTTACTCAAAAGACCGTAGACGGCCTTATTATCGAACTGAATAAGTATAGCCGGGCCATACTGAAAAAGTACGAGAATATAGGTTTGCCGAATGATAAGGCCCTACCGGTCATAAGTAACGTAAAAATGAACGAACACCTTAAAGTAATGGGGGAAATGGCGGGTATCGACGAACCTACAAGGGTCGTATATTTCAAGGGGAATGTTCGGCACGAAGAAGTATTACCGAAATACGCCCTTCTTACCACCCATTGCGGCCGACGTACTTTTATCATAAACGCGCTTAGGCTGGGGGTTCCGGCGGAAGTAATTATGAAGTGGACGGGACACAGCGACTACAAAGCGATGAAGCCCTATATTAAAATCGTCGATAAATTGAAGGTCGCCGAAATGGATAAATTTAACAAGTTCCCGATACCCCGAAAGAAGGGGAAATAAGCCGAACCCAAAAAGGAACCCAAATACGCCTTAACTAATCGGTAACGTATGGTTCCTTATGTTACCAACAATCGGGATAAAATGCTGATATTTCGGAAACTTGGTAACGTATGGTAGTTCGTTGTTCGTATGTTCTTACAGCCTCTCTCTCCGCCAAAGGGTGTAAATCCGTTTCACGGGATTTGCACCTTATTTTACCCCCCCCCTTCCCCAAAATCGAAATCGCAGCCTGTTTTATTGAGACATCAAAATTGGCGCGCTGCACAAAGGCCTCAAGCATGAAACAGCCCCGATAAATGTCATTGGTGCGAAATCATAAAATCAGTCCGTATTTTGTTGAATACGTTGTATTTGTATAAATTTATGGTCCAAACGGAAACGTACCCATACGGCGAATCGTACCGTTATTATATGAGAGACTGAATATGATAACTATAGCCCCTGTATTTTGCAACAAAAAGCGATATCTCGATTTGCTGCTCCTTGCAGATGAACAGGAGTCTATGATTGACCGCTATCTGGAACGCGGCGATATGTTCGTCCTGGCTGAAAACAGCGAGGTCAAGGCTTCATGCGTCATAACTGACGAAGGCAACGGCATCTGCGAAATCAAAAGTATTGCGGTCTATCCGCGGTTTCAGCGGCAGGGGTATGGAAAAAAGTTGATACACTTTCTTTGGAAACACTATAAAACTCGGTATCATACGATGCTTGTCGGAACAGGAGACTCTCCTGCAACCATATCCTTCTACACGAACTGCGGGTTTGTGTATTCGCACCGGATACCCAACTTTTTCACCGACAATTATGACCGGCCGATTTTTGAAGAGGGCAAGCAGTTAAAAGATATGATTTACCTGAAAATGAGCAGCGATAGATAGTTGTAGGCCTGTAGGACGACAGGGCAATAGTCGGGCGGCAGGTGCGGATGGCCTCTCTTGCAGTGCCTTTCAGGGTTGTCGTGCGCCATATCTGGGCCTAGGTTCGTGTCATTGTTCCCCGAACATCGGGAGTCTTTGTCAATGATTGGCGAGCCGCGATATTCCCTTTTCCATCACAGCGAGTTCCAGCCTGCGTATTTCCCTGAACCTGTGCATCTTGCTGTTTTGCGTCTGCGGCATCCGGTGTTGCAGTTTCCCAATATTCGGGCCCCGTTTTGAAAGCAGGTCCTGCTCTTTTCCGTTGACATGTTCCAGCTCCTGCAGTTTTTCGCTTCCGAAAAGAGAAGCGGTCTCAGAACTGGAGAACCTGAGTTGTGCAGGCGGTTGAATGCCTGGAGTGTGCGACCGGGGCAGAGAGTCGCATGGCACGATGGTCGGCAATGTCTGCTATACGAGCAATGCATGTGCTGAATCTAGATTCAGAGAAGAACTCGAATATGCGCGAACGTTAACCGGATATGCTTGTCTTAAAGCAGTTTCATTCGTATAAAAAAATCGGGGCGCTTATTATAGAATGCTAATTTTTACTATCTTTGCCGCAGTGGCATGTAATTCCTTGGACATAAAACAACGGGGGCTCCTACCCGCCTTTGAAACCGGTCGGAAAGACGTGGGATAAATTTTCACGAACGCCTCGGATTGGAATTACAAATATTTGAAGGTCAACGTGTTGCAAATACGCGATGACAAGGCATGGATTTGCCCTTTGGTAATCCGGGCCGCCGAATATCTTCGAAACTCATCCATGGCAACGCCCAAGAGCAATACCTGGAGCTGGCCGGACTCGGTTGCCGAGCAGATACGCATCCGGAAAAACGGCAATATCGTCAGATGGTACGTGCTGACGCTGCCCACTTCGCGCAAGGGGCTCTATCAGGGCAACCCTGCGCTCGGGCTGCAGCGCGAACTGGAGCGTCGGAAGCGAGCCGACGAGCCGTCATTCGAATTTTTCGCCCCCTCGTACGTCGAGGCTCGCGAACGGAACGGCTCACTGGTCGATACGCGCCATCCGCTGCTCTTCAACTACGTCTTCATACATGCGTCGGAGGCTGAAATCTACCGGATGAAACGCTTTTTGCCCCAATACAGTTTTCTGCCACGGGTCCGCGACGGACACGGAGAGCACTACCCCTACCTTACCGATACGGAGATGGAGAATCTCAGGTGGGTGGCCGCCTCCTATTCCGGCGTCCTGCCGCTCTATACCCCCGAGCCCGGACGGCTGATGAAGGGTGACCGCGTGCGTATCACCGCGGGGCAGTTCAAGGGTGTGGAGGCAAGCGTCGTCATACAGCCCGGTTCGGGGCGGAAGGAGGTGATGGTCTGCGTCGAGAACTGCATGTACGTGCCGCTGCTGATGGTGGAGCCCGGCCAGTATGAGGTCATTGCCCTCAACACGGAGAACCGCCACGTCTACACGCGTCTGAACGCAGACCGTCTGCCGGCGCAGCTGCACGAGGCGATGAGCCGGCTCCACACACCGGAGGGCATAAGGGAGGAGGACCGCCAAACGGCGCGGGAGGTATTGCGTCAATACGGCAACCTCCGGTTCGAGAGCGACGTGATGCGCTGCAAGCTCTACGCGCTGCAGCTCCCCGCCTACGCAATATTGGGGCAGCACGAAGCTTTCGAGCAGTTGCTCGGCACGATTCGGAATCTCCTGCCGCTGATTCGTGCCGAACAGTCGCAGGCGCTGTTGCTTGTTGCGCTCTACGGCTGTACGAACAGCTGCATCTACCGGGAGCAGGCCCACCGGCTTGTCGACCCGTGGCGTTCGGAGCCGAATCCCAAGAAAAACAAGCGGCAGCTCATTGCCCGACTCGACGACCTTGACCGTTGGTTGGGACATGACGCGAGGTAGGGCGGCCGCAAAACCGACTCGCCGGTGTCATAAAATAGATTTATAGTTGGTTGTAAACATATAATTTTCCATCATGTATCGTATCATTGATAAATTGCGACTGGACCGCTATGTCAATTCGCGGTTGATTCTCGCATTGGATTTGTTTGTATCCATGGGGGCGACGATTGTTGCGTTGTTGCTGGCGAGCATTTTGCTCGGTGAGGCGATTTTTTCGTTCAATCTCATGGCTTGGTGGCTTGGTGGTGCCCTTTTCTTTTCTCTGGCAGCATTTCTGTTTTTACAAACCCATAAGTCGATTATTCGTCATGCAACGTTGAGGGAGTTGGCGCGCCTGAGCGTTGCGGTTTTCCTGAAGGGTGTCGGGGTTGTGGCCTTGCTGGAGGTCGTTTTTTGGGGGGCTCTGCAACCCCGTGTCTGCATTACGCTGCTGTTCGACCTGCTGCTGACCCTTTCTTCCCTGATAGTCATGCGCGTTGCGATGGTGGTTGTTTACGACCTGCTCAAGAACAGCCGTCAGAAACACCGCAACTGCCGTCGGATTCTTATCTACGGAACCGGCGACAAGGGTGCCTCCCTTGTAACGCAGCTCCAGAATTCGCAGGAGTACCAGGTCGTCGGTTTTCTCACCTATGGTAAGGCTCTGAAGAACCACATGCTGGCCGACCTGCCGGTCTATTACTTCGAAACGGAGGACAACGTCAAGTATCTGCATAACCGCAAGGATATCGACGCCATCCTGTTTGCCCATGCCCGCGAGGCCCGCGAGGAGCAGGAACGATTGATTCGTTTTTGCACGGATTGCAACATCAAGGTGCTGATTGCCCCCTCGATTGACGAGGTGGTCGACGGCAAGGTGCAGAAGCAGGCCATTCGTGAAATCAAGATTGAAGACCTGCTGGGCCGCGAGGAAATCAAAATCTCGATGGATGAAATTATCGCCAACTTCCGCGGCAAGACCATCATGGTGACCGGAGCTGCCGGGTCGATTGGTTCCGAACTGTGCCGCCAGCTGGCAACGTTCGGAATCAAGGAGCTCGTGCTGTTCGACAACTCCGAGACTCCGATGCACAACATCCGCCTCGAACTGGAAGACCGCTTCCCTGACCTGAAGTTCATCCCCGTAATCGGTGACGTGCGGATGCTTCCGCGTCTGGACTTCGCCTTCCGCACCTATCGCCCGCAGGTGGTCTTCCACGCCGCGGCCTACAAGCATGTGCCGCTGATGGAGGAAAATCCCTGCGAGGCAGTGCTGGCCAACGTTGCCGGTTCGCGCAACGTGGCGGACAAGTGTATCGAATACGACGTCGAGAAGATGGTGATGATTTCGACGGACAAGGCCGTCAACCCGACCAACATCATGGGCTGCACGAAGCGGCTGGCCGAGATTTACGTACAGTCGCTCGGTCTGGCTATCGAGGCCGGCAAGGTGAAGGGCAAGACGAAGTTCGTCACCACGCGCTTCGGCAACGTGCTGGGCTCGAACGGTTCGGTCATCCCGCGCTTCCGCGAGCAGATAGCCAAGGGTGGCCCTGTAACGGTGACGCACCCCGACATCACGCGCTTCTTCATGACGATTCCGGAGGCCTGCCGTCTGGTGATGGAGGCCGCTACGATGGCAACCGGGACGCAGATTTTTGTCTTCGATATGGGCAAATCGGTGAAGATAGCCCATCTGGCCAAACGCATGATTGAGCTGGCCGGCCTGGAGATCGACAAGGACATCAAGATTGAATACACGGGACTTCGCCCGGGCGAAAAGCTCTACGAAGAGGTGCTGTCGAATACGGAGAACACGCTTCCGACGTCGCATGACCGCATCCGTATCGCCAAGGTCCGCGAGTACGACTACGCCGATGCCCTCAAGGGAGCGCAGGAGCTGGAGGAGCTTTCGCGTGCCGTCGTCGTTCCTGATATGGTTCGCCTGATGAAGAAGGTCGTTCCCGAGTTCAAGTCCAAGAACTCGCGGTTCGAGGAATACGATAAAGAAACGAAGTAAAATCAACCATAATGAACACGAATCCGAACAAAGACTTAAAGATTGCCGTAGCCGGAACCGGCTATGTCGGTTTGTCTATCGCCACATTGCTGGCACAGCACCATCAAGTAACCGCAGTTGATGTTATCCCCCAGAAGGTGGAGATGCTGAATCGGAAACAATCTCCGATTCAAGACGAGTATATTGAAAAATATCTGGCCGAGAAGCCACTGAATCTCACCGCCACATTGGATGGCGCTGCCGCCTATCGGGATGCGGATTTTGTCGTGATTGCCGCTCCGACAAACTATGACCCCGTCAAGAACTATTTTGACACAAGCCATGTCGAAGAGGTTATCGACCTGGTACTCGAGGTCAACCCTCAAGCCGTCATGGTCATCAAATCGACCATCCCTGTAGGCTACTGCCGGAGCCTGTACATCAAATACATGCAGAAGGGCGTAAAACAGCTCAACCTGCTGTTCTCGCCCGAATTCCTGCGCGAAAGCAAAGCGCTCTACGACAACCTCTATCCGAGTCGCATTATCGTAGGTATTCCCAAAATCATCAACGATGAGCGGTTCAAGGAGGAGAATGACGCCATTCGAGCCATCGCAGATATTCCGGCGCTTGAAAAAGCTGCCCATACGTTTGCTGCGCTGCTGCAGGAAGGGGCCATCAAAGAGAATATCGATACGCTGTTTATGGGTCTGAAAGAGGCAGAGGCTGTAAAGCTCTTTGCCAATACCTATTTGGCCCTTCGAGTCAGCTACTTCAATGAACTGGATACCTATGCCGAGGTAAAGGGCCTGGATGCTCAAGCCATTATTCTCGGAGTTGGTCTGGATCCCCGTATTGGGACTCACTACAACAACCCGTCGTTCGGTTATGGCGGATATTGCCTGCCGAAAGACACCAAACAGTTGTTGGCCAATTATGCGGATGTCCCGGAGAATCTGATCGAGGCCATCGTCGAGTCGAATTGCACTCGCAAGGATTTCATTGCGGATCAGGTTCTGAAAAAGGCAGGGTATTACAGCTACTCTTCGATAAATGGCTACAATAAGGAACAGGAGAAGCCCATTGTGATCGGTGTATATCGTCTGACCATGAAATCCAACAGCGATAATTTCCGCCAGAGTTCGATTCAAGGCGTCATGAAGCGCATCAAGGCCAAGGGCGCAACGGTTATCATTTACGAGCCCACCCTTGAGGATGGATCGACATTCTTCGGCAGCGAGGTCGTCAACAATCTCGAAAAATTCAAGCAGATGAGTGCGGCTATCATCGCCAATCGCTATGACCCCTGTCTGGACGATGTCGAAGCCAAAGTCTATACTCGAGATATTTTCAGAAGAGATTAGTCTGCTTAGATAGACCGTTCCAAATCATAAATCCGACAAGAATAAGAGCTCCAAACAGCCATCACTTTATCAAACAAAGGTAGCTCTACGCATAGTTGAACAAAATGGTGTTCAACTATCATTTTCGACCAAACAAAAAAATCACAAAACACTGTAAATCTTCATATTATGAGTATTTTCAAAGACAAAGTCTTGTTAATCACAGGCGGTACGGGAAGTTTCGGTAATGCAGTTCTGCGTCGTTTCCTCGACTCCGACATCCGGGAAATTCGTATCTTCTCCCGCGACGAGAAGAAACAGGATGACATGCGCCACTTCCTTCAGGCTAATCGTCCGGACGTTTCAAACAAAGTGAAATTCTATATTGGAAATGTGCGCAACCGTGAGGCTGTAGACTTCGCAATGAACGGTGTCGACTACGTCTTCGCTGCGGCTGCCCTGAAGCAGGTACCCTCCTGCGAATTCTATCCGATGGAGGCCGTGCGTACGAATGTTGAGGGAACCAACAATGTACTTCTCTCCGCCATCGCCCACGGTGTTAAGAATGTCGTCGTCCTCTCTACGGACAAAGCGGCCTACCCAATCAACGCCATGGGTATCTCCAAGGCCATGATGGAGAAGGTGGCCATTGCCCAGGGGCGTGCTCTGGGTCCGGATGCAAAGACCACCATCTGCTGCACCCGTTACGGAAACGTAATGGCCAGCCGTGGTTCCGTAATTCCGCTTTGGGTGGAGCAGATGATGGAGGGCAAGCCGATCACCATCACGGATCCCAACATGACCCGCTTCATGATGACGCTTGATGATGCTGTCGATCTTGTCATGTATGCCTTTGAGCATGGCAACAACGGCGACCTCTTCGTTCAGAAGGCCCCGGCCGCAACCCTCGACGTGCTTGCAGAGGCCCTCAAGCAGGTTTACGCCAAGGTGAATCCCAAATACGGAGAGACCGAGGTGAAGATTATCGGCACCCGTCACGGTGAGAAACTCTATGAAACGCTCGTTACGCGTGAAGAGATGCTCCGTTCGGAAGATTGCGGCAACTACTTCCGCATTCCCTGCGACGCTCGCGACCTGAACTACGACAAATTCTTCACGGAAGGCGACGATGCTATCAGCCGCATGGAGGACTATCACAGCCACAACACCAAGCGACTCGATGTCGAAGGCATGAAGGCTCTGCTCCTCAAGCTCAACTTCATCCGCGAAGACCTCGGTCTGCAGCCCAAAGCAAAGTCCCGCGACTATAGAAGCGAATAACAGATGAAGATTCTGGTAACCGGAGCAAAGGGTTTCGTTGGTCGGAACCTTTGTTCCCAACTTAATAACATCAAAACAGGCAAGGCCAAGTGCTACGGAGACCTTCAGATCGATGAGGTCTTTGAGTATGACCTGGACAGCGCCATGGAGCAGCTGGATGCCTGGTGCTCCGAATGCGATTTTGTATTCAACCTCGCGGGTGTGAACCGGCCTCAGAACCCCGAAGAGTTCATGACCGGCAATTTCGGCTTTGCCTCAACGCTTCTGGACACGCTGAAGAGGCATGGGAACAAGGCCCCCGTCATGCTCTCGAGCTCGGCTCAGGCCTCTCTTGCCGGCCGTTTCGGCAACAGCGAATACGGGCGAAGCAAGAAGGCGGGCGAAGATCTCTTCCTCCAGTACGGCAAGGAAAATGGCGTAAAGGTTCTTGTTTACCGGTTCCCCAATCTTTACGGGAAATGGTGCCGGCCCAACTACAACAGTGCCATTGCCACGTTCTGCAACAACATCGCCAACGAGCTGCCTATCACGGTCAACGATCCGAAAGTGGAGCTCGAGGTCCTTTACATCGACGACCTTGTTGAAGAGATGATCGCCGCGCTGAAAGGTCAGGAGCACCACTGTGAGTTCGAAGGGCTGACCGTATTGCCCTCAGACGAAGGACGTTACTGCTACTGTCCCGTCACTCACAAGGCTACGCTGGGTGAGATCGTCGACCTTCTGCACCAGTTCCACGACATGCCGAAGACGCTGATGATCCCCGAGATTCCGGCCGACAGTTTTGCCAAGAGGCTCTACAGCACCTATCTGAGCTACCTTCCCAAGGACAAGGCCATTTTTGACCTGAAGATGAACTGCGACGACCGTGGCTCCTTCACCGAGTTGGTCCACACGCTCAACTGCGGACAGGTAAGCATCAATATCAGCAAACCGGGTATCACCAAAGGTCAGCACTGGCACCACACCAAATGGGAGCAATTCATCGTTGTTTCCGGCCACGGCCTGATTCAGCAGCGGAAAGAGGGTACGGACGAGGTCATCGAGTTCGAAGTCTCGGGCGACAAGATTCAGAGCGTCATCATGCTGCCCGGATATACGCACAACATCATCAACCTCTCGAAGACTCAGGATCTTGTCACGGTCATGTACTGCAACGAGGTTTTCAACCCGGAGCGGCCGGACACCTTCTTCGATCCCGTAGTAAGCGAATAAAAGCCCATGATAGCTGAATAATCAAAACAATCTATGGAAACCAAAACTCCGAAATTCGACTACAGTGATATTCACTGGCAAAATAACGGCAAAATCAAACTCTGCATCATCGTCGGCACCCGCCCGGAGATTATCCGGCTCGCGGCCGTCATCTCCAAATGCCGCAAATTTTTCGATGTGATTCTGGCCCACACGGGACAGAACTACGACTACAACCTCAACGGCATCTTCTTCCGCGACCTGAAGCTCGCCGAGCCGGAGGTCTACATGGATGCGGTCGGAGATGACCTCGGCGCGACCTGCGGCAACATCATCAACTGCAGCTACAAGCTTTTCGCCGCAACCAAACCGGACGCCGTGCTCGTCCTTGGAGACACCAACAGTTGCCTGAGTGTCATCGGCGCAAAACGCCTCCACATTCCGATTTTCCACATGGAGGCCGGCAACCGCTGCAAAGACGAGTGCCTGCCGGAGGAGACGAACCGCCGCATCGTGGACATCATCTCGGACGTCAATCTCGCCTACTCCGAGCATGCAAGAAGATACTTGGCAGAATGCGGACTTCCCCGTGAGCGTACATACGTCACCGGTTCGCCCATGGCCGAGGTACTCCACCAGAACCTCGCCGAGATCGAGGCATCCGACGTACACGAGCGGCTCGGCCTCAAGAAGGGGCATTACATCCTGTTGAGTGCTCACCGCGAGGAGAACATCGACACGGAGAAGAACTTCCTCAGCCTTTTCAATGCAATCAACGCAATGGCCGAGAAGTATGACATGCCGATTCTCTACAGTTGCCACCCCCGCAGCCGTCATCGTCTCGAGGCTACCGGATTCAAGCTTGATCCGCGCGTACAGGTTCAGCAGCCGCTGGGATTCCACGACTACAACTGCCTTCAGATGAACGCGTTCGCAGTCGTATCCGACTCGGGCACCCTTCCCGAGGAGAGTTCTTTCTTCACCAGCGTAGGTCATCCTTTCCCGGCAGTCTGCATCCGCACCTCGACCGAACGTCCCGAATCCCTCGACAAGGCAGGTTTTATTCTCTCCGGCATCGACACCAAGGGCCTTCTCCAGTCCGTCGACACAGCAGTAGAACTTGTCAAGGACGGCGACTACGGCACTCCGGTTCCTGACTACACGGATGAAAACGTCTCCACCAAGGTGGTGAAAATCATCCAGAGCTACGTTGGCGTAGTGAACAAGATGGTGTGGAGGAAAGAATTGTAGGATTACCAAGTTCGACCTTTAAATAAACAAATTACAAACGACATCAAGAATTCAGTTCCTCCAGGAGTTAGGAGGAACTGGATTCTTCGACGACAGCGTTTCGAATCGCTTTCTGAAAAACGGGATTAAGAAATCCTCATTTCTCAGAGTAGTGATAAGAAAAGCAAGATGACATACACCTGCAGGTATCAGTCCCAATATCATAACTTGCTCACAAGAGCAAAATCTTAATTGGAGACATTTGCAACCTTTAGTCTTGAAAAAGTACAATACGACAAGCTAATTATATTATCCCCCTTGCAACTCTTAAACTGCCTCTTCTCCAATAACAACGACGCGAATCAACTCGACAGAATCGGGTAAGTTCTCACAACAGCAATAGAGGCCAGTGTAAACGTTGCAACTAGTCTTTCAAGGGATAACTACATATTTATCAAAGCTATATAATCACGAAGATCATTAGAAGATTGCTGAGGTTTGATTGGGCTGTGCTAACTATGCAAATGTCACATGTTCTCTTGTTGTAGTTATCTCAGCAGATTAGACAAATTCGGAAGAAACCCTTTTTCTTTTACAGAGCCCAACATGGCTCATGTCATCATGTATCTATTCTGAAGGAATTATCATCAGAATAGGCTCAATCATAGTTGCAAGTCTTGTAGTAGCAAGAAAGTTACCATCCAATAGCATTATTGGTGCTATTTCTGCAAAAAATAAGCAGAAGGCTACGGGAGAGGTGTAACTCTATGCGATTAGACTATAAACTCAGAGACATTATTGATGGTAGACTATTCTAAAAATAATAGGCGAATAGCAAAAAATACGATTCTCCTTTATGTGAGAATGCTGATGCTGATGCTCATTAGTCTATACACATCCAGAGTCAATCTTCAGGCTCTTGGGGTATCGGATTTTGGCATCTACAATGTAGTTGGAGGAGTTGTTGCAATGTTCTCTCTTCTTTCTGGTTCGTTATCTGCAGCCACCAGTCGATTTATAACTTTCGAACTTGGCAAGGGTGATAAAGAAAGATTAAAAAAAGTATTTTCTTCTACAGTTACCATTCAACTAATCCTCATATTGATAATAGTCATCTTACTGGAATCAATAGGCTTATGGCTATTAAATAATAAAATGATAATACCCTCGGATCGAATGGAGGCTGCGAATTGGCTTTTCCAGTTTTCTATTATATCCTTTGCTGTTAATCTGTGGAGTGTACCATATAATGCGGCAATAGTCGCCCATGAGGAAATGTCCGCATTTGCCTATATTAGTATTTTTGAGGCTTGTGCAAAATTAACAATTGCATTTCTAATAGTCCGTAATCCGTTTGATCGATTGATCTATTTTGGCCTACTTATATTAATCGTCAGCGTAATTATTCGTTTCTTATATAATATATATTGTAAGAAACACTTCGAAGAATGTCATTATACTTTTATTTGGGATAAATCCATTCTAAAAGAGATATTTGGATTTGCCGGATGGAACTTTATTGGTGCGTCTGCAGTTGTACTGAAGGATGCGGGAGGCAATGTTCTTCTCAACATGTTTTTCGGGCCAATTGTCAATGCAGCCAGAGGTATTGCAATGCAGGTTAATGGGGCGGTTTATGGATTTGTCAGTAACTTCACCATGGCTCTTAACCCTCAGATTACAAAAAATTATGCATCGGGGAACTTTGAATACATGATGCAACTAGTTTTCCAAGGAGCCCGGTTGTCATACTATATCTTACTATTCATATGTCTTCCTATACTCATAAACACTCACTATATACTGGAGTTATGGTTGGGGCAAGTCCCAGAACATGCCACTGACTTTGTTCGGTTAGTATTACTATATACGATGAGCGAGTCATTGGCAAGTACCTTGATTACAGCCACTCTCGCGACTGGGCAAATAATAAAATACCAAATACTTGTTGGAAGTTGCCAATTGCTAAACTTACCGCTAAGCTACGTTCTTCTTAAACTTGGCTTGGGACCGAATAGCGTCTTCGTTGTAGCCATTGGATTAAGCATTGCAGGAGAATTGATTCGCGTTATTTTGTTACGTCAACTTATCCATCTGTCTGCGCGTCAATTTCTATTTAAGGTATATTTTAATGTATTTGCAGTAACAGTTGTAGCCGCTGTATCTCCGCTGGTATTACAGCATTATATGCCAGAAGGATTCTGTTCTTTCGTATTATTGTCCGGCTTGTGTGTTTTATGTTGCATTGGGGCAATACTCTATGTTGGATGCAATAAAGACGAACGCTTTATGGTCTACTCAAAAACAAAGGCTGTTCTAAAAAGTAAATTTTCAAAATCATGATAAAAATACAAAAACCATCTGATTGCTGCGGCTGTTCTGCTTGTGCCAGTATTTGCAATTATGATGCAATTACTATGCAACCCGATGCTTTAGGATTTCTTTATCCTGTGGTCGATGAATCCAAGTGTACGAATTGCGGCTTATGTGAGAAAGTTTGTGCATTTAACGACCACTACGATACAAGTCTCAACTTTCCTGAACCTATTGCATACGGAGCTCGACAGATAGATATTGATGAAGTAATGAAATCTCGCTCCGGTGCTGTATTTGCAGCCATAGCAGATTACGTGCTCCAACAAGGAGGAATTGTCTATGGTGTTGGCTATACAGATCATTTCCGAGTAGTTCATAAACGAGCTACTACAAAGGATGAATGTGATGAATTTCGAGGCAGCAAATATGTTCAAAGTGACTTAAATGGAACATTCCGACAAGTAAAGAAAGACCTGAAAGATGGACTGACAGTTCTATTCTCAGGCACGCCTTGTCAAACATCTGGACTCAACAGTTATATAGGCAAGAAACTTCGAACAAATCTTATACTTATTGATCTAGTGTGTCATGGAGTTCCTGCCCCATACATTTGGAGAGATTATATTGCTCTTTTAGAAAAGCAGCAAGGATCACCCATCACGTGGGTAAACTTTCGAGACAAGTCTCAGTTCGGATGGAAAGATCATAGAGAAACGTTCAAATTCTTAAAAGGGGGGGAAATGTGGTTCACCAAAACGTTCTATAAAGATATTATAAACCGCTATAGTTGCAGCAACTGCCATTTCTGTAATATCCACCGTCCGTCCGATATCACTATTGCTGATTTTTGGGGCTGGGAAAAGACAGGATCTACAATCAATGAAGATAATAAAGGCGTAAACTTAATCCTCATCAATACCGAAAAAGGCAGAGAGATATTTGACGCAATTAAGGATCGTTTAGAGATTGTCAATGCTACACCAGATGCATATATGCAACCAAACTTGCAACGACCGACGCCAATGCATCGCGAAAGGATGCATCTGGAAAAAGACTATATGAAATATGGATTCGAGTATGTTTATAACAAGGAATATCATAAGGACTCCGCCACAATTCGCTTTTTAAAAGGAGTAAAAAAGATCCTTCAAAAAAACCTTAGCAGATTCAAATGACATGAAAGTAGGAATCATCACATTTCATAGAGCAGATAATTATGGAGCAGTCCTTCAATGTTACGCCCTTCAGGAAGTAATACGCCACTGGGGGCACGAGGTTGAAGTCATTGATTATCGCAATCCACACATTGAGAGTGCATATACATTTCATTTTCCAAAAGGAGAGATCGCTCGCAATACCATCCTTTTGAACTTCAAAGCAGCAAAAGGTGCATACAAAAAATATTACACGAAAACTCAGGACCATGCTTATTTTGAGAACTTTCGCAAGAAATATCTAAAGCTAAGTGAAACTAGCCGCGGGACAGAACTTCCTCAAAAGTATGATGTCTATATCATAGGTAGTGATCAAATGTGGACTGTTGACTGCGGAGGTGGATATGATCCCATTTTTTTTGGTCAATTTCAGCATTCTCCAAATAGCAGGATTTGCGGATACGCTATCAGTAGTACCGGTGATTTTGTTAAGTACATGGAGTTGGATCAGATTCGCAAAATTGTTTCATCATTCAGTTCTCTCGCATTTAGAGAACATAAGATAGCTGATTTGATTAAGTGCATAACAGGAAGAGACTCCACTGTTACTATAGATCCGACATTGCTTACTAAACCTTCACTCTGGGATGTTATTATTGATCAGAAATGGGAACAAAGAAAGTATGTGGTCTTCTATGAAGTACGTACTCCTCAGAATAATAAATTAGGGGTTTATTCTAAAGCAAAACAATATGCACAATTACATAAGTTAGAGTTAATTGATCTACGCAATGGGAGCTACAGCGTGACAGATTTCGTTTCTGCCATAAAATATGCAGAATGTGTATTCACATCTTCTTTCCACGCCACAGTTTTCTCTGTCATTTTCCATACGCCACTATACGCATTCCAACTTCATGATGCCGGAGATAACAGATATGTCAATATTCTTAAAGCCTTGCAATTGGAAGGTAATCTTGTGGAGTTGGCTAGCGATACACGTTTGTGCCCTACATACGACGGGAATAAAGTCGAAGAGCTTTTGAAGCATTTACGCAATCAATCAGAGATATACCTAAAACAAATATTGGATGAATAAATCTACCCCTCAAATATCATACAAAACAATTTAACCCAATAGACAGCCGGTTTGAATTATTACGCATAATTGCATAGTTCCTCATTATATGGCATCACATGATATATGTTCTCCAACCCAAATACCTACAAAACAATGCCTTCTTTACAAATGCTGACATTCCCTCTTCATATAGGCATAATAAATTGTACTGTTAAGCAGCTATTTTACCATTAAGGCTACTGGTAATTATAAAGATATTCAGCTTCTTTATTCGGAAATAAAGTATTCATAAAATTAGGATTTTAATTATGAAAGTGGCTTTTTATTTACCCAATGCTCTATTCCCAGAAACTGATTGTACACGAGTTGCAGAGTCAAACCCCGGAATAGGAGGCACCCAATATCTTATTATCCTCATCGCAACCGAATTAGCCAAGAGAAATAATGGTATAGATATTATACTATATGCTCAATGTAAAGGTATACTTCCACAAGACGCAGAAATCAAACTCGCATCCTCAGAAGAAGAGGCTATATTGGATGCAGACAAAATGGGAGTGGATATCTTTGTAGATCGCCCATTACTTGTGGATTGGAATACTCTTCTGCCTAAACTGCAATCTAACATGAAAATTGTTTTGTGGTGCCACAACTTTCTTCGTGATAAGATGCTTCGGATATCAGCAGAGCAACCAAGGATTACACGCCTCATTACAGTAAGCAAGGAACAGATGGATATGTACCGTGATTATCCTGCTTTTGAAAAGAGCGACTATATCATGAACACCGTTCCTTATTTACAACAAGATATAGAAGCAGCACAAAGACATCCTTATTGCAAGCGACCTCATAATGTGGTATATGTAGGAAGTCTTGTAGATTGTAAAACATTCGATGAACTGGCAATTGTATGGCCTCAAGTATTACGCAAAGTACCCGACGCTCAGTTATATGTTATAGGTAGTGGACAGACCTATAACCATAACGCACAATTAGGTAAATATAATATTGCGGACGAGGCGTTCGAGCGAAAATTTATGCAATATCTTATAGATGATCGAGGTCAGATATTACCGTCCGTTCATTTCATGGGCAACATGGGGGCTGAGAAAAATAAGATTATATTAAATTCGAAGGTCGGCGTGCCAAATCCTCGAGGTTTTGGAGAAACATTCTGTATATCTGCGGTTGAGATGCAACTGCTTGGTTGTTGCGTAACAGCAATGTCGGCACCAGGCTATTTCGACACATTTATTAATGGTCGTATAACTACACACAATAGGTCTTCATTGGCACAAAGCATAATCGATCTTTTGTTGGCAAACGAGCCAATTATACCCCTTGACCAAACTATTGCAATAATTAACGAGCGTTTTTCACTTTCTGTAGTCATCGAAGACTGGGAACGGTTTCTCAAAGGTGATCTGAAGACTCATATTCATCCCATCTACCCGCTTACAAATAAATATTACCGCTTAAAGTGGTTGAAGGAGTTATTACGAAAGCTCAAATTAAAGGTGCCATTCTTTAGTGTTATTTCTCCGATTGAAGCTTACTCCGAACATTGGGAATGGTATGAACATAAGTGGATACGACTCAAAGAAGAGATAGCAAAACATACCTCGTTTAGCAAAACAACAAATTATTAAATAGATGGCTCAACAGCGTGTAATTGGATTAGAACTCATTCGTATTCTTGCAATGGTATTGATAACAGGTATTCATTTGTAAAGTATCAATAGATACGCTACAATTTTTCTTTTCGTAGACAAATCTTAATC
>OHSG01000038.1_pt1 | contig 50407 bp, 41 predicted proteins | sample 1578601 | NCBI WGS metagenome assembly OHSG01 (sample SAMEA3879534, study PRJEB24766) | human gut metagenome | biome: human-associated habitat; feature: feces | place: USA | collected 1985/1987
GTTGCAAAAGTATGGCAGATGCCGCCAAATCCGGCTTTGGTGACATCAGATGTCATCAGATGTCGTCAAATGTCCGAAAGACTGGTTTTCCGTGAGAGAAACATGCCGTGAAAACAAGGATATGGCATGCAGAGGAAGGGCGAAGAAGCCGGCACGGGCGCGAAGGGAGGATTATGCAGAGCAGAGGGAGCTGAAGTCCCTGTCTTCTCATGGAGCGGAATCTTTTCTCACAAGATATTGTCGGACCCATGTATTTCGCTATTCCACCTGCTTTTATGGAGATATAAAGGAGGCCTGCCTTTTTATCAATGACACGGTTATGCGTCGCGTCGGTCGCAGTGAGTCCCTATAATCTTTCCCGAAATCAAAACCATTGTCCGGGCGTTTGTTTCCATGTGTATTTTCCGCGACTTGTCGCAAGGAAAATACTCATGGAAAGCGAAGCCGGAATGCCCGTGACAATAAGGCTTTGATTTATTTTTGATTATGGGAATAACTCCTTGAGAAAAGCATTATATTACAAGGCGCATAAAAATGTATTTCCGATGGATTTCCACACATTTCTTACCCGATCCTCACAACGTCTGGCAAACTTCGATTAACTGGTTTGTATCCCGTATTTTTCTAAAATTATTCTGTTGAGTTTCTTATATTATCCCTTTGGTATATTCTTCTACAAAAGATTTTCCCATAACAAGAAAAACTTTTGTAGAAGAATATACAATACCAAATCATATAGCAAAAATTGCTATCCGGTAAAAATCGGCACAATCTTATATCCAGCACAAATACACCAAGCTTCATCAATTTTGCAAAAAGAGGGTTGTCTTTTAGTCTTGTATGAAATTGGTAGTACCAAGCATAAAAAGCCTTTAGCAGACATTTATACTAGTCAAATTCATGTTATATGGGATAAAAATCGTCTAGTTTCTATCATGCTAAAGTTTTACCGGACAGCAATAATAAAAAATAACCACGCGGGGATTTGACGTTTCCCACGTGGCTATCATGTTTTTATAGTCTCAGTTGATTAGAATACGTCACCCTAAATCTCTCCCAGCACCTCAAAATAGATATTAGCCGAACTAAGCAAGACTCCTAGACTAATGCGTATTTTGTTTTGCAGGTTTCAAAAAATAACACTACCTTTGAAAACAGAATAGATGGTTTGACGTAACGAAGTATTGTTACATACATCGTGGCATAAACATTCTGTTCATTACAGACCTGATTGTACAAAGGAGCAGATGCCGAAAAGCTTATAGAGTAGTCGGTTTTTATTCATTTAGATATGAGAGAGTTTGAAATTGGTTACTCTGTCGGCGAATACCCTCCTGATCATAGTAACAATGGAGAGTTTTTTAGACAACGTGCTTACTGCACTGGGAATACTCGAAATGTTGTGATACTTCCTGACGGAAGAGTAACTATTTGCGAAGAGCTATATGCACATCCTACTTTTATCATAGGAGATTTGAAGTTTCAAACACTTGAGGAGGTATGGAAATCTTCTCGGGCATTAGATCTTTTCCATATGCAAAAGGAGTCAGTTCAAGGGAGTTCTCCTTGCAAGAATTGTTGCACATTTCATGAATGTCGTGAAGGGAAAGGAGTTTGCTGGAAAACTATTCTTATGGCTTATGGTGTCAATAATTGGACATTTCCTGATCCTATGTGTCCAAAAGCACCAGAACCACATAGAAAATATTGGCTAGAATAACACTATGAGATTGAGAATGCTTTTCGGATTGTTGGTAGCCACCTTACTGCCCGTCAGTGCATGGGCACAGCAAGGAGTGGTGGCGGGAAAAGTCTCGATAGAGGGCAAGCCGTTGGAGCTTGCCTCTGTCGCACTCTACTCTTCTCGAGGAGACTCGCTGATAGACGGGACTATCACCGACAAGGAGGGAGTCTATAGGATTAGTTGCCCAGATAGCGGGCTATACCGCTTGCAGGCATCCTACGTGTCCTTGACTCCCATCGATACGGTGATAAGGGTGTCAACCATAAGCGAGCAGCTACGGGTGGACTTTGCCTTTGTCGCAACCAGCAAAGTGCTCGATGAAGTCGTGGTACGGGGCAATAGAGCACCCGATCTGATAGGTCGCTCCAGCTATACCTTTACCACAGAGCAACGCAAGCAGGCACGGCAAGTGCACGATCTGCTGCTTATGCTGCCGGCTGTCAAGGCGGACGTACGCACAGGCAACGTGGTCAGTGCCATGGGGGAGAGTGCTCCTGTGATTATGCTCAATGGTGTACGCTCCAGCAATGACGAAATCAAGACGATCCCAACGAACAAGATCGTCCGAGTCGACTATTACGACCTAGCACCGCTACGGTACCACACCACCTCGGCAGTCATCGATGTCATCACCAAGCCACTGGATAACGGCCATACGGGAGGGATAGACCTCTCTGCGGCTCCGCTTGCGACCGATGCGAGTGGTTCGCTCTACTACAACTACAATCAAGGAGCCCATCGGGTAGGAGTCTACGCCAGAGGGTTCTATCGCAATACACGTAAAGGCAGAGAGACGACCGAGCGACTCTCCTACGATGCGGACAGGCATTATGACTTTGCCTATGATCGTAATGAGCGCTTCGGGGCATCGGCATACTCCGTACAGGGCCAGTACAGCTATTCGCAGCCGGGCGTGCGGACCTTCCTGGTCTCTCTATCCGGTCTATACGACCTCTACGGTAGTAAGTCCGACTTTACAGTGGAGGCGTCTGAGGGCAACAGAGTGGGTGCAAGCAACAGTCGCAGTGGGGCCTTTACTCCTGTATTGGATCTTTATTACGATCGTCGCTACAGCTCGGGTGCCAGACTTTACGCCAACGTGGTCGGCACGCTCAATCGAGTGTCTGAGCATCTGGACAATCAGGAGGGGGGCGTGTCTGGCGAAACCGTCTTGGAGGACCATCTGTCGGTGCACAATAACAAGGCATCCATGATTGCACAGGTGGAATACCTACAGCCCCTCAAGAACTTTGCCCTACGATATGGTCTCCACGGGATGTACTCCACCTCGGACTTTACGATCGATGGGCATAATGCACCACAAGTTCATGACAACCAGCGACAGTACCGTCAGCAGATCTATCTCTCGATGGAGGGGCAACTGGGACGCTTGGTCTACTACTTGCGTCCGATGGCTACGATGACTTATGCTTCCCCACACTATGAGTATCCGGAGCGTGAGGTGCATTGGTACTTTACTCCCACGGTCGTGATGATGTACCCCGTGGCAAAGGGTCAGCAGCTACGGTTGCAACTCTCTGCCTACAATAGTGTGCCAAACTTGGCACAGACCACCTCGGTGATGCGTAAGCTGCATGACCGCTTCTACTTCAGAAACAATCCCGACCTCAAGGGAAGCTATACCGGCAGTGCCTACCTGCGATACACGCTATCCTCGGACAAGGTCGAACTTGCCAACAGCCTCTATGGGCGCATCACGCACCTGCCGATGATTACCGAGTTTGTGCAGGATCATATAGACGGCACATCGGCTGTGGTGCAGCAGTTAAACAATGGAAAGGCTGAGTACTACGCATGGAACAAGGTGGAGCTGAGCTACAAGCCCCTTGGCAACGAGTTGATAGCCGTCCAACTCTTTGCGACACCTATGTATGACAGGTACGAACTCTCACAGGGCGTAAGCCGTTCGCTCTGGTCACTAAGAGCGGGTCTTAACCTATCGTCAAGCTACAAGGGGCTTGCCGTACAGGCAGGCGTAGAGCTACCGCACAAGTCTCTCTCAAGCTACTTCGTGGACTACTCCGGGTGGTACTCGTCACTGGGTGCTGCCTATTACTACAAGCAGTGGGGATTCAGACTGAGCCTCGAGAATATGTTTGTCCCTGAGCGAGGCACTACGACAGATTTCTCACTGCCATACTACCAAGGCAAGACGACCTATACCATGCGTGACAACTACTGGAAGATAGCCCTCGGTGTGAGCTACTCCTTCTCCATCGGCAAGGAGTACCGTCTGTCTCGTGAATTAGAAAATGAAGACTCAGACTCAGGGCGTATGTAGTCTTTAGCTTCTGATCTTTGATTGAGGAATAGCATGAACAAGAATACTTTCAAAGGTTGTTAAGTTGATATCATTCCATACTTTAAAACGATTGGTTGAGACTGAATTATCTTATAGAGTATAATCAGAACGTCGGGGAAGTAATCTCTTATATGTATCACTATAAGCAACACGATGCTATGGACTGTGGTCCAGCGTGCTTGGCGATGGTCATCAAGCACGCCGGCCGTGATCCTGACATTGAGCAGATAAGGTCGGACTGTGCTTTAGGCAGAGAGGGAGTCTCACTACTCGGTATCAGCAAAGCGGCTGAGAAGCGGGGACTACATACTTTGGGAGGGCGGATCACCTTTGAGGCACTGGTTACGGAAGCACCATTACCCTGCATCGCTCATTGGGGTCAGAACCACTTCGTCGTTGTCTACAAAGTAAAACGGCTACGCCACGGCAAGTGGCGTATCTATGTGGCAGACCCGGCGAAGGGGTTGATTACGTTCACCCAAGAGGAGTTCACTGAGCATTGGGTCAGCACGAAGACAAACGGAGAGGAAAAAGGCATAGTACTCCTATTAGAGCCTACAGCAGACTTTTACGCACAAGATCTTTCGTCCTACAAAGACTTGAGGCAAGATAGGCTCTCCTTCCTCTGGAGCTATCTCAAGAAGTACCGCAAGTACTTCGGACAGATCATCCTCGGGCTGCTCTTGGGGTCGCTCATTCAGCTACTCTTCCCTTTCCTTACACAAGCCATCGTAGATACCGGCATAGGAGGGAAGGACATTGGCTTTATTTGGCTGGTCTTGCTCGCACAGCTGATGCTCCTCTTCAGTAGCACTTGCCATAAGCTTCATCCGAAGTAAACTCCTGCTGCACATCTCCACAAGGATCAACATCTCCCTGATCAGCGATTTCTTTATCAAGCTGATGAAGCTTCCGATGAAGTTCTTCGACACTAAGTTGATGGGTGACCTCTTGCAACGTATAGAAGATCACCGCCGGGTAGAACAGTTTCTCACCTCAAGCAGTTTGAGCCTGCTCTTTTCATTCTTTACGTTCCTTGTCTTCGGCATTGTATTAGCTATTTATAATCTCCCTATTTTTGTCGTATTTCTCATTGGTACAGCCTTATATGCAGGTTGGATTATCCTCTTTCTCAAAAAACGCAGACAGCTGGATTATAAATACTTTGAGCAGGCAGGCCGAAACCGCAATGTCACCTACCAACTCATAGGTGGTATGCAGGAAATCAAGTTACAAGGTTGCGAACAACGCAAACGGTGGGAGTGGGAAGATGTGCAAGCTGACCTATTCAAGGTCAATCTGCAATCCCTCAATCTGCAACAGATACAACAAGCAGGAAGCATCACAATCAACGAAGTAAAGAATATACTCATCACCGTTCTTGCGGCTACGGCAGTTATTCAAGGCAATATGACGCTTGGTATGATGTTGGCAGTACAATACATCATTGGGCAACTCAACAGCCCCGTTGAGCAACTCATTCAGTTTATCTATTCTTGGCAGGATGTGAGCATCAGCCTTGACCGTATGAACGAAATCCACACCGAGACCGACGAAGAGAATACAGATCGGATTCGGAACAACTACACTGACGAGACAGCGGATGGGCATTCTATCCATATCAAAGATCTTTCATTCAAATACGACATATACAGCCCCAAGGAAATACTCTCTGACATCAACCTCTCTATCCCCAACGGCAAGGTAACAGCTATTGTAGGTGCCAGTGGTAGTGGAAAAACCACACTTGTCAAGCTCTTGCTAGGCTTTTACGAGCCACTAAAAGGAAAGATTCAGTTAGGCGATGCCAACTTGAATGAATTTAACCTTGGTTGGTGGCGGAGCCAGTGTGGAGCTGTGATGCAAGAAGGATATCTCTTCTCCGATACCATCGCTAGGAATATTGCCATATCTGACGATGAACCCGACATCGAGCGCATCCGCTACGCTGCCCGTGTGGCGAATATAGCAGACTATATAGAAGCTCTTCCTTTGGCTTACAACACAATGATAGGACAAGACGGACAAGGCATCAGTCAAGGACAAAGACAGCGCATCTTGATAGCGAGGGTAGTCTACAAGAACCCAATGTTCGTCTTCTTAGATGAGGCAACCAATGCGCTCGATGCCAATAACGAGCGTGCCATCACCGATAACTTAAAGAGCTTCTACAAAGGGAAAACGGTCGTCGTCGTGGCTCATCGTCTCTCCACAGTCCGCAATGCCGACCAGATTGTAGTCCTAGAAGAGGGGCAAATCGTAGAAGTTGGCAACCACGAAGAGCTGACTGCTAGAAGAGGCAAATACTTTGCACTCGTTAAGAACCAACTGGAATTAGGGAACTGATATGGAAGAGGAGAAGAAACAGGAGCAGAGCTTTGAGCTTCGTAGCGAAAAAGTACGGAGTATTGTAGGTCAAATACCTTCATCACTCATTCGCTATGGTATTACAGCCATAGGTGCTGTTCTAGTTTGTCTTTTTGTTGTCGCTTACTTCCTACCTTATAGGCAGGTATATACAGGGACAGCAACTATCTATGAAATTCCAGAGACAACGAGCGATAGTACAAAGATGATGCTACTGCTTCAATTCGAACGTACGAGACCAACGCAAGCTAACCAACAAACTTTGTCACTAGAGGCGGGGCAATACCAAATAGAAGGAGAAATACTCAATCTATCCGCCGTGCGTGATACCTTAGCACGTCAAGAGGCTTTATGTCACTTCAAGACGATAGATATCAAGCCCCTAGAGAATCAAACCGTTGACTTTAGATTGATGCAAACCTCGGGCAATATGCTTCAAAAGCTACTTGGGGATATTGGCTTTTAGCATCTCAATTTACTCCTTAATCAGGTGAGAGAGTATTGGGTCAGCTTTGATACGAGCAGTCTCAGAGTCTACGAGGGATAGCATCTCTTGGTTAACTTGGCGATAATTGGCTTCAACCCTAGTTTCATTTGATTCCTCCGAAGTTTCATCTCGCACCTACGTGGAGGACAAAAATAGCCACGTGGAGATTTGAGGTCTCCCACGTGGCTATCGATGATTTAGGTGTCCTAGTCTAGGAGTGGTAGCTTATTTAGCTGAAGGGGTGTAGTGGATGTTGTCGATGAGACGAACCTCGCCACAGTAACAGACGATGCAGCCGACGGGGTCGCTGCTATCTGTCCACGACTCGAGGGGGCGAAGGGTCTTGCCATCGACAATCTGATAGTACTCAGGACGCAGTAGCGGATGCTCTGCAAGTCGTGTGATGACGAAGTCGACGACCTCACGTGGTGAGTGCTCTGGGACCAATTCCAGACTCGCCACGAGCGTATCGTGGATACGTGGCGCTACGTCACGCTGCTCACTGGTTAGAAGGAGGTTACGGCTGCTCAGTGCTAGTCCGTCAGCCTCGCGAATGATGGGACAGCTGTGTATCTCTACGGGCAGAGCCAACTGGCGAACCATCTCCCGTACGATGGCTATCTGCTGGAAGTCTTTCTCGCCAAAGAAGGCTCCATCGGGCTGCACAAGCATAAAGAGCTTGCTCACGATCTGTGCTACGCCGTTGAAGTGCCCTGGGCGATGCGCTCCCTCCATCGTCTCTCCGAGGAAGCCGAAGTCAAACTGACGTGTGTCCACCTCGGGATACATCTCCTCGACCGTGGGCAGGAAGGCGATATCTACCTGAGCTTCACTCAGGCGTGCTAGGTCTTCCTCAGGCTTGCGGGGGTAGGTGCGCAGGTCTTCGGGATTGTTGAACTGCGTGGGGTTGACAAATACGGATACGACGACGATGTCGTACTGCTTTCTAGCAGCTGCCACTAGGCTCAGGTGTCCAGCATGTAGGGCACCCATTGTAGGCACTAGCCCTACATGGGCAGTGGGGTTCTCCTGGCGTAGCTTAGAGAGTTCCTGCTGTAGCGCAGCAACCGTTGTAATGACTTTCATAGCGTATGATGTACTGAAAGGGTGTGTATGATTTGATTTCTATTTATAGGTCTTGTCGGTAGAGCAGGCAGGCGTCGCCATAGCTGAGGAAGCGGTACTGCGCATCGGCGAGGGCATGCTCATAGAGCGAGCGCCAGTGGGGACCGATCAGTGCCGAGACGAGCAGCAGGAGTGTACTCTTCGGCTGGTGAAAGTTGGTCACTAAGATGTCTACCATATGATACTGATAGCCTGGGGCAATGAGTAGCGCCGTGGAGAAGGTGAGCCGATCAAGCCCCCTGTGGCGAGCATAGCGAAGCAATAGTTCCAGAGCCTCACGACGTGACGGCAAGGTTGCCCCACAGCTCTGACGCATACGATAGCTATACCACTGATCTAGGTGAAAGGGCTCTGCTACTTCCCCGCCCTCCTGCTCCGCTTGTTGCAGCGCAACGGCATACCAGTAGAGACTCTCCAAGGTGCGTACAGAGGTGGTCCCAATGGGTACAAAAGGGCTGTCGATATGCTCTAGGAGCATCTCCAGAGTTGCTGTCGGCACGCTGCAATACTCACTGTGCATCTGATGCTCAGCAACCTGACGCCCCTTGACTGGTAGGAAGGTACCTGCACCGACATGGAGCGTTAGCTCGGTGATGCGGTGCCCCTCAGCGAGGAGTCTGTCATCTAGCTCTGGCGTGAAGTGTAGTCCCGCTGTCGGCGCCGCCACAGAACCCTCGATGCGTGCGTAGACGGTCTGATAGTCGGTGAGATCACTACGCTCGGTCTCTCGATTGAGGTAAGGGGGAATGGGTAGCTGACCGCACAGCTCTAGTATCTCGCCAAAGGTCTTGGTCTCGTCGCTCCAGCTGAAGGTAACTACGTCTGGCGTCTCCGCAGCCCTACTCGCTTGTAGCGCGATGCTTTGCCCATCAGCTAATGGGAGCGTGCAGGAGATGGTCTGCTCGGGGCGCCACTTCTTCGAATTGCCCACAAGGCAGTGCCAAGAGCATGAGCCTAGTGAGGCTAGGCTCTCCTCGTAGCTAACAGGTTTGTAGGGGTCTAAGCAAAGTATCTCGATGCGAGCACCCGTGGCTTTGACAAAGAAGATGCGCGCCTTGATAACCCGCGTATTATTGCGAATGAGGAGCGTATGAGGCGGGAGCAGCTGTGGTAGCTCCGCAAAGGTATGGTCCTCCAGCCTCCCCGTGGCATCACTCAGGAGGAGGCGGCACTGGTCACGCTCCGCCAGCGGATGCGCTGCGATACGCTCGTCGGGGAGCGGGTAGTCGTAGTCGTTGATATCTATATCGACCCAGTGCTGTGTATGAGGCTTGTCACACATACTCTCGATCCTCTGATTAGCTTTGCAGTACTACTCAAGCGTCACGTAGCAAGACTCCTGCAGCTTAGGCTCAACGACGACACGCTGCATCACGCCGTCACGCAGGTAGTCGATGGTGACACCCGTGCGGGGCGTTGTCGTGATCCAAGGGTTGAAAGCAAAGAGATAGCTAAAACCTCCGAAGTACTTATCCTTGTCGAGGAGCTTAGCGACTCGAGCGTAGTCCTCTGAGTCCCAATAGCGACAATTGGTTGGTCCATCTTTGATCGCAAAGGGCTGCTCATGGGTGCGGCAAGCCATACTCTTCTTGACAAAGGCTAGATAACCCTTGGATAGTTCGTCGGCAGTGCCTAGAGGGCGACCATTGATGGCTACAATCTCATCGCCAGCACGTAGCCCTGCCTCGGCAGCTGGTGAGTGTAGCGATAGCGAGTGGATGGTCGAGATGTTCTTAGCCTGATAGTTAATCCCTAGCGACAGATGCCGGTGGGTGGCGAAGCGCACAACGAGCGAGTTGAAGTAGCGGGTGAAGGGGAACTGCAAGAGCATCACTGGCACCGTCAGAGCGGTGTAGTCGGTCAGCGTATAGTCGTCAGAGAGTAGCTCCTCAGCTTCGCTCGTCCATAGCATCTTGTGCTCGTTGACACCACTGTATATGGTAATGCCAAACTTCAGATAGAAGCGCGCCAGCGTCTTGTCGCTACCCATCGGTAGGATCGGCAACTCGACGAGCTTATGCGCCTTGGTATCTATGCGTAGCGACGTTTGCACGGCAGAGAGACGAGTGGCAGCGGCATCGTAAGAGCTATTTTCAGAGACACTATAGTAGGTGTCTACGAGGAGGTCGGGATTCTTCTGATCGTAGGTTAGCCCTAGAGCCTGTAGCGCCTCGGTGAGCTGCTGCTCGATTATGGCGTCTCGATTGGTGTGCTGCTTATTGGTGCGCACGAAGCCGAAAGTCTCATAGTTGATCAAGTCAGTCTTACCCTCGGTACCAGTACTGATGGGGTAAGAGATCAAAATATCGGACTCGTCCTCTAGGCTGTACATACCAAAGGCGCGAGCGATGTCACGCTCCGTGAGTGCATCAGCGGGCTGAGCTATCGGCTTGAGATGACGCTCCACACGATGATAGGCAAAGTTAGAGACGAGCAGATCGACAGAGGCTCCCCCCTTGCCCTGCAGTAGGCTGATCATCTCCTCCTCGGGCATCGTGTGGGTCTCACGTCCATTGATCGCCTCGATGATGTCGCCTCCACGTAGTCCAGCCTGCGCTGCGGGGCTATTGGGATAGACGGTTAGGATGACAGGGCGATTGGCTCCCCAGTTGTCGTTGTAGCTCAACTGGTACTCTAGACCGACGTAAGCTTTCTGAGCTTGCATGGTCAGGGCAAAGGAGCAGAGTGCTAGGATAACTAGCAAAGTGGTGTGGTATAGTCGCTTCATTGTAGTCTATTCGTTGCGTGTGTTTATAATAAGGGTTACTGTAGTGTCAATTGGTAGAGCCGATCGATCACTTCGCCATAAGTCTGCTGTATGATCTCTTGTCGAGAACCTACGAGCTGCAAGCGTGCCGAGTAGATGTCCCGAGCTGTCGCTATAGCGATGCATACAGTCCCGACGGGTGTTTCGGTCGTATCGCCAGCTGGGCCTGCCACACCTGTGGTCGCTATGCCGATGGTACTACGACAAGCTTGACGCGCTCCGCTAGCCATCGCCTCAGCGACCTCTCGACTCACGACGCCATACTGCTCGATGATGGTAGCTGGTACGTAGGCTAGTCGCTCCTTGAGCTCTATCTGATAAGTCACGAGGGCTCCTTGGAACCAGTGCGAACTGCCCGCATGTGACGTCAGCTGACTCGCTATGTAGCCACCCGTACAGCTCTCGCAGGTCGAGATCGTCTCGTGCTGCTCTAGCCAGTGCGTGATGAGGTGCTGTAGTTGCTCTTCTGTCGTCTGAGGGGTAGGCATAAGGTGTGGATTAGATCGTTGTCTTGGCAAAGGGGACAGCCTCTATCGATCCGTACGCTCTTCGCTCATAGGCAAAGCTGCCTGCCATAGCAACCATTGCGGCATTGTCTGTCGTAAAGGCAAAGGGCGGTATGTAGACCTGCCAGCCGTAGCGCTCAGCATAAGCGTGGTAAGCGTCACGCAGACCCGTATTGGCCGAGACTCCACCAGCCACAGCTATGTGCTTGATACCAGTCTCCTTGCTAGCGCGTAGTAGCTTGCTCATAAGGATATCGATGACCGTCTTCTGGAGTGAGGCGCAGAGATCTGCTTTATTTTTCTCAACAAAGTCAGCATCCTTGGCCAGTTCATCTCTTAGCGTGTAGAGGAAAGAGGTCTTCAGTCCGCTAAAGCTGTAGTCCAGTCCAGGTACCTGTGGCTTGCTAAAATGGAAGCGCTCAGCGTCGCCCTCATTAGCGAGCTTATTGACTATTGGTCCCCCTGGGTAGCCGAGTCCCATCACCTTGGCGCACTTGTCAAAGGCTTCGCCAGCCGCATCATCGATCGTCTGACCCAGTATGCGCATATCATCAGGTGCATTGACCTGTACGATCTGTGAGTTACCGCCCGAGACGAGTAGGCAGAGGTAGGGAAATGGGGGGGGCGTGTGTGGCTCCTCAGGTTTGGAGATAAAGTGTGCGAGGACGTGTGCCTGCAGGTGATTGACCTCGACGAGTGGGATCTGAAGTGCTAAGCTGAGTCCCTTGGCAAAGTTGGTCCCGACGATGAGCGACCCGAGGAGTCCTGGACCTCGTGTGTAGGCGATCGCATCTAAATCAGCTAGCGTGACGCCGGCCCGTGCTACCGCCTGCTGTACGACGGGGACGATGTTCTGCAGGTGAGCGCGTGAAGCCAGCTCGGGCACCACGCCTCCATACTTGCTGTGCACCTCTTGGCTTGCGATCACATTGCTACAGAGTAGCCCACCCCGTAGCACAGCTGCCGAGGTATCGTCGCACGAGCTCTCGATACCTAAGATAAGAGAAGATGTAGATGTCATGATGCTGTGAGGTGAGATTAGTTGGCAGCTTGGTAGTCAGCGCACACCTTGTCGACATATTTGAAGAACTTCGTTCCCCCTTGACTAAGGAAAAAGTCGCGTCCCTCCAGCATCTCGACGAGCTGCATGAGCGCTCTATCTTCGGCCATATGCATCAGTTCCCGCTCCGAGTCGGTCTGATCATCTATGCCCAAGAGGTGCAGGATACCATGTATCATCACACGGTATAGCTCCTGCGCAAACGGTACGCCCAGCTCCTGCGCATTGGTCGCAACAGTGTCGATGCTGATGAGTATGTCACCATAGATTGCATCGTCTCCCTCCCGCTCACTCTCTCTCGGGAAGGTGATGACGTCCGTATAGTAATCATGCTGGAGAAATGCTTTATTCGCCCTCAGGATACCCTCATCATCAGTGTACTGAAAGTTGATCTCCCCGACCGTACGATTCATCTCGCCGCATACACGACGCATCCAACGATTGGCGATTTGTCGCCTAATGGGTGGCATCAACACGTCGCTGTCCGAATAGTAGTTAAATTGCATATCTCGTCTCTTAAATCTATCTGCATGCAGGCATTGCTTGCAATCTTGTGAGGCTGTTGACATTGACAGCCTTGTATGGTATTGCAAAGGTAATGTTTTCTTTAGACTTACAAAGTGTAACGATGACCGACTCCCATTTTGAGGTGCTGGGGTGATTCGTCACGGACTCATTATGACTTAGCATCTCTCATAAACCGACACGATTTTGCTTTAGAAGAGGCAGATCCCCACGTGGAAATTCGCCAACCTCCACGTGGAAAATAAAAAATCCCCACGTAGGCGCGAAATAAAACTTCGGAGGAATCAAATGATATGTCCGAGGAAATGATCCTCGCCTACGTGGAGAATAAAAAATTGCCACGTGGAGAATTGACGTTTCTCACGTAGCTATTGAGCAAGAGTCGCTCGACTGTAGTACGTTTGGTTTAGACCTTTCTCAGTGTACCATAATAGGATTTCAATTTCCTTTTATAATGCGTCAGCCCTGTTGAGAAATCTAACAGATGATACAACTTTCGTCTAAAAAATGTAACTTCGCCCTATGGAAGGTACAACTGCACAACGGCTTCACTGCGCTTGCCAGCGAACGGCTTTGCCTCCCCACGTTTTTGCTACTATAACATCAACCATATTCTCCTATGAAAGCAAAACTACCTTTACTCCTAGCTCTTATGACTTTGCTAAGCTTAGCGAGCAACTCCCTACTAGCTCAAAGCGAAAGCTACGAACTGCCCGTGGTGACGATCTACACCGACTGGGAGAGTGACCAAGAGGGAGCTATCCACCTATCTCTATCTGGCTCTGAGAGCGACTTCGCGACTACTTACATTGACGCTGGCTATGGTAAGAAGAAGCCTACAGATGTAGATCAAGATGGTGCCATACCTGCAAAGGGCAATGTCATCAAGGTCTATGGTCGCTTTGAGGGCATCGGTACCCCTATGGACATTACAAAAAAGATAGAGATCGCCCCAAACGACTTTATCAAAGAGGTGAACATATCTCTGACTACCCTCGAGGAGCAGCCCGACCTGACTAAGTGCCAGGCGCTCACTCGCCTCACGATGATGGCGTGCGAACTCAAGAGCATCGACTTTGACAAAATACCCGCCTCTATCACGACCCTCCAAGTACTCGTCAACGACCTCTCCGAGATAGTCCTACCTAGTATGCCTAACCTCGATGAGCTTAGTGCTGGATCTTGTCCTAACATGAGCAAGGTCGATGTCTCTGGAGCGCCTAATCTGACCCGACTAGACATAGGAAGCTCGCCTATGCTCACGACTTTGGATCTCTCTAAGAATCCTAACTTAATCTACCTAGCAGCATATGACTGCGCCCTGTCAAACATCGACCTCTCTCACTGCAATAGTCTAGAAAACATATCGCTCTCGGGCAATAAGCTTTCGCAATTCAAACTGGGGAATACAGAAGCTATAGAGATCCTTGAATTGGCCAACAACCGACTCACCGCCATCGACCTAGCTAAGATGCCAAAGCTGAAGTCGCTCAGCCTACGTGCGAATACGCAAGTCAGCTCTATCGATCTCTCAAACAATCCCGAGCTAATGATCCTTACAGCAGATAGTACAGCAATCAAAGAGATCAAGGTCAACCACCTGAAGAACCTAGAGACACTCGACCTCGGTGCTACACAGCTGACCAAACTCGATATATCTGGTATGCCTGCACTCCAAAACGTATCCATAGAGCACTGCTACTCGGTATCCGAGATCAACTTTGCAAATGCGCCTCTACTGACCAACATACTAATCGATGGAAACAAGCTCTCCTTCGATCAAACTGCACAGATGGCCAAAGACCTACCAGAGGCTGACATACAGATGGGGCCCTTCATTGGTGTCTATTCCCAAGGAGACCCCAAGGAGGGCAACCTCATGCATGAAGAGGCTGTCGAGCTATGCCGTAGTAAAAACTATGCAGTAATGCAGAGAGACAGTGAGGGCGAAGTATCTGACTACAATGGTATCCCAGCTTCCATTGACCCACTCACAGCACCCAAGCTGAGCTATCGTGATACGGGAGCACAGATCGTAATAGATCTAAGCGCTATAAATAAGATCATCTCTACCGCATACCTCTATAGTATGAGCGGTGAACTCATCAGGAGCTACGAGCTCTCTGGCGGATCCCTCGAGATAAACAAGAAGGAGCTTCGTCAAGGGACTCACTACTTGATCCACATAGAGGGGATAGGGTCGCTCATACTGCATCTCTAACCCGATCAGCTAGAGAAAGCGTCTAGGCTGTACTACACCCTAGACGCCACCAGCCTCACAAGTAACAATTTATAGGGACGTACGGCTCAGACGCAGACTGTCGGTGCGTCCGTCGTCGGACATTGTTACGTTACCCTGTAGGGACGCACGATCTGTGCGTCCGTTGTCGTTAAAATCACAACGCTGCAATATTTGATGCAACACTTGACGCTGTAACCTTTGACGGGGACGGACGCACAGATCGTGCGTCCCTACGTTCGTTAGGTAGCATGGTGGCGTGTTGAGACATTTGCAGGCGACAGAGCGACATTGCGTACAGTCAAGTGCTGAGCCTAGTAGACCGCTATGTTACCTTTGCATCGTCTATCTACAAACTATGGGACTAGGGCTAAGCGACTCTAGGCTGTCTGACTATACGATCAGACAGCAACGATAATGAGAGAAGGCACCTGCCCTAGATGAGGAGCAGATGCCTTCCTTATTATATTATGTACACACGAAGGGGCGTTGATGCCCGCAGCGTGGGCGCAACGCTAGAGTAGGCGGATCGAGGAGATCGCGTTTGAGGCAACATCTGCCTGGGCACCCTGTACGTTGCCACTACCCTTGAGAGCCATCGTGCCGAATGTGTTCTTGACCATGCCCGTCTTGCGGTCGAGGACGATGTTGTTTATGCCATTGCCCTCTACGACCAAGCCCTCTACAGTTGTCGTCGTCTTGCCATTGGCACGAAGCGTATAGTCTGTATCAGATACAGCTACCAGTGTGACGACACCCTCATACTGCGTATCAGCATTCTCCCCTGAGAAGAGAGGACTATTGACCGTAAAGGACTCACCCGGTGCTATCGGCTCTGCGGGGAAGAATGAAGGAAACATCGACATAGAGAGGATACCCTTCTTGACTAGGTCATCCACAAGTTCTCCCTCAGGCTCACCTAGAGGCTTAAACTTAGCGTCCACCCACTGAGTGATCTTCGTATTGACCATCTTACGCATCTGATTCGTTATTTCGTCTTTAGCTTCTGAGTCAGTATCCACATTCATCTCCTCACCCATAGAGCTAGAGGATACTTGAACACGATCGATATTGTACTCCATCAGGTAGTTGCCATCCTTGACATCCAATACCTTATAGGTATAGGTGATGGTCTGGTTCTGCTTGAGCTCCATCTGTTGCCCCATCACAGAGATGGTCATAGGATTGTTGAGCGTCAGCTGATAGGTGAAGGTCTGTCCCTTCTTGAGGTTCAGACGCAGATCATACTTCTCCTGTGCGAAGACTGAGGTCATCACACCGAGTAGTAGCAGGGTGGATAGGATGAGTTTCTTCATAGTTTTATTGTGGTTTGATTATACGTTGTTTACTTGACGTTGTGCAGATCATGCCCCATACGCACTTTTTTGGTATGCAGGTAGTGGGCATTGTACTGATTGGGTTTGATCTCTAGAGGCACAGTCTCCACGACCTTCAGTCCGTAAGCCTCGAGACCGACGCGCTTGACTGGATTGTTGGTCATCAGGCGCATCTCGGTCACGCCAATAGCACGGAGTATCTGAGCACCGACACCGTAGTCACGCTCATCCACCTTATGCCCGAGATGCAGGTTAGCATCGACCGTGTCGAGTCCCTCGTCTTGGAGCTTGTATGCCTTGATCTTGTCCATCAGCCCGATGCCACGCCCCTCTTGGTTGAGGTAGACGATGACGCCTGCGCCCTCCTGCTCAATAATCTCCATAGCCTTGTGCAGCTGCTCTCCGCACTCGCAGCGCAGACTACCGAAGATGTCTCCCGTAGCGCAACTGCTGTGCATACGAACGAGCGTAGGCTTATTGGCTGAGATGTCACCCTTGATGAGGGCAATGTGCTCTAGACCATTGCTCTTCTGGCGAAATGGTATGATGTCAAACATACCCCACTCGGTCGGAAGCTTGGCTCTCACGCCCTCCTCGACGATGCAGTCGGTCTTGAGGCGGTAAGCGATGAGATCCTCGATGGAGATGATCTTCATATCCCACTGCTTAGCGATCTCTACAAGCTGCGGAAGACGCGCCATCGTGCCATCCTCATTGATGATCTCAATGAGCGCACCGACAGGCTGAAGACCAGCGAGACGCGCTAGATCAATAGCCGCCTCCGTGTGACCCGCACGACGCAACACACCACGATTGCGCGCCCGCAGCGGGTTGACGTGGCCTGGACGAGCTAGGTCTGTCGGCTTGGTGTTGGGATCTGCTAGTGCCTTGATCGTCATAGCACGATCATACATCGAGACTCCAGTCGTACAGCCGTGACCGATGAGGTCGACTGTCACGGTAAAGGGGGTCTCGTGTAGCGATGTATTCTCATGCACCTGCATATTGAGTTCGAGCTGGGCTGCACGCTCCTCGGAGATAGGTGTACAGAGCACACCACGCCCGTAGCGCATCATAAAGTTGACCTTTTCGGGGGTTATCAGTTCGGCAGCCGTGATGAAGTCTCCTTCGTTCTCACGATCTTCGTCATCGACAACGATGACAAACTTACCCGCTTTGAAATCTTCGATAGCCTCCTCAATGGAGTTTAGTTTGAAGTCTTGGTTCATATTCTAGGAATACTATATATAAGGAGCAGATCACGCTGTCTGTGACTCGATCTGCTTGACAATATGGTTCAATATGGGTGGCATCTGATGCAGCTGTCTCTTGTTGCGCCGTAGAGCGATGCCTAAGTATAGCATCAAGAGCAAGGAGACTGGTAACAAAGGTATGCAAATCCAGACACATAACCTATTTTGCCAAAGAGGATTTGCAAAGGTCTTGCCCAGCATAGGTAGGCTCAGAAGCTGTGCAAAGACATACTTGTCGGGATAGTTGTGCAGCGTCTCGACAGTCTCCTCTAGCTGCTGGTAGAGCTGCTGATACGCCTTGGCAAAGTCAGGCAGGCGATCCAGCCTTAGTCCTCTACTATGAGCATAGGTCATACCGAGCAGTGCGTCCATCTGACTTTGTAGTTGTCCTATCTCTCGTAGCGCCTCTTCAGAGGTGGCGGGCTGCATGATAATCTCCTTGTACTCCAGTTGTCTTGAGTAGCTTGGATGGAAGATGCGACGGAAGAAGACCACGTAGGCATCCGCATTGAGCGTGGCTGAGTCTCGCGAGGCCTTGTAGGTGAGGAAAGCTCCCAGCGGAAGGATCACGGCACTCGACAGCCACATACCAGCCCAGACGGGGATCTGTCCGCTATTGATCATCTTGAGACCAAAGGTGTCGATGACGTAGTAGATAATGAAGATAAGCACCGCCAAGACCATTGGCGTACCCACTCCACCCTTACGCACGATAGCTCCCAGCGGAGCACCAACGAAGAAGAAGAGCAGACAGGCCACCGGGAAGGTAAACTTACGATGCATCTCCTGCGCATTGACGCGGTAGTCCGAAGCGGCATCGTCATAGTAAGTGTCGGCAATCTGCACAGACGAGGAGAGACTCCCAAGCCACTCTATGGCCTGCTTGTAGCCTAGCAACTTATCCTGATCAGTCGCTCTATCCATCAGTGTGTCTATCGTATAGGGTGGTGGCGAGGCGTGACTAGACGTTGCCCCTAGCAGCTCATTATGGCTCAACCGACGAGCCGTAACTGTCGCAAAGGGACGATGTGAGAGTTGATCTTGCTTTAACCAAGTAGCAGCCTGTAGATTAGCGTCTGGCATTGTCGAGCCAACCTCTGGAGAGACAGGAGGCGGAAGCTTGGTATGTATCTCAAAGAGGACGTTGCTCCCCACCTGACGCCCCACGCTGTCTGCTGCCATGCGCGTACTGTCGCTGTAGACTATAAGTTCTCGGAGGTTCTTACCGACGAACTGAGACTTGAGGTAGTCATCACCCATCATCTCAAAGTTGGCATCAAAGGGGATAAAGATCACCTTCTCCGTAAAGTGCTCCTTAATGTAGGAGGCAGGACGCTCATCCGAAGCTTGACTGCCTGGAATCAAGGTCGTCTGACTGCTGAGCTGCTCAAAGCTCTCTCCACTCCTGAGCGACATAATGAGATAGAGCTTGCTCTCGTCCATCAGCAAGCGTCCCGTGTCGGCCAGTATGATGCGAGGCGTGCGCTGCTCGGAGAGGTCATAGATCATTACATTATATAGGGTACTTGTCGTAGCATCTTTGTCCCCGACATAGATACTATAACCATCGATCCCATTAAAGAAGATCCCCTTCGGTATCTCCAGCTCAGGACGCGCATAGCGTGCAGAGAAGAGTATCTGATAAACTCGCACACTAGCCTTCTGCACCCCCCTATCTAGATAGACGAAGAGCCCTAGAGCGATACAGGTCACAAGGATCACCAGTGGCTTCATAATCTTGCTCAGAGGCACTCCAGCCGACTTCATGGCCAGCAGCTCCAGTCGCTCGCCGAGGTTTCCGAAGGTCATCAGCGATGCTAGCAAGACGCCTAGAGGTACAGCCGTAGGCAGTACGTAGAGTCCCGCATAGAAGATCACCTCCAGCAACACGCCTACGTCCATTCCCTTGCCGACCAAGTCATCGACATGCTGCCAGAGGAACTGCATCAAGACCACAAACCAACAGATCAGCAAGGTCATCAATAGGAGAGGCAAGAAAGACCTCACCATAAAGATGTACATGATCTTCGGCCGCAGACGCATACCTCTTACTTGCACGATCGTAGGATTGGGTAGGAGTAAGCTTTACTTGAAGAGCTTGCCCTCACTCTTTAAGTCTGTAAAGAGTCTGTCTAGGACGGCATTGATAAAGGAGGCACTCTTAGAGTTGTCGTACACCTTGGCCAGTTCGATATACTCATTGATCGTCACGACGAGCGCTATGTCAGGGCAGTTGAGAGCCTCCGCCACCGCCATCTCCATCAAGATCATATCGACCAGCGCCACACGATCCTGTTCCCAGTTATCTAGTCGTGGCGTCAGCATCGCATCATACTCCCCACGATGTAAGAGCGTCTCCGAGAGGAGCTGATGTGCGTAGAGGCGATCCCGATCACTGTGAAACATAGGGAGCAGATCGCCAGGTAGCTCTAAGCCATCCTTAGCGCCTCGGCGCAAAGTCTTCAGCGCAAAGTCCTGTATCGTCACTACGGGCTGATTGGTAAAGGGGATAACACGATAATCGTCCGACCCCTTAAGACGCTCTACCGTCGCCTCCACCTGCTCTACAGTAGGCATCTCCTCGACCTCTAGACGCTCGCAGATAGCGGTCGCATCGGCCCAGTAGAAAGAGCTTGCCGCAAGATGCTCATTGAGCTCCACAGTGCGAAAGAGTTGCTTGAGGATATCGCTCCAATAGTCACACTGCTCCTGCATAGAGAGCGTAGAGACATCTTCAGGCAGCGCACTATACGAGGGGTCTTCTTCGACCATATTGTAGAGAGAGCGGAGCAACTGCTCGTCCTGCTCCCAGCGCTTCTGCAGCTCATCGAGTGGGTTCTGTATCTCCGTACAGCGAGCGATCTCCTTGACAAGGGTCATATCTGAGAGCCTACGAGGAGTCACCTCGTCCGGCGACTTGAGGAAGCGTCGCTCTCGTATCTCCAGTAGCTCCCTCTGACAAGCTGCGAGCGCACGTATCAGATCTAATAAATAGTAATAGAGGTAGTAGGTGTGACGTAGGGAGGCCGTGAGCGACTGGTCCGCAAGTGCCACATCTAGACGACCGCTAGAGATAGACTGGTAAAGTTGCTGGAAGACGCGGATGCGTACGATAGACCGATTGATCATATCACTCTATGGAATAGATGAATATAGTAGGAGCAAATAGTTCACGAGAAGGGCACTACCCTTCCCAATCTGTAGTCTGCGGAAGCCAAATTAAGGGGTTCACCTTAGTGACCTCCATAGATCCGCCACAAAGGTACAAAAAAGGTCTCGGAGAGGATCACCCCAGACACCTCAAAACCTTAGAAGCGGTAGGCGAGGTAGCTGTCAGCGCGCCAGCGGGGCACGCCGTCGTCTAGGTTGCGATCGTAACGTACGGAGGCTGAGAGTGTCCACTGCGGTGCTAGCTGCCACTGCAGGAGCAGTGCTGTGGCTATGCCTTGACCCGTGGCACTGTATAGTCCGAAGGCGTAGCGAGTGGTGGGCAGGTAAGCGTAGCTTGCGACCCGTACGTGATCGGCATGGTAGTAATGACCCGAGAGCGCAATGCTCAGCGGACGGCGTACACCCATACGATAGCGCGCCACAAGCGTGAGAGACTTACCCCACTGCGCTTCATCTTGCTCCTCTAGGCAACGCTGCTGTATGGTGCCGACAAGCTGCAAGGAGAGGGGTTCTAGACTATAACGTAGCGTACTGCTGAGTCGCCAGCGTAGAGCCTCTTCATTGGAGCGTCCCAGCTGTCCGTACCATAGTTGCTCGAGCTGACTGTTGTAGCGGGTGGTCAGGTAGAGACGTGTCAGGAGTCCACGACTGCGCTCTAGCTTGCGGTAGCGCGGCTCGAGGCTTTCGTATAGCTCCAGCATAGCACGCAGGGTAGAGTGCTTCAGCAGGCGCGCGGTGCCGTAGAGGCGTAGTCCCATATCGTTGCCTAGACGGGCGTAGTGGCTTTCGCTACGGCCATAATAAGAAGTGAAGCGGGGAGACATATAATATAGTGTCACGCCGAGGTCTCGCTGCCAAGGGGTGTGGTAGCGCAGGTGCTGTATGAAACCTAGATGCTCTAGCCGCTCAGTGGCTAGCTCGCCCTGCAGCTCTAGACGACGCGACTGGCTCTGCCACTGGTAGGCAAGCGATGTGAGCCAATGCGACTGCAACGGGGTGTCGCTCTCCAGAGCTTTGTAACCAGGCATGAAGGCTAAGTCATACCCCATCCAGTCGGCGTAGAGCGTCTGCAGCGAAAGTAGAGCCCGTGGCATCGTGTAAGCAAGTTGCGCCCCCACCGTCTGCATCGGGATAGCTGCACGCTGGGTACGTCGCTCGGGCGTGTCGTAGCGCATATTGGGTCTGATAGACTCGATCAAGCCTTGTCGCTCATCAATCGAGCCATCGAGCCGACTGTATGAGTAAAAAGCGGAGTAACGCCATGCGCCCCAACGCCCCTCACTCGCAATACCCCGCAGGGTACGCTCACGTAGCGCACTGAGCGAAGGCGAGAGCATCGACTTAGGACGAGCGAGCTGTGGCAGCGCACTAGCACTCGCCCAGACGGATCGAGCGGCGAGAAGACCAGCACCCCACCCCACCTTAAAGTGTCCAAGTACCACCTTGTCAAGGCAAGCCAGACGAGGTTCATACACAGCGAAGTAACGCCAGGTGCCATCTTTCGCTAGCTCCTGTGGGTATCTCTGATACTGAGTTGCGACTTGCCACTGCCCCTTCTGCCTGAGCGATATAGCTGAGCGCAGCTTAAGCGGATCGTACCACGCATCAGAGACGGCTTCGGGAGCTTTGTGGTAACTCATCGCTACGTAAGCTTCGCCCGTGACGGGTGTAGCGGGCTTTGCGTAAGGCTCCCCAGCGAAAGGGTGCACCGTCACATAGGGTGCCACACGAGCTATCGTCTCACGATCCCACCCCGTGACCCACTTGAGGTCATAAACAGACTGCAGCTCGCCTCCGCGCTCATCACGGTAGCGTCTGAGCTGATAGATCTGGTAGCTGGTGAGAAAGGGGAAGCGCTCCTGCAGCTCCTGCTGGGTAGCACGGTTCAGGTCTAGCAGCTCCTTTGTCTTTGGCTCTTGCTGTGATAGCTCTAACAAGTCGTCCTCCTCCAGCTCGGCGAGGTCGTCACTCGGCAAGCGCTCCACGAGCCACTCGAGGGGTAGTTCGCCAGTCACGAGCGAGTCGCTCTGCGCCCACCCCGCCAGCGGTAGGAGGAGCAAGAGCACTAAATAGAGAAGCCCCCTACCCCTGCAGATGAACGATCGTAATGCCTGCACCGCCAAACCGCACATCTTCATCATGGTAATGGCTCACCCCAGGGTAGTGATCGAGCAATTCACGGATAGAGACTCGTAGCGCACCCGTCCCCGTGCCGTGCAGTATCTCTACACGGTTGAAGCCTAGACTGATCGCATCGTCGAGGAAGTATTGGACCGCTTGGATCGCCTCAGCGGCTCGCATACCACGTACGTCGAGTCGGTCGGAGAAGTCCAGCCGACGCTCATGCAGATGCTCCACCACATTGGTTGTGCGAGTAGGCTGCGAAGTAGCCTGCGCCTGCTCCTCCTTACGCTCACTACCGAGCCGTACGATCTCATTAGGTTTGCAGGTGATACGTATACGACCATTCACCACCACCGTGGCACTATTGGCCGAGAGCTCAGAGAGGACGCCCACCACATTCATCGTCGTGACCCGCACCTCGTCACCCTCCTTGGGAGGCTTCGGCACAGAGAGCTTGACTGGCGACTGACTTTGCGCACCACGCTCTGAAGCGCCACGCTGCTTGCGCTTGCGTTCCTTACGCTCTTTGCGACGCTTGAGTCGCTCCAATTCACGCTCCACACTGCCCGACTGCTCTATCGTCTCAGCCTGCGCCAACTGCTCACCATAGGCACTAAGCGCTTGGCGAGCTTCTTTGGTCTGTTGTCGCTCCGCTTGGCTCTCCTTGATCTCACGGATCGTGCGCTCGATCTGAGCACGGCTCTGATCCAGTAGATCGGCCGCCTCCTGCTGTGCTTGTGTCAAGAGATCCTGACGCTGCTCCTTGAGCTTCGATAGACGCGCCTCGTAGTCTGCAAGCAGACGCTCGAGCTTCTGCTCACGGCGCTCTATCTCGGTGCGCTTGCGCTGCCAGTACTGCTTGTCGCGAACGATGTCCTGCACGTAACGCTCGCTCTGGATCACCTCCTCGCCGACCAGCTCGGTGGCGTACTCTAGCACTTGGCGGGGTAGCCCTTGCTGACGTGCTATCTCTAGGGCAAAGGAGCTACCCGGCTGACCAATGGAAAGCTCGTAGAGCGGCTTCATCTCCTTCTGATCGTAGAGCATAGCACCATTGACGATGCCCTTGTGCGTAGTCGCATACTCCTTGAGGTTGCGGTAGTGCGTCGTGATGACGCCCCACGCCCGCTGCTCATTAAAAAGTGCCAAAAGTCCCTCCGCAATGGCGCCACCTAGTTCTGGTTCCGTACCAGCTCCAAACTCATCGATCAGAAGCAAACTATTAGCTCCACAAGCAGCCGACATAGCCCGCATATGCTTCAAGTGCGAGGAGTAGGTACTCAGATCGTCCTCCATAGACTGGTTGTCGCCGATCTCTATCGCTAGGTGCTTGAAGACGCCCGCCACCGAGTCAGGGTGTACGGGGATCGGGATGCCACTCTGCAGCATGTACTGAAGGAGTCCGACCGTCTTGAGACAGACCGACTTACCGCCAGCATTAGGTCCCGAGATGACGAGAATACGTTCGTTGGGATAGCGTAGTAAGATGTCTTGTGGCACGACGCTTTTGCCTTCTTGGCTAAGGGTGTGCTGGAGTATTGGGTTGACCGCTTGGTACCACTGAATGGTTGGTTTGTTGCGCACCTCAGGGATAGAGCAGTGCATCTCATCGGCAAAGCGAGCTATCGCACAAACCGCATCGATGCGCCCCATGGAGAGGTAAAGCTGGGACAACGTCTCACGGCGCTCCCGAATAGGTGCCGTAAGCTGGCGCAAGATCTCGATCACCTCACGATGCTCCTCGCTCTCCAGTTCACGGATACGGTTGTTTGCCTCGACTACCTCGAGAGGCTCTATGTATAATGTCTTGCCCGTGGCACTCTCATCGTGAACGATACCTGGTATCTGACGCTTGTGCATAGCGGTCACTGGCAGGACAGGACGCCCCGAGCGCATCGTTGCCTGCGCATCCTCCTCGACATAGCCAGCCGCCTGCGCCGCCGTGAGCAGCCCTCGCATCAGCTTAGCTATGGCACGCTCCTCACGCTGAAGGGCTAGGCGTAGCTCGGCAAGCCGTGGCGAAGCGTTGTCCACGAGTCGTCCGTGCGGGTCGAGCTTGCGCAAGATCGTTTGCGCTATCTCTTGCAGTCCCTCACTACCCACCACAAGGCGAGACAGACTGGGATAGAGCGGTGAGACCTCTCCCGCCCCATTGTCCTGCACTTTGGTCAAGAGCCTCGACCACGCCTCATAGCTTACGATCGCCTGAGCCACCTGCGCCAGCTCCTCCTCTGTCAGGTAGCTGCCCTCAGCACGTAGCGTGCCGAGCGTAGCCCGCAGGTCAGCGATACGTCGTATGGGTAGCTCCATCGTGACGCTCAGCAAGTGTCTCATCTCCCGCACACGCTCCAGGCGGTGCCGGATAGCGTCCGGACGAGTCGAGGCGGTCAACGCACCCACCATCTCCCGCCCCATAGAGCTGTGACACTCCGAGGCGATCAGATCCAGCAGGTCGTAGTAGCCTACTTTGTCTAGATAGTCCGAGGGATAGGTTATATCGCTAGGCATCGTGTCAGAAGAGCTTGAAGAGGTCATTGGCATTGGCATAGATCACCAGAGCTATCAGGATCAGCATCCCCACCATCTGCGCACGTATCAGCACTTCGTCTTTTACCTTGCGCCCAGTGATCATCTCCCAGAGGACGAAGAGCAGGTGTCCCCCGTCAAGTCCCGGTATAGGGATGATATTCATAAAGGCAAAGATGATCGAGAGGAGAGCGCATATTTGCCAGAAGGTGAACCAATCCCAATGTGCGGGGAAAAGCTTACCCATCGAGACCAAGCCCCCTAATGAAGAGGCCCCCTCTGGCGTGAAGACATACTTCATATCCTGCGCATAGCCCGATAGCGTGCCGATACCCTTGTGCCACCCCACGACAAAGCTCTGTGGCAACGAGTAGTGCACCTGCTGCACCTCGTAAATACTTTGCAGCGGACGGAGCATTACCCCGACTAGACCTGTCGTATCGGGACGTATCGCAAGCTGTACCGTATCTTCACCACGGAGCCACTCAGAGCTAATCCACTCTCCTGCATGGGTGTAAAAGTAGCGACGCCCACTGGCCAAGTGAGGCATCGGAATACTATCCAGAGCAAGCAACTTGTCGCCACGCAGCACTCCCGCCTCGGCAGCCGCACTACCAGCCACGACACTATCCGCAATAAAGGGTACCTGCATCGTCATCAGCCCCTCATTGCCCCGCAAGATACGCTGCATCATATCGTCTGGGATCGCTATATCGATCAGCTCGCCATCACGCTGCACGGTCACCACCTTCGCCTCGATCACCCCCCGCATGAAGTCAGGACGCAGTATATCCTGCTCCTTGCCATCGATAGACCATATAATGTCTCCATCGTGGAAGCCCACCTCCTGAGCCGCTGGACTGAAGACCATCCCCGCTGTGACCGACCGTGAAGACATCTCCACATCGCCCCAGTGGTACGATATGCCCGCATAGATCAGGAGCGCTAGGACAAAGTTAAAGAGCACCCCACCGATCAGAATGAAAAAGCGCTGCCACGCTGGTTTACTGCGAAATTCATCACCACGCATCGGCTCCTTAACCTGCTCCGTGTCGAGGCTCTCGTCGATCATGCCGTGGATCTTGCAGTAACCCCCGAGGGGGAGCCAGCCGATACCATACTCCGTATCGCTACCCTTAGGACGATAGCGCCAGAGTGCCTTACCCTTGACATCAAAGAAGAGGTAAAACTTATCCACCCGCACGCCAAAGAGTCGCGCGAAGAGAAAGTGCCCCAGCTCATGTATAAAAACTAAGAGACTCAACGCTAGGAGCAACTGCCCGATCCGCATCAGAGTACTCATGAGTGCTACCGTATCTATACCCATCTAGTTTGTTGTAATTATAGCTAGCCACAAAGGTACAATAATATTAGAGGCTAGCCTTTAGACCTAGCACTCCCACAATTCCGTGAGCTTCAGTAGAAGTTAGCCGTACACACTGACATGTCACCTCTATATCGCAGGGAGGTTCATGCCAGTGATGCGTCGGTAGAGGTCTAGTGCGTAGGGGTCTGTCATGCCAGAAATGTAGTCGAGCGTGCACTGCAGCTTGCCGTAGATCGACGCTTCGTGCAGGTTGTACTGGCTGCTCACCAGCGAGAGGAGCGTGCGACTGTACGCATCGTCGGGGAGCAGGAGCGAGTGCATCAGTTTGTCGATCAACTCTGAGAAGATCCGATGCCCCGCCAGCTCTACGTCGATCACCGCCCGTGCTGTGTAGATCTCGCTCTGCGCCACCTCGCTATTGTCTCGGTAAGCCGCATAGAGCCTCTTGGGCATCTGGCTGACGAGCGTTCCTGTGAAAGCACCCCGCAGTATCTCCTCCTCATGCTCTATGAAGACCTCGGCACACGCCTCCACGAGGATATTGATCGCCTTAGCTCTCAGGTAAGCTATCCGCTCATTGCGATCGCCGATAGTCTCCAGCGTTGCCAGCGCATGATCGTGACTCTCTGCGAGGAAGTAGCGCAGGAGCAGATCCACCGTACGCTCGTAGCTCAAGATACGTAGCTTGTATGCGTCCTCCACGTCCATCACTTGATAGCATATATCATCGGCCGCCTCCACGAGGTAGACCAGCGGGTGACGCACGTAGTGACCCGTGGCGGGGTCTACTGGCAGGATGCCCAGGTAGTTCGCTACATCAAGATAGGTCTCCCGCTCCGACTGGAAGTAGCCAAACTTCCCGCTCTCAGGTGCCCTAGCCGACGACCAGGGGTACTTGACAATAGCTGCCAGCGTGGTGTAGGTCAAAGCAAAGCCCCCAGGGCGGCGCCCCTCAAACTGATGTGTCAGCAAGCGAAAGCCGTTGGCATTGCCCTCGAAGTAGGCGAAGTCCTCCCACGGGTGTCCCTCCCCCACTACCGCATCATACCATTGGCGACCATTACCCTCGGTGAAGTAAGCTCGTATGGCTCGCTCGCCACTATGCCCAAAGGGTGGATTGCCCATATCGTGTGCCAGACAGGCCGCCGAGACGACCGTGGCGATGCTCCCCCGATGAGGCGTATCTTGATTGTCCGTCAGGCGGCGCGCTATGTAGTTGCCCAGACTGCGTCCCACGCAGCTCACCTCCAGACTGTGCGTTAGGCGGTTGTGTACGAAGATGTTTTTAGGCAGCGGGAAGATCTGCGCTTTGTTTTGCAACCGACGAAAGGGAGCCGAGAAGATCAGCCGATCGTAGTCTCGGTCAAACTCGGTACGCATCTCCATACCCCCACCGAGAGCGCCTGTGCGCTTAGGCTCTGGTGCCCCAAAGCGTCGGTTAGAGATCAGCTGATCCCAGTTCATCCTACTCATTATTATATATAGTGTATCTATTGTCTTTGTGAAAAGAGCGTCCGGAAGGCGTGATCCACCCGATCACACGGCACGATCTCTATGTCGTAGCTACGTCGCTGCAGGCTCTTAGCATTTGCCCTTGGGATCAAGATCCGCGTGAAGCCCAGACGATGCGCCTCCGCTATGCGTCGCTCTATGCGGCTCACGGCACGTATCTCGCCCGCCAGCCCCACCTCGCCCGTCATACAGGTTTTCGAGGGGACGGCTATATCTAGATTGGAGGAGAGGACGGCACAGAGCACGGCTAGATCCACGGCGGTATCGTTGATCTTGATGCCACCCGTGATATTGAGAAAAACGTCCTTCTGGATGAGCTTAAAGCCAGCCCGCTTCTCCAAAACGGCTAGTAGCATATTGAGTCGCCTCAAGTCAAAGCCCGTGGTCGACCGCTGCGGATTGTTGTAAATAGCCGAACTGACCAAAGCTTGCGTCTCAATCATGATCGGGCGAATACCCTCCACAGCACAAGCGACGACCACGCCACTGAGTCCCTCTGTATTGCCCGAGATGAGGTGCTCCGAGGGATTGCTTACGGCGACCAGTCCCGAGCTATTCATCTCGTAGATGCCGAGGTCGTCCGTAGAGCCGAAGCGGTTCTTATGGCTACGCAGGATGCGGTAGAGATGCTGCTTGTCGCCCTCAAACTGCAAGACCGTGTCTACCGTATGCTCCAAGATCTTCGGGCCCGCTATGGAGCCCTCTTTGTTGATATGCCCAATGACGATCACGGGTATGCCGCTGCTTTTGGCAAAGTGTAGGAGCAGGTTGGCGCACTCCTTAATCTGGCTGATGGAGCCAGGTGAAGATTCGGAGCGTGCGGTCGTAACCGTCTGAATACTATCGATGACCAGCAGATCGGGCGCTATCTGTAGAGCCTTCAGGAGTATGTTGTCCAGATCGGTGTCGCAGTAGATGAGACACTGCTCCGAGTGTATGCCGATGCGGTCGGCACGCAGCTTGAGCTGCTGGGCACTCTCCTCGCCCGATACGTAGAGCGTCTTGAGCTCTGGGCAGCGGAGGACGGTCTGGAAGATCAGTGTAGACTTACCAATGCCAGGCTCGCCACCGAGCAAGGTGAAGGAGCCCTGCACCAGTCCGCCTCCGAGGAGGCGGTTTAGCTCCTCATCGTGTAGGTCTACTCGACTCTCTTCGCTTCCCTCGATGAGCTGTATGGGACGCACCTCCTCAGAGTGTAGCCCGTCCCACGTGGCGCCCTCATGGATCTGCGTGAGCTTACGCTGTATCTCCTGCGCTGGGGTCGTCCGCCCCGAGGGGGTCGTAGGCTGTGCTAGCTGCTCCTCGATCGTGTTCCACTCTTGACACTCGTTGCACTGACCTTGCCAGCGGCTATAGGTGGCACCACAGGCGGTACACTTATATATAGTCTTGACCTTTGCCATCTACTATGCTCGCTCTAGAGGACATGTGGAGCAGCGCAGCAAGCCTCCCTGCTTAGAGATCTCACTGTAGGGCACCTCCTCGACGGTCATGCCAGCCACCTCACGGAGGTAGCGCTGCAGACGCTCGGCACCCGCCTCGACGCAGACCACTTCGGGAGAGAGGGAGAAGAAGTTGGTATGCATCTCGACAGCCTCCTCAGCGGTGATGGTCAGCAGCTTGTCCTTGCCAAAGACCTCGCCAATGATCCCGCGCGCCTCTCTGGAGGCGACACCCTCGGGATAAAAGACAGTAAAGCCACGTCCCACGGGCTGGAAGGCGCAGTCTAGGTGTAGCACACCACGCAGTGGATCCTGGTCATGCTTGTATAGTGGTACGGGGACGACACGCTTGTGGGGGAAGAACTCACGGAAGAAGTCCACCGCACGTTCATTGGTTCTCGTAGTCTTGAACTGCCCAAAGGCTCCTGGCTCGCAGCACCCCACGAAGAGGATATCATCGTAAAGGATCACGTCGCCTCCCTCGACACGTACCTCGGCGGGCAGATGCACGATGCTACTCGGCTCGAAGAGGTCGTAGATCGGTGCAAAAGCGTCAACCTCTCGTCTCCTATCGGGGATCATATGTGCCACAAAGAGGTGTTCGTCGATCACGAAAGAGACATCTCTTGCGAAGATCTGATTGCACGCCTCTATTGGCTCAGGACGATACACCTCTACGCCGTAGCGCTGCAAGATAGCGAGGAAACCCTCCATCTCACGTACCACCGCCTGCTCCGTGGGGTAGTCCCCCCGCAAGACCGCTTGATAGCTCTTAGCGTCGTAGGTCTCCTCGAGGGTCGGTGGCGTGCCGAGCGCATGAGGTAGCCCGAGGACCACCTTGCGAAGCTGGTTTGTTTCGTTGGTAACGTGAGGTGTGAGTCGTTTGTTTTGTTTGTCCATCATATCTTCAGTTTAGTGGCTCTCTGCATGGTGTAGGTGCGGGGAGCCTTATTCTTTACTCAGACAAATATAGGGAAAAGTGAGAGATTAGTGGGTAGTGGCTAGTGGGTAGAGACTAGAGTTCTAGTGGCTCTAGTGCAACTAGAAACTAACTACTAGCCACTAACCATTAACACAATAGCCACGTGAAAATCTCAAATTCCCACGTGGAGATTTGCGAATGCTCACGTGGAGATAGATCGAACTAGAGATTAGAGATGTGTACTTGAGGAGGTGGTAAGCTTGTTGCGTGAGCACTAATATGTTTCTTTTGTGTTACATTTGTAGGCAGCTCACACGACAGAGTTGATCACACACTATAGTATAAACCAATAATTCAATCATCAGTATGAAAAGAACAATCTGCTATCTACTACTGCTGCTCCCGCTCCTGACGCTCGTCAGTTGTGATGATGATGTCGATACGCCCGTAGAGCAAAAGGTCGAGACCTTGGCCATCACTCCTGCTGAGGCTACTATGACCATCGGCGAGAGTCTACAGCTACAGGTGACGCAGCAACCAAATCTCAACAAGCCTGTCGCCTTCCGTAGTCTCAATGCTGAGCTGGCGACGGTTTCTGACAAGGGGGTGGTCACAGCTATTGCCAAGGGCGAGACGACTATCCTGGCTGAGGTGGATGGTGTCTCTGCCATGTGCAAGATCACGATCCAGGAGCCTGCTCCCAAAGAGGACTTTGCCATAGAGATCCTTAGGGTGACGGCAACTAACGTCTACATTAAGGTGACGCCTAAAGACCCTGAGATGCTCTACTCTGTCAATGCCGGTACGCGAGAGAGCTACGATCGCATCCTTGCGAACCTACAGTCCCAGCCTAATGCCAATCGTGAGTGGTGGAAGGCTGTATCTGGTGGTGAAATAGGGAGTGCGGGGTACAGAGAGGCTATGGCTCGTGAGTCCTTCAAGGGGACGAGAGAGTTTGACCTAGGAGAGATCTCAGGCTCAGACTATCCTTATCCTGCAGATCATACCATCGTCGCTAGAATCTATGGTATGGATCAGGACGGCTACGAGCTGACTAAGGTCATAGAGCTCGAGCAAAAGACGAAGCCCCGTACGATGCTAGACTTTACCTTCAATGTCGAGGGTCTTACGCCTAGCGACTCATGGGTGTCAGCTTTGGTTCGTCCGTCTGATATGACGAAGTCTTACTTCTACTCTATACAGAGCAAGCGCTATGTAGACTTTTATCGTAATCCGAAGCCTGGTAATGAAGTACTAGACGGTGTACCCGCTAAGGAGATGATGTGCTACAAACTAGTGCAGAGCGTACACCAGATGGATCCTATGCCAGATGCTTTTAAGGTTGGTGAGCTACAAATCAATGAAGAGACAAATGCTGACCTGAAACCGAATACAGACTATGTCTTAGTGCTATTCGGGTGGGATAAGGATCTAGGCTTGACGACTGATCCTGCTTACTTCGACTTTAAGACCAAGCCTGCAGAGGGCGAATAGCGCTGGCTACGCTAGCTACATAAGGATTGTGACACGAGTCGACGCTTTTCACCGAGTCGACGGTCTTCACTAGGATGACGGGCGCACGAGATCGGGCGTCCGTCGTCGTATCAACGCGTCTGGTAGTGACGCTAGTGGTCCAAATCCTTATCGTGACTCGGATTACGGAATTAAAGAGTGATCGGTGTACACACCATACGATACTATTTTGGTATCTTTGCAGGTAGATATCACGAGAGCCTCGAGGGCTTTCGCCACATAATATAGTTTATGCTCAAAGAAATCTTATCCATCTCAGGCAAGCCAGGACTCTTTAAGCTCCTGACGCACACCAAGAATAGTATCATCGTCGAGGATCTAGAGACGAAGCGTCGTATCCCTGCGTACGCATCGGATCGTGTCGTATCTCTAGGCGATATATCGATCTACACGACTACTGAAGAGGCTCCTCTGCGAGAGATCTTGCAGACGCTACTCGACAAGTATGAGGGCAAGACGGTAGACCTTAAGGGGCTCAGTGGCAAGGAGGCTTACTTCGACCTCTTCGCAGAGGTACTCCCCGAGTACGACCGTCAGCGTGTCCACGACAACGATATCAAGAAGATCTTTCGCTGGTACAATATCCTCGTAGAGACGGGACATACCGACTTCTCCGAGCCAGCACCTGAGGAGACTAGCGAGACTAGTGAGGAGGCTCCCGCTGAGGAGTAACAAAGCCTCTCCCGAGCCATAACTGGCTCACCGACTCTTGTCTAATAACTTTACCACATAATATCATGTACAAAGAACTGAAGAACTTCCTCGCTAAGGAGATCCAAGACACCAAAGATGCAGGTCTCTACAAGGAGGAGCGCATTATCATCACCCCTCAGACGGCCGCTATCAAGGTAGAGGGGGGCAAGGAGGTCTTGAACTTCTGCGCTAATAACTATCTAGGTCTCTCTGACAATCCTCGCCTTATCAAGGCTGCTAAGGATATGATGGATTCGCACGGATACGGTATGAGTAGTGTACGCTTCATCTGCGGTACGCAAGATATCCATAAGCAACTCGAGAAGGCTATCGCACACTACTTCCACACGGAAGACGCTATCCTCTACGCTGCTTGCTTTGATGCTAACGGCGGTGTCTTCGAGCCTCTCTTTGGCCCAGAGGACGCTATCATCAGCGACTCGCTGAACCACGCCTCGATCATCGACGGTGTACGTCTCTGCAAGGCTAAGCGCTATCGCTACGCTAACGCTAATATGGAGGAGCTAGAGAAGTGCCTTCAGGAGGCTCAGGAGCAGCGCTTCCGCATCATCGTCACAGACGGTGTCTTCAGTATGGACGGCAACGTAGCTCCTATGGACAAGATCTGCGACCTCGCTGACAAGTATGACGCTCTCGTGATGGTCGATGAGTGCCACTCGGCTGGTGTGGTCGGTAAGACGGGTCGTGGTGTCGCTGAGGCTTTCGACTGTTTCGACCGTATCGATATCCATACCGGTACGCTAGGCAAGGCATTCGGAGGTGCTGTAGGTGGCTTTACGGCTGGTCCTAAGGAGGTCATCGAGATACTACGTCAGCGCTCTAGACCTTACCTCTTCTCTAACTCACTGCCTCCCGCAGTGGTTGGTGCTGGTATCGAGGTCTTCAAGATGCTGGAGGAGGATGACTCACTACACACGAAGCTGATGGAGAATGTCAACTACTTCCGCGATAAGATGCTCGCAGCTGGCTTTGACATCAAGCCTACACAGAGCGCTATCTGCGCAGTGATGCTCTACGACGCTCCGCTATCTCAGCGCTACGCTGCTCGTCTCCTCGAGGAGGGTATCTATGTGACGGGCTTCTACTATCCAGTCGTTCCGAAGGGCGAGGCTCGTATCCGCGTTCAGCTCTCAGCAGCTCACGAGCGCGAGCACCTCGACAAGGCAATCGCTGCCTTTATCAAGATTGGTAAGGAGCTGGATGTGATTAAGTAGAGACTGTTGCAAAAGTCAACAGTCTCACAATCTTGCCTGCAAGATTGTCTAGACTTTGCAGAAAGGATGAAGCGCAAGGCGCTGAGGGTGAGGTCTGAAGGGAGCATACCTCCGTATGTGACCGAAGCCGAATCCCGAAAGCAACACAGCGATTCGCCTTTATGCAACAGTCTCAAGTAATCACAGCGCTCAGCAAAGCATAACTAACAACGAAGGTGACTAGACGCTATCCCATCACATCGGGAGTGCAGATCTAGTCACCTTCCTTTTTATATTAAGTAGCTATACCATTATATATATGTCCCTGCGAATAGTCGTAGATAGTTCTATCCCATACCTTGCCGACGGCATGCCCCTCGGGGTCGAGGCGCGTTACCTGCCGAGTGGAGAGATAACAGCCGAAGCGGTCGCTGATGCTGACGCCCTGATGATCCGTAGCGTGACGCATTGCGACCGTACGCTCCTGGAGGGGAGTGCTGTGCGTCTGATCACCTCAGCAACAGCGGGCTTTGACCATATAGATACCGAGTACTGCCGTGAGGCGGGCATTCGCTGGTACAATGCTCCTGGATGCAACGCTGCCTCTGTGGCGCAGTATGTCCTGACGGCTATCTCTCGTATCGCACTGGAGCAGGGATTGGCTCCTGAGGATATAACCCTCGGGATCATTGGCACGGGACATACTGGCGGACGGGTCTATCAGCGTGCCAAGGCACTCGGCATACGGACGCTCCTCTACGACCCGCCTCTCGTAGTGGCTTACGATGAGCACCCTGACTGGCAGAGTTATCTGGAGAAGTTGGATCGCAACGGACTACCACGTCCTTACCTTGCGGACGATATGCCAGCGCTACGGGATAGCTACGTAGATTTAGACACGCTCCTCGCCTCGGCTACGATGATCACCTGCCACGTGCCTCTGACGAAGGGGGGCGCACACCCTACTTATCACTTAGTTGATGACACATTCTTGCGAAATGCTCAGCAGCACCCCTGGTTGATCAATGCTTGTCGTGGAGCTGTCGTCGACACCCCCGCACTGGTATGCGCCCTTGACGATAAGGCGGTCGCAGGAGCCGTGATCGACTGCTGGGAGGGTGAGCCACGCATAGCACAGACACTACTAGACCGAGTCTTCATCGGCACACCCCACATTGCGGGCTTCTCAGTGCATGGCAAGGCGCAGGGAGCTGTGCAGAGTTTGCGCCACCTGTGCGACTTCTTTGATCTCAGTGACGAGCGGATAGCTCTGGCGCACCCTCGTCCCTTGGCGGAGCCATACCTAGACCTCTCGGGGTGCGAATCGTGGCAGATACCTTGGCGTGCGATGATCCACACGCTCGATCTGCCCGCTATTATGAAGCGACTGGTGGCTAGTCCCGACACCTTCGAGCAGCAACGTGTCCACTATCAGCACCCTTACGAGCCACGCGACTACACCATACGAGGCGTCCCCGTCTCCGTCCGTCCCACACTCACCGCTCTCGGCTTCGCAGTAGAGAGCGAGTAAGGCGAGCCCTCTTTATGAAGATTTAGAAGTAGCGACCGAGCGAGTTCTCGTTGATCTTATCAGGCTCAAAGAGCGCTGTCATAGCTTGCGAGATAGCATCTCGGATCTTGTCAGACTCGGTCTCTCCATACCCTTCGGCCGTAGCTACTGCCACGAGCTTATTCATATCGGCCGTAGTTAGCTGAATGGTAACTTCCAGAGCATAGCCGACCAATATATTTCTCTTGTCTCCCTCGCCATAGCTTACGACCAGCGTCTTCTGCGCCTGTTCGGGATTGATCTCAGGAACGACTATGATGCCTCTCTTAAAGAGCTGCCCAGCGATAAAGTCTCTAGGATTGACAGAGTTAAGGTTACCTTGCGAGTAGCCACCAAATGCACCTAACACGCTGCCCGTCGGAGCGATGTAGGCGTATTCGAATTGAGATAGCGGGAGGTAGGTCTTCACCTGAGGAGCATTCAGAGCACAGCCCGACAGGGTGAGCGCAAATAGTATGGCTGCAACAGCGCCCCATAGCTTGGATAAGTGAGTTTGTTTCATATCAACGAGTCCTTTCTGCAAATATAGATAAAAAGGGAGAGTGTGCAAGCCCGTGGCCCGTCTGTGAGCGTGCCGCCAGCGGGTTAGGGCTGTGCGAAGCTGTGGGGGAGTGCCTCCTGGAGGGCGATCTCCTCTGCGGAGAAGTAGCCCCTGTGGTATTTCATCTCAAAAACGTCGCTCGCTGGGCAGTAAAGAGCCTCAACGACGTCATAGCGTATCGGTAAGTCGATGCGCATACGCTGTGCGTAGCGCATACCACCGAGCAGCATCTGATGCGCTTTTGCCACATTGATGGCGTCTAGCGGACTCGTGGCGGTGTACTCCATACGGCTCTTCACCTCGACGATCAGTAGGTGCCGTCCGTCAGACGCTATGATGTCTATCTCGCAGAGCGGGTCACGCCAGTTAACCTCGAGGATGCGTATCCGTCGTGAGAGGAGGTAGCGCTGAGCTGCCCTTTCGCCAGCAGCCCCAAGCTCATTAGCGAGAGCCATAAGAGGGGGAGGGCTAAGACTTGCGGGTGTGCTGGTAGGTGTCTATGTGACGCTCTTTCTTCTCAGGGATAATGTCCGCAATGGGGGTCAGTAGTCCCGTCTCCTCGACATCGCCAAACTCATCGTTGATCGCAGTGCCAAAGATGCGGATCTTCGGTGTGAGCGACATATAAGCGTTAAAGAGCGGGGGAATGTTGATATTATGCTTGCGCACCTCCGCCTTGAGCGTGCGGTAGTCGCTCTTGAGGTCGTTCTTGACAAAGAGACGATCTATCTCCTCGGGATCTATATCCACCTCGACAGGGTTCATCGGTCGGACTAGTTGATCCTTGTCACCGAAGTAGATCTCCATAAACTTGAGGATCAAGTTGCGGCAGTACTTGTCGTAGGTCTTGTACATAGTCACCTTGCCAAAGAAGTACTTGATCTCAGGGTAGATGACTGTCAAGGCACCGAGTCCATCCCACAGGTTGTCGAGCGTATAGATGGAGGACATGAGTCCCGCCCGTGTCGTCTGAAACTCGTGGCTCACAAATGAGCGTCCTAGCTCGATCGTGTAGGGGAGGTAGTCTCTGACAAACTCCTCGCTGAAGCTAAACATGTGCGATGTGGCCAGCGCATCCGTCTGCTCTTGGTGTCGTAGCACCGCCTCACCGAGGATGTATCGGTAGCCTCCCATGACCTTCTCCAGCTCAGGGTTCCAGACGATGAGCTGTACGTAGCCATCGTCCATCAGATCATACTTGTCTACATCGCACTCAAGCCCAGTGCCGCCACCGCCAGCACGAAAGCTCTCCTCGCGCAGCCGTCCCACCTCACGCATCGTGTGTGGTGCTTGCGCAGCGCGAAAGGCGTAAATCTCGTTATTACTCTTATTGGTCGTGCGGACGAAGAGCTCTGGTGTCAGCTCCTGTCGGATCAATTGCCGATCTATCGGCGCTATGATGGGTTGCACTGTAGCACTCATTTGGATAGTTGGTCTTTCAATTGATATACTTGCTGCCGGATGCACTCTACCTGCTCAGGTAAGTCGCTAGGCCTTATCCCCTCGAGCGTCTCGTAAGGAATAGGCTCCCCAACCACTACGGTAAAGGAGCTACCTTGTGCGGCAAACATCTCGTGTGGCAGCAATGCGGTGCCTATGTTAAAGCGTATGCCGAGCGCTTTGCGTAGCTGCTCGATATGGTAAAACCTCATCGAGTTGCGCCCGTGGAAGAAGAGCGGTACGATGGGACGGTGATATTGTCTTGCCTGCTTGATAAAGCTGGGTCGCCAGAGGGGATCCTGTATCTCCCCCTTGATCAGGCGTGAGCAGAGTCCTGCGGGGAAGGTGATCACGGGCAAGTCGCTCTCAAGTGCCTCGTGCATCTTCTGAATAGAGGTGCGCGCCTGCGCTCCATACTTATTGACAGGGACGAAGATATTGGCTAGAGGCTTGAGGTTGAGTAGGAGATCGTTGACGATGTAGCGGATATCAGTCTGGTAGTGACTAGCTATGAGGTGAGTCAGACAGATACCGTCTAGTCCACCCAGCGGGTGATTGCTGATAAAGAGTGCACGAGGATCTGCGGGCAGATGCTCGGCACCGATGAGCGTCAGGTCAATACGAAACTCCTGGATCAGGGCATCCATAAAGTCTACCCCCTCCAAGTGTCCGTAGCGACGCAGCACATCGTTGATCTCACGCTGGTGGATCAGTCGCGCCACGCCATTGGTTACGAAGGCGGGCAACGGCTTCTTGCGTCGCTGATTGAGGATGGCTGCTATGTCGACCTGTTGTGGATGAAAGCTCTCTTCAGGCATAGATTGCATGTGATTTGTTGCAAATGTACGATTTATAGCGCACATAGCGATTACCAATTCGTTACTATGCGGGCTAAGTCCTAGTTTTGAGGTGCGGGGGATATAGCACAGACCTATCACGATTTGGAAATCTTCACAATTTGATGTGGTTTTGCTTCAGGAAAAACTGATCACCACGTGGAAAATCTCAAATCTCCACGTAGAAAATAAAAATTCTCCACGTGGGCGTTGAAAAATTCTTCGGAGGAATCAAATGAAACTTTGGAGAAGTTTTTTCTTCCCCACGTAGAAAGTAAAAAATATCCACGTGGAGATTTCAGATTTTCCACGTGGATATTCAGATGAGTGTCGTTTTGACTGCAGAGAGCCTTCTAGATTTTATCAAATCGTGACACTTGTCGTCCGTGCGTCCCTACGAAGGATTGTTCGTAAGAATTGCGCGATTGAGGTCGAGGCTTGTTTTTTCCGTGAGGCATTAGGGAAAGGGATGGCGTGACGGGGGACAGGGGATAAAATAACAATAGAGAGACCTCTCTGTTCCCACAATGGGTGTCAGAGAGGTCTCTCTATTGTTGTACGGTCGGTGGGACTCGAACCCACACACCTTGCGGCATTAGATCCTAAGTCTAACGCGTCTACCAATTCCGCCACGACCGCAGCGAGGTTTGCGTCTGCAAAGGTAAGAATAATCTTTGAATTAACAAGCAGTCAGACGACGAAAATTTCGCAAAGCTCATAGCAAAGCGACGCAACGTGTTGACCTGTAGCGATCTAGGCAATCTACTTGTTTAGCGTCTAGGCAGAGTCTATCGCAGTGCGACTAGGAGCGTGTTGTCTTCGTAGAAGAAGGTGAGCTTATCCTCCTTGGCGAGCCAGCCGAGCGCTGCGTAGACATCCTTTTCGGTACGTATCTTGGTCGCTTTCTTGAGCTGCTTGACATCCATCTTACCCAGCTCATCTAGTGCGTTCCAGACGAGACCTGCATTGGTCCCGATGTATTCGATCATGTTTTCTTCCATACTATTTGGGTTTTGAATTCTCTACATGGCAAAGCTACATAAAAAGATTGAGACCACCTTTGCGACTAAGTTAAGCTACGATGTATCTCTAGATAAGGCGTGCAGAGGTCGTAGATGGCGATACCAGTGGCGACGCTCACATTGAGCGAATGCTTGGTGCCGTACTGCGGGATCTCCAGACAATAGTCAGCATACTGAATCACCTCGTCAGAGATGCCGTGTACCTCGTTGCCAACAATCAGCACGGCGCCACGATCGTTCAGCGGAGGTTGACTACCGAGCGAGATGCTCTGGTGCGTCTGCTCGAGAGCTAGGATCGTGCGTCCGTCTGCTCGGCACTGCTCGAGAAAGTCGATGGCGGAGTCTAGGTGTCGCCACGGCACCGCCTCCTCGGCGCCGATGGCAGTCTTGTGAATGAGCGGGTGTGGCGGACAGCCTGTGATGCCTACGAGGAGCAGCTCCTCCAGGCGAAAGGCGTCTGCCGTGCGAAAGATCGAGCCGACGTTGTGCATGCTACGCACATTGTCTAGGAGTATGGTGAGTGGCACCTTGGGAGCTGAGTGGTACTCCTCGGTGGTGAGGCGCTGCATCTCTAGGATGGAGGTTTTCTCTATGTGCATAGCGAGAGGATTTACTTGGTGTCTTTGTACCCTTTAGACTGAAGGAGCTTGATGAGCTTCTCCTTATCGTTTTGCTGGAGCAGTATCTCGCCATCACGTGTAGAGCCTCCGCAGCCGAGCGACTGCTTGAGCTGACGAGCCAGGTCTGCCAGGTCGCTATCTGACCCGACGAAGCCCATGATGATAAGCGCCTCCTTGCCCCCTCTGCCAGCGCGGGAGTACTGTATGCGTAGTCGTTGCTGAGCAGGAGGAAGGGTCTCATCCTCGCTACATGCTTGCTGTGGCGACCAGTTGGGGTCGGTACTGTATACGACACCTCCAGTGCTGGGGGCTTTATTCTTTTTCTTAGACATAGCTATGGGGTCAATAGTGGAATGAGCTACCTCCGACAAATTCGCGTAGCAGCGAGGTAGAGGGTATTTCATCAAAAGGTGCTGGTCTGACATGCTTTAGGAAGCGAAGCAGTCGGTGCGCCTCGCTGTACTCTTTGACGCAGGCGGGTACCTGGTAGAGGATCTGCTCGGCAAGCGTCTTGAGGACGGCCACCTCGTATAGGAGCGCACTGTTAAAGAGGACGTTGGCTCTCTGCTGATAGGGGAAGATCCATCGCTCCTCACCAGCACGTACGCTACTCCACCGGCTGATAGTGTCGATGGCTGAGTAGCCTCTGTACTTGTGGTCGCGCACCATACGTCTGAGGAGACGTATGTCAGTACTAGGGATGCGGTTGTGTGCATCTAGTCCGAGGGCGGTCAAGGCACTGATGTACATATTGTAGGTCAGAGGCTGCAGATCTTCAGGTATAAGCTGCGGATTGAGTCCATGGATGCCCTCGATGAGGAGCAGATCTCCTTCGTGAAGCTGTAGGAGCTCCTTTTGGTACACTCTAGATCCCTGAGTAAAGTCAAAGAGAGGCATATCGACCAGTTCGCCCGCTAGGAGCCGACGCAGATCACTGGCGAAGAGCTTGAGGTCTAGTGCATCGATATGCTCATAGTCGTACTCGCCATTGGCATCTAGAGGCGTGAACTCACGGGCTACGAAGTAATTGTCGAGCGATATCTGGTGAGGGCGAAGGTAGTTAGCCATAAGCTGTAGGCGTAGCCGCTTGGTAAAGGTGGTCTTGCCCGAAGAGGAGGGCCCCGCCACGAGGACGATGCGTACCCCCTTCTCGTTGTATGCCTCAGCAATCTCAGTCGCTATGGCAGCTATCTCCTTCTCCTGTGCAGCCTCGGCGACCTGCACAATCTCAGAGAAGTGTCCCGTATCGATCGCTTTGTTGAGACTACCCACATAGCTTATGTCGAGGAGGTCGAGCAGACGAGACTGCTTGTCAAAGACCTCACGCATTGGCTGCTGAGGCTCAAAAGGCGTCAGTTCCGTAGGCTGAACGATCGAAGGCACCCGTATCAGCACACCGCCGAGATAGGGGACGAGGTCGTAGAGCTGAACTTGTCCCGTGGAGAGAAGCAATGAGCCGTAGTAGTTGTCGGGGTAGCCATCGAGGTAGTGGTAGGTGACGTAAGGCTGACCGCTGGAGGTGATCAGCTCCACCTTGTCCATCTCACCCATAGCGGTAAAGATCTGCACCGCCTCTTCGGCAGGTACGGTGCGCCGCTCGAAGGGTAGATCCTCAGCGATGAGATGATCCATGCGTCTCTTGACGAGGGTTAACTGCTCATCGGTGATGCCTTTATTGCCACACTTGACTACACTAAAGTAGCCCCCCGAGAGAGAGTGCCGTACACTCAGATGGTAGTGAGGCAGCTCATCATGGAGCGCCTTAGCAAAGAGCAGGCAGAGAGAGCGCAGGTAAGTGTGCCGACCGCTCTCCTCGGTAATCCCGACGAACTCCACCTGACAGGACTCGCGGAGCCTCCAGTCGAGGTCGACCGTTAGATTGTTGACACGCGCGTTGACAGGCTCGAAGCCTAGAGCGTTACGGTAGCTCTGGGCTATCTGATAGAGCGTTGCTCCAGGGGGTACACAGAGATGCTCGTCCAGATTGGGACAGTATATTGATAGATTCTCCATAAGGGCTGATACTTAGATATCTTTTGTCAAATAGTGGTAGGTCAGTTAGGCTAAGCAGTCTAAAATCGTTACCTTTGCATGCGAAGTTACGAAATAGCTATCACCAAAGGATCAGAATCAGCCGAGAAGATGACCGAAACGCACATTAATCGTCGTGAAAGTGTGGCTCGGAGTCTGAGGAGCTGGTTCAGTCTTAGGAGACTTTCGCTCAGTAATGACATACAAACAACGACATACTCATGGCATTTACTCTGTTTGACTTTATCTATCTGCTGGGATCGCTAGGGCTCTTCCTCTTCGGTATGAAGATCATGAGCGAAGGCATCCAGAAGGCAGCAGGCGATAGGATGCGTCAGATCCTCGCAGCGATGACCTCTCGTCGCATCTTAGGGTTACTCACGGGAGTCTTCGTGACCGCTTTGGTTCAGTCCTCCAGCGCTACAACACTGATGGTCGTCAGCTTTGTCAATGCAGGACTACTCGAGCTGGGACAGGCTATATCGGTCATTATGGGTGCCAATATTGGTACGACCGTCACCGCTTGGGTCATCACCCTCTTCGGCTTTAAGATAGATATATCGACCTTTGCCATACCGCTCTTTGCCATCTCCATACCGCTTATCTATATGAAGCGGGAGCAGCTCAACTCGCTGGGCGAGTTCCTCGTAGGCTTCTCTCTGCTCTTCCTCGGATTGCAGTTTCTCAAGGACTCGATGCCAGACCTCCAGAGTCACCCCGAGGCACTTGAGTTCCTCCGAGGCTACACCGATATGGGCTTTGCCTCTATCCTGCTCTTCCTCTTGATAGGCACCATTATGACGCTACTGCTACAATCCTCCAGTGCGACGGTAGCGATCACACTCATCATGTGTTCGAAAGGGTGGATACCCTTTGAGATCGCCACGGCGATGATCCTGGGCGAAAACATCGGAACGACCATCACAGCTAATCTGGCGGCTCTCGGAGCTAATATCAATGCTAAGCGCGCTGCTCTCTCGCACCTGCTATTCAATGTCTTCGGAGTGCTACTCGTCTTGATCTTCTTCTACCCCTTTACCAATATGATCGCCAACTGGTTGATGAATATGGGTGTGGGTGATCCACGAGAGCTATACGAGTATACCTCTCGCCTCAATCAGGTCTATGACCCCGCTAGTATGAGTGCCATCTCTTCGACAGAAACACTAGCCGATCCATCGCTAGCTGCACTACAAGCTCAGATAGCATCGCTCGCAGCAGTCGTCTCCGTAGGGCTCTCGCTCTTCCACACCACCTTCAACGTGCTGAATGCTTTCATCATGATCTGGTTCGTGCCAGTCTATGTCAAGATCTGCCAGCGAGCCATCCCAATGAAGAAGGCTAAGAAGGGTGCCACAGAGCAGACATACCTACGCTACATACGTGCTGGTATCCTACCAACTGGTGAGATCGGTCTGCTACAAGTACAGCAAGAGCTAGCCGAGTACGCCAGTCGAGTCACGCAGATGATGTCTTACTGTGAGGGTATGCTCAAGACAGACAACCCAGTCGAGCTCAAGAAGCTCTACAACAAGTGCGAGCAGGAGGAGGACATATCCGATGCCGTAGAGGTCGAGATAGCCGACTACCTCAACAAGATCTCACACACGGAGCTAGGCCGAGAGTCGCAGAGCGACATACTTGTCTACTACCGTGTGGCGACTGAGATAGAGAGTGTCGCCGATGCTGCGGTGGGTATAGCGCGTGAGATCAATCGATACCACCAGCTCGGCAAGAGCTACACCGAGATGGTCCGCAACAACCTCCTGCAGATCCATATGATCGCCACCGAGACAGCGCTCAAGATGGCCGAGCTATTGCGACGCAACAAGCTCTCGGAGTCTGACGCTCGTGAGAGTTATACGCTAGAGAAGCAACTCAACGACCTGCGCACCTTGCTGAAGGCTCAGAATATGGACAATGTCCGTACGCAGAAGTACGACTACCCCGAGTCCGTGAGCTATATGGATCTCGTCGGCTACTACGAGCAGCTGGGCGACTACGTGCTCAACGTCGTACAGGCTGCCACCAAGGGGTAGGCGCGCCCTTTGCTTCGCTAGTAAAGCTCCTCCCGAGTAGTCTTTCTACTCAAATACGAAGCCATAGAAAAAGGCGGATCGCTCTCTCAGCGACCCGCCTTTTTAGGATTCTATAGGACTCTAAACTACTTCATTTGATAGAAGGAAACGGGATTGCCCTCCACCTCAAAGACGGGTCCGTCGGAGACGGCACCTGTCTTAGGATCGTAGGAGTAAAATCCGCTACGCTCCTTGCCTGCCGAGCCGATCATGATCTGATCGTTGTACCGCCCGAGAGCAACTGCGTGAGGATTGGACACTGGGATACCCTCAATCTGCTGGATGGTACGCTGCTCTAGGTCGATGACCGTAGGAATACAGTAGAGCGCCGTGTAGGGGTTCTTGCTCGTGGGGTCGAGCGCATAGATGCCCATGATGGCGACCACCTTAGAGCCAGAGACGTAGTGCATCGATCCGATGTAGTTGGCGGGGAGCTTGGTCGTCTGGGGTAGGATGCCCTTGATCTCTATGTTGATCTCCGAGAGATTCATAGACCATGAGGGGTCGATCTCGGTCTCACCCTTTTTGATGCGAACGATACCTCCAGGGAACTCAGGATTGAAGCCAAAGCTCCCCATGCAGAGTATGTACAAATCGCCCTTATCATCGAGGAAAATCGAGTTAGCCACGATCGGACGGGTAGCGACAGAGAGTCCTGAGGTGGTAGAGGAAATCTTCTTCTCCACCTTGTCCGTAGCGATGTCTATGAGCGCCAGCTCGACCTCCTTGTGTAGTGGCATCCACTTGGAGTCCATCTGACAGAGCCCTACGTAGAGCTTGCCATCGCGTACGGCCATAGCACCTGGCATCACATTGGTGTCATCGTGCTTGTACTGGTTGAGGTCTATCACGGCCATCTTGGTCATCGTCTTGGGGTTAAACGCCCAGACCTGTCCGATGTTTTGGAAGCTGATGTAAGCCTTCTCAGGCGAGACCTCGACCACATTGCAGGCAGCGGCTCCTCCTGGGAGCTCCATAGCACCACGCTTGGTGAGCTGCAACTCCTTGCTTACGGTGTAGTAGACGAGCTCAGCCTTGCCCATACCCATATAGTCGGGCAGGACGTAGAGATGATCTCCGCAGTAGATAGGCTCCGTGCCGAAGCCGACTGGCACGCCACGGCTGTTGTCGTACTTCTTCGCCTCGATAGAGCCGATAGCCTGCAGGTAACCATTGCCTGAGGCACCGTCCGCATTCATTATGGAGGTGGAGAAGAGAATCCGCTCACTACCCGTCTGGGGTGTCGGCTTAGGCTCCTTGTCACAGCTGGTGAGCGCTAGCCCTAGTAGGAGGGTAGCGATAAGTGTGAGCCTGTTGGTTAGCTTGTTGAATCTGTTCATAGTGAAATCTGTTATTTGAATTGGTGAATACATAGTTGTCATCTGAAGAGGTATCGCAGCTTTACCGAGAAGTTAATGCCTGGTAGCGGACGGTTTAGCTCCGACATCTGACGCTGGTTGGTCAGGTTCTTGACCTTGAAGGTGATCGTCCACTGATTATTGCGTAGACTCTGCTCTAGTCCTAAGTCTAGGCGTAGTGCAGTCGGTATCTTGCGCTCTTGGTACTGGCTCACCTCGAAGTCGTAGTAGTACTGATGCACATAGGATGCGTCGAGCATCAGACGGCTGTTGTAGCCCTCACCGCCGAAGAGATTCTCCTTGTGCAGCTCTAGCCCTGCATTGGCTAGGAAGTAGGGAATGTTGGGCATACGCTTGAGGTAAGTCGGGTTAGCGACATTCGTCGAGGGGATCAGTCGGCGCGTGTCTCTGAGGTCTTGGTAAGTCGCATTGCCATAGAGGTAGAGCCAGGGGAGGGCATCCCACTTCACCTCGCCCTCTACGCCCCACGTGCGGATGCTCCCGAAGTTCTGATAGCAACTCATCGAGGGGATAATTCCCGGCATGAAGCGGATCATATCGGTGATGTAAGAGCCGAAAGCATTGACCTCAGCCTCGATCAACCGTCTTGATGAGGGCGAGAGGTTGCGATAGACTAAGCCAATGTTGCCCCCACGGCTATGCTCGGGACGCAGGTCCGTCGAGGCACTGATCGAGTAGCCATTGCCTAGTAGCTCCTCACTCGTAGGTATGCGCACCTCGTCGGCATAGGAAGCCTTGATCAGGAAGTCTGGCGTGAAGCGGTAGCGGATAGCTTCGCTCCAGCCGAAGAAGTGTCGGTCGGTCATCACATCCTTGAGGTCGCCCATACTGATCGTCCCGATGACCTTAGAGCGAGAGCGGTAGTTGTAGTATTTTGCGGTAAGCGCATTCTGGAGCTTATCCTCAAAGAGTGTGAGATCGTAGGACGCACCCGCCGTGAGGCTGTTCATACGGCTCTTGAAGTTCGCCTTATAGCCCAAAGCGCGATCCATAAGCGTGTCCGTCGGATTGCGATAAGCGTAGGTGTGGCACAGGTTGAGATTAAAAGCTTGATGGCGGTCTAGCGTATAGTTCAGGTTGAGCTTGTCCACCAGGTTGATCGTTCGATTGATCCCATCGGTGGGTATGCTCGATAGCTCGCCTCCATAAGAGGAGCCCGCGGGGTACTCCTTGCCATCCCAGTCGTAGCGATGCGCGGCCTTGTCGGTCAGTCCATTCTGCCCGAAGACCACCCCGACCGATGCGTCTAGATCTAGCCCTGGGAGGAAGAAGTCTGCACGCTTGAAGGTACTCTCCATAGCCAATCCCTTGGAGAGGGTAAAAGCTTCTCGCACGTCCCACTCGAAGCCCTGTATCTCCCTGCGAATGTAGGTCCCAGCGCACTCTAGCTTGATCTCGTCAAACCACCACTTCGTCGCCTTGAGGCTACCGCCTAGGATCGCTTTCTGAAACTGATCGTGGTCTCGCCTCACGATCCGATCCTTGTAGTGGGGCAGCTCCATCTTATAGTTGTTGTCCGAGTAGGCGAGCGTACCGCCAAGGCCTAGCTGCACGCCCGCATCCTCTAGTGTACGCTTGAAGACTGTCGAGAGCATGTGCGAATTGTACGATCCCACCTCATACGAAGCGTCAAAGTACTTCGGAGGGTATTCCTTGAGCACTACATTCACCGCTCCGCCCATAGCTGAGCCGCCAAATTTGTAGGGTACGATCCCCTTGTAGACCTCCACCCGCTCGATCATATCGGTCGGGATATCATTGATCGAGATGAAGTCGCTCATCTCGCCAAAGGGCGTCTCGTCAATGTAGATGCCCATTCGCTTGCCCTCTAGTCCACGTAGCGAGATGCGCGAGGCACTACCTAGTCCGCCCGTATTGCGTAGCGTCACGCCAGTAGTGCGAGACAGCACCTCATCTATCGAGGAGGCGGTGCCTTGTAGCTGTCGCATCGAGATGACCGAGATAGGCATAGCGGACTCACGCAGAGCGCGCTCCTGACGCTTGGCAACGACGACTACACTGCTTAGCGTCGTCTCGTCGACCTCTAGTCTCACGCTGATCGACTTGCCATCTTGCCGTGGTGATGTGATGCGCTTGCTCTTGTAGCCTACGTAGCTCACGACGAGTGTCTTGACCCGCTGCTTGGAGGTGAGCACCCAGCGACCCTCGCCATCGGTGACGGTTCCAGCCCCTTTTGGCTCGGCATAGACATTGGCTCCGATGAGGGGTTCGCCCGTAGCGTCATCTAGTACGTTGCCACGGTAGTGGTACTCCTGAGCTACTGCTGCACTGAGGGAGAGTAGTGTGATTAGTAATAGTAGTCTGTATCGTCTCATTGATTAGTTGGTTGATTTGCTTATTGGGAAGAGGGGAAACTGAACGTCTTTCGCTATACGTTCAAAAAAAGGGTCTAGTGAATTTCACTAGACCCCTAAGAGCTCTCGCCAACCGCCGAAGCTAAACTTCTCGTGGCACTGACAGAACCGTGCCAGCTCCTCTGGACTGGTGTCGGACCGCTGTAGTATAGCTTTGATGGTTGCTGTGATAAAGGCTGAGTAAATAGCGACGAAGGCGGGATCGACATCGGCTTTCCAGTCGGGATGCAGCTCCCGATATCGCTCGAAGTAGCGGATGGTCGCCTCGTTGCTCAGCTCATTGAGCCGATCCTCGTAGTGATCCAGATAGGAGCCTGCACTGGCGAAGAAGACCAGTCGCAGAGCCTCCGCATGGTCGATGATGTACTGGTAGAAGGGCGCCTTCGAGTAGCCCCTCCGCTTACGCTCCACGGGGTCCAGCATATCCATCTCCATATCTTGATCCTCAGGCGGTAAGGCGTAAAATGCCTCTAGCCCCTTGATCGCAGGCTCTACGAGCGAGCGAAAGAGTGCCTCCTTGTCCTCATAATAGTAGTATATACTGCCCAGCGAGGCGTAAGCCTCCTTGGCAACCATACGCATCGAGGTGCCTATGTAGCCATGCCGAGAGAAGAGCCGCAAGGCGCCCTCCTCGATACGCTGCTGTATATCTAGTGTCGGACTATTCATAGTTCGTTTGCTACCTATCTTTGATTACTGAGCAGATGAGCATAGCGTGGTACTGACGTACGGAGATACGCTCCCCAAAGAGGTCCCGAAGAATTGCCACCGCCTCCGGGGCTGTGTAGTGTGGCGGGCAGTAGTACCCCTTGCGCTCCAATATATGGCGAGCTATCCAGTCGCCCACGCGGTGCTCCCCACGTACGTAAAAGCATCCACACAGTCTCCCTCCAGGCTTTAGCACACGGTGCATCTCACGGAGGGCTCGCTCCTTGTCGGGGAAAGCTTGTAAGCCACTCATCGTGAGCAGATAGTCAAACTCCCCATCGGCAAAGGGCATCGCCCCCACATCGCCCTGCACGAGCGATACATTAGTCACCCCCTCCACCTCAAAGCGGTGAGCAGCTATCTCGAGCATCTTCTCGGAGTAGTCCAGTGCAGTGATCTGAGCCTTGGCAAGCTGCTTGTACTTGTCGCAGGTGAAGACCGCAGTCCCCACCGGCACATCTAGTAGCCGCCCCGCAAAGTCATCGGGGATCATAGCCAAGACCTCTGCCGCCATCTGTAGCTGATCCACCTGCCAAAGCCCATTCATAAAGAGATGCCCCCACCAGGAGCGTCCCGTCATGAGCGCATCGTAGCGGTGCATCTGCTTGATATATGCGTTGTGCTGAGCCTTAGCCATCAGTTTCTGCGGGGGTGTACAGCTTGTACGGATCTATTACACCGCAAAGTTATACCTCTTTGCCAAGGGATCACCTCCGCACCCCTACCCAGTAGTAGGTACTGCTCGCAAACCTACGGGGGGAGATGGTGCCCACCCTAGGGACGAATCGCTCCCACCCTAGGGACGAAAAGTTTCCAAGAGAGGAAACCTTTTGGATATCCCGCTCAAAGTGTCTTACCCTGAAAAAAGTTGACTCGTAAGAAATATAACTATGAGTACAATGAAACAGAGAAAAGACACTAAGTCTAAGCCCGCACAGGGATCAAAAAATCGCCCAACCAAGGGACATGCCACAACGGCCGAACGGCTTGAGGCACTCAAGCGCTATTACGTAAATGGCTACTCGGTCAAGCTTCTAGCCAGCCAGTACCAGGTGACATCATGGACGATTCGCAATTGGATTCGTACCTTTGAGCAAGAAAACCCTGAAGTGGCTAAAGCTATGAGCAAAAAGAGAATCCCCCCACAAGGCACCTCCTCTGAGGCGCTCTGCAAGGACGACTATGTCGCCCTAAAAGCACGTATTATGGAGCTCGAAAAAGCTCTTGACCAAGCCTGTTTAGAGCGAGACGTCTTCAAGACCTGCTTAGAGGTGTACGGCATCGATGAGCAAAAAAAAAATGGACACTCGTCGTAACAGCCATGCGAGATCAATATGAATACCAAACCAAGAAGGTCTGCAAGGTGCTAGATAAGAGTCCACAAGCCTATTACAAGTATCTCAAGTCCGATACGTCCTTGAGAGAATCCGAGCTCGAGTTTATAGTGACAAGCTATATTATGGAAGCACGGAAAAGCAATCCAGGCATCGGAGGCACATCGCTTTGGAAGCAGTATTGCAGGGAGTGGGGAACCAGCTATCCCGTTGGCAGAGACAAGTTTGTGAGCTACATACGCAAGCACAAGCTCTACGTCCGCATACCGAGGCGCT
>OHSG01000039.1_pt1 | contig 50322 bp, 35 predicted proteins | sample 1578601 | NCBI WGS metagenome assembly OHSG01 (sample SAMEA3879534, study PRJEB24766) | human gut metagenome | biome: human-associated habitat; feature: feces | place: USA | collected 1985/1987
CGTCCGTCCCCGTTAAAGCCACGATGCTGTAACTTTTGACACAACGGACGCACAGTCCCCATCGGGTTCTTACCTCCACGTCGTCCTGTAGGGACGCACGATCTGTGCGTCCGTCCCCGTTAAAGCCACGATGCTGTAACTTTTGACACAACGGACGCACAGATCGTGCGTCCCTACAGGGCGACGTATCATTGATCGGAGACGGACGCACCGACGATCTGCGTCCGAGCCGTGCGTCCCTACATCATCGTTACACGTATCGCTTTGACACAAACGCTATACGATAAAAACGAAGTCTGGGCTTGACCACGCATGGACAAGCCCAGACTTCGTTTTGCAGCCACACTACCATTCAGTAGTTGGCTATCATAGCATCTGACGAAGCTTTAGCGGACGATCACCTTGGAGGTGTAGACGCGTAGATCGCTGAAGATGCGGATGATGTAAGTGCCTGGTAGGAGACGTGTCCCTACAGTCGTCGTGACGAGTGCACCAGACATGTCGTATAGCTCGAAGGCATCGACACGACCTAGGATCCTTAGGTAGCCATCCTCAGCCGTTACGACGGGTGCCTCTGCTGGAGCTACTAGCTCGTTGGCGAGACCGAAGCCTAGAGGAGCTGTCTCGGCGGTGTGTACTGCACGACTAGCCCTGTCAGGCTGTGTGATGCTGGGGTGAACGATAGCTACTACATTGCACTGGCTACCGTCCCAACTGGACTTGAGAGTCCCCTTGAGGGTAACGGAGAATGAGCCGTCAGCCTCGACCTTGAGCTTGTCACCCGTAGGAGCGGTGAGGAAGAGACGAGGTACAGCCTGGTGCTTGTAGCCTCTACCGGCTCCAGATTGACTTCTAGCGGGGATGTTGTCCTCCGTTACGATGACTGTCAGGTAGAGATCCTGTGGGTCGAAGCAGTTCTTGAGAGCCACACCACTGACGACTGCCTCCAGCGTACCATCAGATATAGTCTGGTCTATGCGCTCGATCTTGACGCCCTGCTTATCGTTCTTCATCTTGGTAGCCCATTCGTTGGGATCATACCCAGCAGCGTGCTGTACGAGCGCTCCTTCACTAGGTAGGTAGGTACGGTTGATAGACATAGCAGGAGCGAAGGAGCCCTTATCAGTGTAGAAGTAGCGGTAGAGCCTCTCACTCTCAGGGATTGTTAGGAAGTCTGTACCAAAGCCTGAGTGGTACATAATGTAGCTGACGCGTAGTCCAGCAGCTTTCATCTTGTCGATATCAGCCTTGACATAGCGGTCTGCACCTGGGCAGTTACCGCACCTCTCAGAGGTAAAGCGCTCTAGGATGACCGTCTCACGATCGATCATTGCGGAGAAGTCACCAACCTTGAAGGGGAGGTCTATACGATTATCTGCAAAGGCGTTCTTCTGACCATTGACCTTAACGATGGCAATGTGTAGCGAACCCATACCCTCTGCCTCTGCGGGGATCTCAAAGGTGTACTCCCCTGTCTTACTTGAAGCTAGTGCTGTAGTTAGGGTTTGAGAGAGCGTCTTGATCTCGCCTGTACCAAACTGGTAGGTGAGCTCGAAGGAGGTAATATCGTTCATACCGATATTGCGGAGAGAGATCTTGGTAGGACGCTTTTCGTCTTTTGTGACCATCTTAAAGTTGCCATCAGCAGCTGTTAGATAGCCTAGGTTCTGTAGCTTGCTCTCATCTTTGAGCGATACGAAGATGCAAGCGGACCCAAAGCCTCCTCCCTTGACTCTTAAGAAGCTAAATGTCTCGTTGGTGCTGCTTGCCGTAGGGTAGGGCTCTGTACCAGCAGCTGCATATAGAGCGTCATCAATCTCAACAGTTCCATCAAATGGAATGACAAATGCATCTTTTTCGCTTTTACCTACAGCCTTGGTGGCAAAGCCTACTAGATAGCGCTTACCGGCCTCTGTAGCAAAGGGTGTGGAGAGAGCGATCTGATTGTCTCCCTTGACGATCGCACACTTTTGGTTATAGAGCGTGGTCTTACCATCCTCTGAGAGGATCAGAACATAGGCTTCTTTGTCAGCCTTAACTGCTGGGAAGGAGATCCGCTCGATCTTATTAGCTCCTACCTCGGGAAGTAGGATGTAGCAAGAGAGATAGAACCCCGTCTGGCCTATACCTAGATATGATATTTCTTCAACATATCGGTCAGCATAGCCGAAGCCTGGCAAAGTTTCGCCAGCTCGTAGGGATGTGCCTGCAGGTGCAGCCTGCAGACGAGACATTACGGGCTCCTGAGCCGTACCAATCGTAACGGTCATAAGGAGCGTGAGGAGTAAACTCCAGAGGGTAGCTGTTTGTTTCATAATAGATTATGTAATCTGTTTGTTGTGTAACTAATAAAGGGTTATGTCCTGGTGTGAAGCTTAAAGAGCAGACATAAGGAGCGTGCTGATGATCTTCTCCCCCATCTGCTTGCACACAGAAGAGACCTTTTCGATGGCAAATATAGTGTTTTCTATCGAAACCAACTCATTTTTAACTTATCCTCTCAGTCGGCTCATTCCTATTTATGGAGTGCTGGAGGAGATCTAAACAGGCAACTAGAGAGAGTCTGATGCAATAGCTCCGTGGGAATTTGACATTTTCCACGTGGCTATTTTTTATTCTCCACGTAGGCAAGAAAAAAAACTTCGGAAGTTTCATTTGATTCTTCCGAAGTTTCATTTCGTCCCCACGTGGGGATTTTTCATTTTCCACGTGGAGATTGGCGAATTTCCACGTGGGGATCAGCTTCTTTTGAGATAAAAGGGGTCTAGGCTCACGGGAGACCCTAATTAATATTAGATCAGTGGCAACTCTTCCCAGGATTCCCCCCATAGTGCCTTAGCTAGTTATCTCCGCTAATCGCTTCATTTTGTATCTTTGCACCTGCGGAGGTTATTGCTCTAGAGTGACGACCTCCCAGTGACGTATCATGGATATGGCAGTAGGTCGGCTTGTCGCTGTCGCAAGCGGGTGAGAGTCTCGGCTCCGTCCCCGAGCGAGAGAGGAAAGTCCGGGCAACGCAGAGTACCATACTCCCTAACAGAGAGCTATCCGCGAGGGTAGGTGACGTGTAGAAGAGAATGACCGCCTAGAGGTGCCTCGGCACGCTAGGTAAGGGTGAGAAGGTGAGGTAAGAGCTCACCAGCGGTGTGGGTGACCCACTGGCTGTACACACTATGGGTTGCAAGATCAAGTATACCGACGCTATGAGGGCTACTCGTCCTAGTCGGAGGGTAGATTGCTAGAGGCACTCGGCAACGGGTGTCGTAGATAAATGACAAGCGCCACTCCTCGTGACTGGCACAGAACCCGGCTTATAGACCTACTGTCCTCTCCGTGATTCGCTGCATAAGCGCAGGGTGAGATGATGCCCAGCAAAAACTCCTCCTCCGCTCGTATCTATACATATGTAATATAGTATCGCTAACTTCATGCCACAGCACTCCAACTCTATACAACATAAGCACGAAGACTTTAAGCAGGCTACAACTGCTGAGCACAGCTCTCGCAAGCCACCAGCTTGGGTACGCAAGCTCAAGGTGGGCACCTACAAGGTGGTCCGCTTCGTCACGAGCGATATGTGGCACATACAGCCACAAGAGGTGCGGGGCTTTCGTCGGCTCTACATCAACACGCTCAAGGCGCTCTACATGGCTATCAAGGGCTATATGGACCAGCGACTGAGTCGTCATGCCTCAGCGCTGACCTATAGGACGTTTCTGTCTGTCGTACCTATGCTGGCGCTTATCGTAGCTTTTGCCAAGGGTTTTGGATTCCAAGACACGATCTATGACTTCCTCATAACCTATATGCCTGGGCATCAGAATGAGCTGGACACGATGATGGGCTTTGTGGAGAACTATCTAGGACAGGTACAGGGAGGGCTCTTCTTAGGTGTCGGTTTGGTACTGTTTCTCTACACGATCTTCCTACTCTTGAACACGATCGAGCAGACCTTCAACGTGATCTGGGGAGTGCCTCGAGGGCGCTCGATAGGGCGCAAGCTGACGGACTACATCACGATGGTCGTGCTACTGCCTATCTTGATGACGCTCTCGTCGGGACTGACCGTGATGATGGCGACGATAAAGAATACTTGGTTCAACGACTACATCCTCTTCACGCCTGTATGGGAGTTTATGCTCAAGCTCTTCCCGTACGTCATCCTGATCTTTATGTTTGCGGGTATATTCATGGCACTACCTAACACGCGTGTTAAGTTTCTCCCAGCACTCATATCGGGAGCCATAGCTGGTAGCGCCTTCCAAATCCTGCAAGCCCTCTACGTCAGCGGTATCTTATGGATCTCTAAGTACAATGCTATCTATGGTGGATTTGCAGCTATACCGCTCTTGCTCCTATGGCTACAGGTGGTCTGGTCGATCACCCTCTTTAGCGCTAAGCTATGCTTCTCCATACAGAATGTGGTGAACTTTACCTATGCCAAGGATGCGACCAATGTCTCCCCTCGCTACTCAGACTTCCTGACGGTCCTGGTGATGGGACACATCGTGCAGCGCTTCCTCGATCACACCGAGCCAGAGCCTCATGATATACCTTCGCTCTCAGAGGCCTGTCACCTGCCGATCAATCAGACCAGTGAGATCATCGCGAAGCTACTTGAGGAGGAGCTGATCATCGAGGTAGTCTACAGCTCTCGTGACAAAGAGCTACACTACAACCTAGCCGTCGATCCCGACTTGCTGACCGTGGGGTACCTCCTCGATCGTATGGATCGCTCAGGACATCGCAACCATATGCTCACGCAGCAGCAGTTTGCCCAGGAGTGGGAGCTGGTGGTCGCCTCACGTCGTGCCTTTGCTGAGCCACCACTGACGACACTCTTAGCAGAGCTACCCCTAGGCAGAAAACCTTTAACCATATAAATGAATCTGATATGGCACTCAACACTTCCGATCTAAAAGCTCAGGGAGAGCGTCTCGTCGAGCGTGGCTCTGCCCTCATATCCACTTCGCTCGATAAGCTGGTAGATCGTGTCCGCACATGGACCTACGGCAAGCGACCCACCTTCGGGCTAGCTCTCTGTGGAGGTAGCGCTCGTGGGCTAGCCTACATAGGTATCTTTCGCTTTCTAGAGGAGCATCATGTGCGGCCTGACATCATCGCTGGTACTAGCGTCGGTTCGCTCATGGGTGCTCTCTACGCAGACGGCTACAGCAGTGAGGAGATCTATGACCTGTCGTCACAGTTTGGCTTTATGAATATGACCTCGCTAACCACTCCGAGGCTCTCTCTGCTCAAAACCAATAAGTACCGACAATTCCTCAAGGAGACTCTACGCCATGAGCGCATTGAGGATCTACCGATCCCTATGCACATCATCGCAACCAATCTCAACAGAGCCGAGGCGCGTGACTTTACAGAGGGAGATCTGGCCTCTGCGGTGGTGGCCTCCTGCTCGATACCGATCCTCTTCGAGCCGATTGTCATCGATGGCGAGCAGTATGTCGATGGTGGAGTCTTTATGAATCTACCCGCACGTCCTATCCGTGAGTCGTGCGACTTCCTCCTAGGGATCAACCTCAGCCCAGAGGTGGACAATACGCCTACGAAAAACATGCTCCGCCTCTCCGACCGCCTCATACGTGTTATGATGCGTGCCAACGTGACTATCGACCTAGAGCTATGCGATATCGTGCTTCAGTCGCCCCTACTCTCGCACTTTGGCGCCTACGATGTCTCTCCCGTAGACATCATCTCAGACATTGGCTACCAGCTCATCAGCAAGGCATACGAAGAGGAGGAGCAGTTTAGAGAGATCATCGATCTACTCTCACAAGAGGGCAAAGCATAGACTATGCGCACCATCATCTACTCCACACTAGTACGTCTATGGGGTAATAAGAAGGCTCACGATCAGCTGACGCCTCATGGTACACTAGAGCAAAACGGCACTGGCACGCTCGAAGACTTTGACGAAGTAGCGCTCGAATACCTTGCTTCGCTAGGAGTCTCTCATCTGTGGCCTATCGGGATCATACGCCACGCCACCCAGACCTCTTTGCATAGCTGGACTGACTGTCCAGACCAGCACCCAGACATTGTCAAGGGGCAAGCGGGCTCGCCTTACGCTATCACCGACTACTACGATGTACACCCGACCATCGTGCGAGAGCCGATGAGGCGACGAGAAGCTTTTCGCTCTTTTATAGAGCGCTGCCATCGTCATGGGGTGAAGGTGATCATAGACTTTGTTCCTAACCATGTGTCACGACAATATGATGGCACTCACACGCCTCAAGGGACTACACCGCTAGGGGCTAAGGATGATCGGAGCAAAGCGTTTGATCCAAGCAACAACTTCTACTACCTACCAGGCACCTCGCTCCAGCTACCCAATCGCTCCTCTAGCTATCACGAGGAGCCAGCGCGTGTCACGGGTAATGACTGCTGGTCTGCCACTCCCTCTGCCAACGACTGGTACGAGACGGTCAAGCTGAATTATGGTGTGGACTACCGCCCCGATGGTTCTCGAGTCTCACACTTTGACCCGATACCCGCCACGTGGCTCCAGATGCGAGACATCCTCTGCTACTGGGCTGCCGAGGGGGTGGACGGCTTTCGCTGTGATATGGTCGAGATGGTGCCAGTAGAGTTTTGGCACTGGGTCATACCGCAGGTGCAGGACAAGCATCCCGTCATCTTTGTCGCAGAGATCTACCAGATAGACAACTATCACAAGTACTTAGAGGAAGGAGCCTTCGACCTACTCTACGACAAGAGCGGACCCTACGACACGCTCTACCAAGTGATCACTCAGGAGCGCTCAGTCTCTGCTATCGAGGAGCGACTCATCTATAATAATAACGAGTACGCTCCCGACGAGCTGCTCTACTTCCTAGAGAATCACGATGAGATACGTCTAGCTTCGCCTTACTTTGCCGACACGCCTCAGCGAGGGCTCACCGCTATGACACTGCTTGCGCTCGCTACCCCTAGCCCCCTACTCCTCTACGCAGGACAAGAGTACGGAGAGACAGGCATCGATGCCGAGGGGTATAGTGGTTATGACGGACGAACTACGATCTTTGACTATTGGGCCATCCCCTCTCTGGGTCATCGTGACCCTGCTGACCCGACCTATCAGAGCTACCTTCGTCTGATGCAATGGGCGCAGCACCCAGTCATACTGAGGGGAGCTTTTCACTCCATACAGGAGCAGGCTCGTCAGTGGGGAGGATTCAATGCTGAGCGCACCTATGGTTACATCCGACTACTAGATCCTGCAGCGCAACAGACCAGCGACACAATCGGTATCGCTGTCCTAGGCAACTTTACGGCCGATCCGCAGCGCTACCCACTCTTCTTCCCAATCTCGGAGGAGCGTGATGATCCGCAGCAACTGATGCGTGTGACGACACACGCCTATCTAGCAGCCCCACAAGAGCAGCTCTATGCCTTCCAGCCCTGGGCTCCGCTCACTATAGAGCTAGCCCCTTACAGTGTGCGGATCGTCGAGCTACAAAATGCAAACTCTAGTAGAATTAGTGGCTAGGTGGTGAAAAAGTCGTACCTTTGGCAATACCTACCTCTAGGTACCCTATCGAGACCATTCTTGATTAGCATATATCATATCACACAACGCTATGAATCGTATAGTCAGTAAGACTTTTCTCTCCGAAAAAGTAGCCAAGCTGGTTGTCGAGGCACCTTTGATTGCCAAGTCACGCCGTGCTGGACACTTTGTCATCGTACGTGTCACCGACCATAGTGAGCGCGTACCCTACACTATTGCCGATGCTGATGTAGATGCCGGCACAATCACGCTGATCGTTCAGGCGGTCGGTGAGTCCTCTCAGCGACTAGTCGCTCTAGAGGCAGGGGATATGATCCACGACATCGTCGGCCCCCTAGGACAAGCCACTCACATTGAGAACTTCGGCACCGTAGTATGTGCTGGTGGTGGTGTCGGTATGGCACCGCTCTACCCTATCGCCCGGGCTCTCAAGGCTGCTGGCAATAAGGTGATCGTCGTCGCTGCAGCACGTACTAAGGAACTCATCATCCTAGAGAAGGAGTTCAGAGAGTTTGCTGACGAGATCATCATCATGACCGATGACGGCTCCTATGGTACCAAGGGTCTCGTGACTGATGGTGTCGAGTCTGTCATCAAGCGTGAGAAGGTAGACCTCTGCGTGACGATCGGACCAGCCATCATGATGAAGTTTGTCGCTCTGCTTACTAAGAAGTATGACATCCCCACCACCGCCTCACTCAATACCATCATGGTCGATGGCACTGGTATGTGCGGTGCTTGTCGTATTACCGTCGGAGGCAAGACGCGCTTCGTATGCGTCGATGGACCGGAGTTTGACGCTCACCAGGTAGACTTTGACGAGCTACTGATGCGTCTCAATACCTATAGAAAGTAATCGTATCACACTGAGCTAACCACATATTACAATGTCAGAACAAAAGGATCTGATCACTGCTCGTCGCAACGAACCTTGGCGCGAGGAGCTTCGCAAGGCACATACTGGCAAGGAGCGTATGGCTATCCCTCGAGTCAAGATGACTGAGGTCGATCCACACGAGCGTGCGCATAGTCTAACCAAGGAGGTCAACTGTGGTCTCACCGAGGCCGAGGCTCGTCAGGAAGCTATTCGCTGTCTCGACTGTGCCAATCCCTCTTGTATGGAGGGCTGCCCCGTATCCATCAACATACCCTCATTTATTAAGAACGTAGAGCGTGGTGACTTTGCTGCAGCTGCTCACATCATCCGTGAGAGTAGCTCGCTGCCCGCTGTCTGCGGTCGCGTATGCCCTCAGGAGAAACAGTGTGAGAAGCACTGTATCTACACGGAGAAGATGAAGCGCGACGCCGTTGCTATCGGCTATCTAGAGCGCTTTGTAGCAGACTATGAGCGAGAGAATGGGCTATACGAGCTACCCGAGATGGCTCCCGCCAATGGCAAGAAGATTGCCGTCATCGGTAGTGGCCCCGCCGGACTCTCCTTCGCTGGCGATATGGCACGCTGGGGGTACGATGTGACCGTCTTCGAGGCTCTGCACGAGGTCGGTGGCGTGCTGAAGTATGGTATCCCCGAGTTCCGCCTTCCGCTACGCGTCGTCAATGCCGAGCTCAAGATCTTAGAGCAGATGGGCGTACACTTTGAGACCAACGTCGTCGTAGGTCGTACGCTCTCTTATGAGCAGCTACAGGAGATGGGCTTCGTAGGCATCTTCGTGGGTAGTGGCGCTGGCTTGCCAAACTTTATGAATATCCCTGGCGAAAACCTCGCTGGCGTCATGAGTTCCAATGAGTACCTCACCCGTGTCAACCTCATGGGTGCTGGCACCGAGGGTGCTGAGACACCTATCTACAAGGGAGACGTGGTCGCTGTCATCGGAGGTGGTAACACCGCTATGGACTCAGTCCGTACGGCACTCCGTCTTGGGGCTAAGCGTGCTGTGATCGTCTATCGTCGTAGTGAGGAGGAGATGCCTGCACGTCGTGAGGAGATCCTGCATGCTAAGGCTGAGGGCGTCGAGTTCCTCACCCTACACAACCCCATCGAGTACGAAGGTAACGAAAAGGGCAAAGTGTGCCGTATGAAGCTGCAGCGCATGGAGCTAGGCGACCCCACACCCGATGGTCGTCGCAAGCCTGTCCCCATACCAGGAGCTATCGACGAGGTAGATGTAGATGTCGTCGTCGTGAGCATCGGTGTCTCTCCGAACCCACTCATACCACGTTCTTTCCAAGGTCTGGAAGTTTCACCCAAGGGGACTGTCATCGTCAACGAGCAGAACCAAAGTTCACTCGAGGAGGTCTACGCTGGTGGCGACATCGTCCGTGGCGGTGCCACAGTCATCCTCGCTATGGGTGACGGACGCAAGGCTGCTGCCAATATGCACGCAGCTCTAAGCCAGCAGTAACTCAGCACAGCCAGTAGCTCTGCCTATGCTGGCTCGCATCATCCTACCCCTAGCCCTCGAGGAGGAGTACACTTATCGTGTACCCGAGGCGCTGTGTGAACAGGCGAGGGTCGGTATGCGTGCGCTAGTGCAGTTTGGCAGTAAGCGCTACTATTACGCTATCATATCTCAGCTGATCGAGGAGTCGGACAGACCTCTCGGTCAGCTGAAGTCTATTATAGCCCTACCCGATCGTGAGGCGATAGTGACCTCGAGAGAGATCGATCTCTGGCGCTGGGGAGCCGCCTATTATATCTGTTCGCTAGGAGCTTGGCTCACGGCTGCTATACCGAGTAGCTACCTACCCTCCAGTGAGACGCAGGTAGCCTGGCGAGAGCCTGACGAAACGGCCGATGGCGATCAAGTAATCGACTACAAAGCGACCGAGCTATCAGAAGAGATACGCTGTGAGCTACTCTCCATGCGAGGTCATCAGGCCAAGGTGAGCAAGCTGGCGAAGCTCCTTGGCGACCGCATCTACCCCGAGATAGACCGACTCCTGCAGGCTGGCGTACTCATCGGTAGCGAGTCTATACCACGTTACAGTCGCTCCGTGCAGGTCGGCTCGCCAGCCGTACAGTTGGCTGAGGAGCTATGCTCCGAGGAGGCGCTCAGCGAGCTCGTCGAGAGCCTCTCCCGAGCCAAGGCGCAGAGAGCTATGGTAGAGCTACTGATAGACCTTCTCTACCAGCATGAGCTACCGCTCGACACGCCCCTACTCAGAGAGACGCTCGTAGGGAGGGACAGCAATAAGCAGGCCACACTGCGTGCGCTCATCAAGCGAGGTGTGCTACGAGAGACTGTGACACTCTGCGATCCGCTCATACGCCCCACAGCACAGCGCAGCGCCTCGACAGATGGTATCCAGCGACAGAGCCAGCTCTTCGAGAGTCTCATAGGCAAAACGACCAAACCCGTACTCTACCAAGCTGCAAGCAATGAAGAGCAAATAGAGCTAGTCGTCTCGATGGTCGAGCAGATGCTCCAGCGCAATCCTGCAGCACAGGTAACTATCTACGTGCCACAGCTCTTCCTCTTTGACCAAAGCCTACTCTACAGTGCCCTGCAGCAGCTAGCCAGAGGTGGCGGAGAGAGACGACAAGCAATGCCCTTTGACCTCGTCCTCTACAGCTCCTCCACGACAGACGCTGAGCGGATGGCGCTCCGTGCTAGGCTCCTCGGGCTGACACACCGAGAGCGTGGACTCATCGTCCTCACCTCTCGTATGGGCAGTCTCCTACCGCTCTCACGCTGTGACCTAGTCATCGTCACCGACGAGGAGAGCAGTCGCTACAAGCAGTCTGAGCCAGCCCCGCGCTATCATGCACGTGACCTGACTGTCGTCGCCTGCAAGAGCAGTCAGACGCCCCTCCTATTGACCACCGTCGCCCCCTCTGCCGAGGCACTCTACAACGTAGAGCGGGGATACTACCGATCACTCAATCAGCTTGATACGCCAACCGCTACCACCCCCAGAGCGCCACGTCCCTTCGAGCTGATCGATCTTTCCTTACAACGCAAGCAGGGCAAGCTCCCCTGGGGGCAAATGCTCTCCATCGAGCTACGCAAAGCACTCCTAGAGCAGTGCCAGACAGGACACAAAAGCATCCTCCTACTCAATCGTCGCGGCTACGCACCGCACCTCGTCTGCAGACATTGTCAGAAGAGGCTCCAGTGTCCCAACTGCGATGTAGGGCTAGTCTACCACAAGTCCACACAGAGCGTCAGCTGTAGCTACTGTGGCTTCACAGCACCCGCTCCTCGCATCTGTCCCCATTGTCATCAGAGTGACCAGCTCCCCCTAGATAAAACTGAAGTTGCGACAGACAACAGTCGAGGAGCCTTTAGCATACAGGGCTACGGTGTGGAGCGTATCGCCGAGGAGCTCACGCTCTTCATCCCTCCAGAGATCCCTGTCCTAGAGCTAAGTGCTTCGCAATACTATAATAAGGAGGCGCAGCAACGGATGCGCCAGCTCATACGTAGCGACGAGCCAGCTATACTGGTCGGCACCTCAAGCCTTATCTACCTAGATGCCATCCGTAATGTGGGACTCATTGGCTTGGCAAATTTAGATCAATTGATCGTGGGCGATGACTTCAGAGCCAACGAACGGGCCTATGCTGCACTCAAGCGCTTCGGAAGTAACTACCCTACGGCACAGCTCTACATACAGAGCTACCAAACAGACACACCACTCCTCGACAGCCTGCAGGGCGATGCCACGGCTGAGCCCTATGGCATAGGCGAGCTAGCCGAGCGTGAGTACCTCCACTTCCCTCCTTACGTGCGCCTCATCTACGTTTACATACGAGGAGCCTCCGAGGGGGATGTCTGCTATACCGTAGCGGCTCTATCTCGCACCATGCAGGCCGAGCCATTTCAGCCACTCTGGCAAGTCTCTGAGCCCAATGCGCCCTACGTCTCTTGGGTACGTATGCGCCATATTCGCTATATTTGCATGAAAATTCGTCCCTCTAGCCCTTGGCGGGAGGTACGAAGACAAATTTCTCATATAATCTCCACGATACAGAAGAGTGCTATCCAAGCTCGCAGGGTGCAGATCTACTGCGATGTAGATCCTCTCTAGCATCATAACGAGCTAGTCGCTCAGCTTATCGTGTGGTAGTGTGAAGTCTTAGATTATACCTATTCGAGTCTCATATAAGTAGTATCCATGCATCACTATCGCTTTACCTTCTTATTATCACTCGTTGCCCTCCTCGGGTTACACCCTCTGGCAGCACAGACGTCTCTCTTGGCAGATCACGAAAGCGAGGCCGACAGCGTCACAGCTCCCGTCGTCGAGCTCACGACCCTCAAGGTGCAGTACCTCCTCGATCGCTCCAATCCCGTAGCTCCACTACCCAAGGAGGTACTCCCCACCACTCTACTGCTACAAGCTCCCCTCTCATCAGCCGTGAGCGTCATCCCTACTGCCCAGGCTCCTGAACTATCTATAGATCTAGCCCCCAGCTTAGTAAGCAAAAGCAATCCACTCGCCACAGCATGGCACGGAGAGGAGCTACAACTCTCCATCTTACAGCAATACTACGAGCGAAGCTTGCAAAGCGTCAACCAACTCAAACTGACCACCCCCACACTGATCTCTCGTCAGGAGAGTGACCTACTAGCACACCGTATAGACATAACCACCGTCGGGAGCTCGAAGCCCATCGTTGCAGCAACCGTCAATACGCCCTTTGCTGGAGTTGATGCGTCAGATCAGCTTCACGGGGTAACACTAGGCAGGAAATATTGGTTCCCAGGACTAGAAAGTAACATACAGTTTAGCCAGACCTATATCTCGCCCAACTGGCACAAGGGGGGTAACAGCGCCCTCGCACTCCATAGCAAGCAGCTCCTCCGCCTCAGCTACGAAAAGGACAAGGTCAACTGGCTCAACGAGCTAGAGTGGCGTCTCGGACTCAATGCCGAGATACGGGACTCGCTCCATGGCTACAACGTTTCCGACGACCTCCTCCGCCTACGTAGCAACCTAGGCATCAAGGCTTTCAAGGGGTGGTACTACTCACTAGACGTAGAGGCTCGCACACAAGCTTTCGAACAGCGATCTGAAGATAAGACGGTGGTCTACTCCGCCTTTGCCTCGCCACTCACACTCACCGCAGGTCTAGGTATGAAGTGGGTCGTAGACAACAAGTCCAAGACTCACTATGGTCGTCGCTTCCGACTCGATCTCAACATCGCACCCCTAGCCTATGACTTCAAGTGGTCTGCTCGCAAGGATATAGATATGACCCGGCACGGCTTCGAGGAGGACAAAAACATCTACAGCGCCATCGGATCTATGCTACGTGCCAATATGATCTGGGACTTTACCGACACATTCGCATGGGAGTCAAGACTCTACTACAACACCAGCTACAAGCGCGTTGAGACCGAGTTTGAGAACTCCCTCGTCTTCGCTTTCAGTCGCTACATCTCCACCCGTGTCAACGTCCTGCTACGCTACGACGATGCCGTACCGGTCACACCTGAGAATAAATCTCGCCTACAGATCTACGAGATGCTGACCATCGGCTTCGACCTTAAGATTTAATCGACAGACCCTATGCAGTTTACCATAGACCACACCTGTCCCCATAGCGATGCACGCACTGGAGTCATCAAGACCGCACACGGAGATATACAGACCCCCGTCTTCATGCCTGTCGGCACCGCTGGCGCCATCAAGGCGGTCACGATGGAGCAGATGGAGCAGGAGACCGACGCGCGGATCATCCTCGGCAATACCTACCACCTCTACCTGCGTCCTGGCATAGAGATACTCAAAGAGGTAGGCGGCCTACACCGCTTCGGCACCTGGAGCAAGCCCATACTGACCGATAGTGGAGGCTACCAAGTCTTCTCACTAGCAGCTATGCGACGCATCACACCCGAGGGAGTCACCTTCGCCTCGCACATAGACGGCTCCAAGCACCTCTTCACACCCGAGCGGGTTATGGAGATAGAGCGTGCCATAGGGGCAGACATTATGATGGCCTTCGACGAGTGCTGCCCTGGAGATGCCAGCTACGCCTATGCCAAGCAGTCGCTAGACACCACCGAGCAGTGGCTCGATCGCTGCATCAAGCACCTAGAGCATACACCGCCACTCTATGGCTATGAGCAGGCACTCTTTCCGATCGTGCAGGGATGCGTCTACCCCGACCTAAGACGTCGAGCCGCTGAGCATATAGCTTCGCTAGGAGCCTCAGGCAATGCCATCGGCGGACTAGCCGTCGGCGAACCTACCGACAAGATGTACGAGATGATCGAGCTGACCAATAGCATACTCCCCAAGGATAAGCCTCGCTACCTCATGGGCGTCGGTACGCCAGCCAATATACTCGAAGGCATCGCACGTGGAGTCGATATGTTTGACTGTATCATGCCCACACGCAACGCCCGCAATGGTCAGCTCTTCACCTGGCAAGGCACCATCAACATACGCAATGCCAAGTGGCGCACTTGCCACGAGCCAATAGACACCGAGGGCACCGCATCAACCGATCACCGCTACACCCGCGCTTATCTCTACCACCTCTTTAAGGCGCAGGAGATCACGGGACTCACACTAGCTAGTATCCACAACATCGCCTTCTACCTCGACCTAGTCAACCAAGCACACGACCACATCGTGGCAGGCGACTACACCGACTGGATGCGTAGTGTGCTGCCCGCCCTCACCCGCCGTCTCTAGCCTGTGCACCCCTACATCATCGCACCCCTCCTCCTCTCTATCTTCTAACCTCTAATCTCTAACTTCTAACCTCTAATAAAGTAGCGGGTGAGTCAACCATCGTTGACCCACCCGCTACTTTATTATAGATTAGGGATTACTTGATCTCCTCAAAGTCTGCGTCAGCTACATCGCCCGTATCGTTACCATTTGCAGAGGCGTTGTCATGAGGCTGTGCGTTAGCACCTGGCTGAGGACCAGCCTGCTGCTGTGCGTTAGCCTGATTGTACATCTGCTCGGTAGCTGCGTGGAAGGCCGTATTCAGCTCCTCCATAGCCTTGTCGATAGCGGGGATATCCTCCGCCTTGTGCGCCTTGCGCAGATTCTCCAGAGCCGCCTCGATCGGTGCCTTCTTGTCGGCAGGGATCTTGTCGCCTAGCTCCTTAAGCTGCTTCTCCGTAGAGAAGATCATGCTGTCCGCTTGGTTGAGCTTGTCGATACGATTCTTAGCCTCCTCGTCAGCCTTAGCGTTTGCCTCAGCCTCCTGCTTCATACGCTTAATCTCGTCATCGCTCAGACCGCTCGAAGCCTCGATGCGGATGTTCTGCTGCTTGCCCGTAGCCTTGTCGACTGCCGTAACATTGAGGATACCATTCGCATCAATGTCAAAGGTAACCTCGATCTGAGGCGTCTGGCGAGGCGCTGGTGCGATACCATCTAGGTTAAAGCGACCGATACTCTTATTATCCTTTGCTAGCGAACGCTCACCCTGTAGGACGTGGATCTCTACGGAAGGCTGGTTGTCCACAGCTGTGGTAAAGATCTGGCTCTTCTTCGTTGGGATCGTTGTATTCGCATCGATCAGACGAGTCATCACCCCGCCCATCGTCTCCAGACCGAGTGACAGAGGAGTCACATCGAGGAGTAGGACATCCTTTACCTCGCCCGTCAGGACAGCACCCTGGATAGCGGCACCGCAAGCGACCACCTCATCGGGGTTCACACCCTTAGAGGGCTCTTGGTTAAAGATCTTCTTGACGATCTCCTGGATAGCGGGGATACGTGTCGAGCCACCCACGAGGATCACCTCATTGATGTCGCTCGCCGTAAGTCCTGCATCCTTAAGAGCCTGCTCACAAGGAGCTACGCAAGCCTGGATCAGCTTGTCGGCTAGCTGCTCAAACTTAGCACGTGTCAGCGTACGAACGAGGTGCTTAGCGATACCATCTACTGGGATCAAGTAAGGTAGGTTGATCTCCGTCGATGTCGAGCTAGAGAGCTCTATCTTAGCACGCTCAGCAGCCTCCTTGAGACGCTGCAGTGCCATATTGTCCTTGCGAGGATCGACACCCTCGTCCTTCATAAACTCCTCCGCGAGCCAGTCGATGATCACATGGTCAAAGTCGTCACCACCTAGGTGCGTATCACCATTTGTAGACTTCACCTCAAAGACCCCATCACCTAGCTCTAGGATAGAGATATCAAACGTACCACCACCGAGGTCGAAGACCGCAATCTTCATATCGGAGCCCTTCTTGTCAAGGCCGTAAGCTAGCGAAGCAGCCGTAGGCTCATTGACGATACGACGCACCTTGAGTCCAGCGATCTCGCCAGCCTCCTTAGTAGCCTGACGCTGTGAGTCATTGAAGTAAGCTGGCACCGTGATGACAGCCTCCGTGACCTCTGTACCGAGGTAGTCCTCAGCGGTCTTCTTCATCTTCTGAAGGATCATTGCCGAGATCTCCTGAGGCGTGTAGAGACGTCCATCGATGTCTACACGAGGGGTGTTGTTATCACCCTTGACCACCTTAAAGGGGACACGCTCAGCCTCCTTCTCTATCTGCTCATAGGTCTCACCCATGAAGCGCTTGATCGAGTAGATCGTGTTCGTTGGGTTTGTGATAGCCTGACGCTTAGCGGGGTCACCCACCTTGCGCTCACCACCCTCTACGAATGCTACTACTGAGGGAGTCGTCATACGTCCCTCGCTGTTGGGGATGACTTTGCTCTCGCCACCCTCTAGAACTGCTACACATGAATTTGTAGTTCCTAAGTCTATACCAATTATCTTACCCATAGTATTGTGTTGTTTGTTGATTTCTTATTCGTGTTAATGTCTCTGTCGACTGACTGGATCGCTCTTTGATCAATCCCTAGTCAGGCGCTCACATCTCATAGGTATCAAACATTGTGCCACAAAGCTCTCCTCTGCGACATTATGACAAAGTGCCACAAGATTCAGACCTGAAAAGCTGGTCACCAATGAACAATTCAGACGAGTTTGTCACCTCTAATCTCTAACTTCTAACCTCTAATCTCTAATCCCCCACGTAGGGATTCGCAAATCTCCACGTGGAAAAAGAAAAATCCCCACGTAGGAACGAAATAAAACTTCGGAGGAATCAGATGAAACTTCGGAGGAATCGTTTTGCGCCTACGTGGAGAATAAAAAATAGCCACGTGGATATTTGACATTTTCCACGTGGCTATCGTCTGAAAACTATTTGGCGACATATGCAGTGCTACTGGACGACACTCAGGCATAGGCGAAATGTTGTACCTTTGTACAGACTCATAGCTCATCCTGTCAACTGTCACTACCAGATGAATGTCGCTACCTTATCACGTCTGCTACGCTGCGATCAGTGGATCAAGAACCTCTTTGTCCTAGCGCCCGCCTTCTTCGGTGGAGTACTCCTAGATGCGTCGCTGTGGGGTGGCTTGGTGGTGGCATTTTTTGCTTTCTCGCTACTCTCTTCATCGATCTACATCGTCAACGACATAGTGGATCAAGCACGTGATCGCCTGCACCCTAAGAAGCGTCTGCGCCCGATAGCCTCTGGGGCGGTATCGATACCTGTCGCGTGGACCATTGCTACACTCCTCCTAATCATTGCAGTGGCTCTGCCACTAGCGCTCCTGCCTCGTGCGCTCTGGTGTCAGACGCTCGGGATTATGGGTGGTTATTGGCTGCTCAACGTCTGCTATAGTTACTGGCTCAAGCGGATAGCGGTGGTCGACGTGGTCTCTATCTCGGTGGGCTTCGTGCTGCGGGTGCTACTCGGTGGGGTCGTCGCTGGAGTAGTGGTCTCGGAGTGGCTCGTGGTGATGACGCTGCTCTTATCGCTCTTCCTAGCCTTGGCCAAGCGACGTGACGACTACCTCATCTATGAGCGCAGTGGGGTGGCGATGCGACAAGCTATCAAGGGGTACAATCGAGCCTTCCTAGACCATACGCTGACGATGATCGTGGGCGTCTTACTCATCTGCTACCTCCTCTACACGCTCTCGGCGGAGGTGCATGCGGAGCCTGGCGGGGACTATCTTTACCTGACGGCACTCCCAGTCCTCGTGGGCTTACTGCGTTACCTTCAGATCACACTAGTCGAGGAGCGAAGCGGTAGCCCTACGCAGGTGGTCTATCGTGATGCGATCATCGGCATTTGCGTCGTGGTGTGGGGTGTACTCTTTGGGCTATTACGCTATGTGGTATAAAGGGGGTAAGCGTGTGGATACGATAGCAATCTTTGACCTAGATGGTACGCTCACACGGCGGGACACGCTCTTGCCGTGGTTGGTGCAGATGCAGCCGTGCGGCTCGCTTGTGTGGCATCTGCCTTACTACCTCTATCAGTATGCTGCCTATCGGCTGAGCGGTGGAGCGGCTGATCGCTACAAGGAGCGCATCATTGGCACGGTGGTGCGAGGCTGGAGCTATGAGGAGGGAGTGCTGCGAGGAGCGGCTTTTGCAGATCAGATAGACCAGATGCTCCGCCACGAGGCGGTGCGTCGGCTGGAGCAGCATCAGCGTGACGGTCACCAGACGGTCTTGCTGACCGCTTCGACAGATCTGGCGGTCTCGTCGTGGGCTATGCGTTGGGGCTTTGACCTCGTTTTGTCAACGGAGCTGGAGCTGGCGGAGGGTGTCTATACGGGACGCTTTGCCACGCCCAACTGTAAGGGAGCCGAAAAGGTGCGCCGCCTGGACTTAGCCCTCCCTGAGTGGCGATCGGTCACGACCTATGGCTATGGCGATAGTGCGAGTGATCGAGACTTTCTGGCACTATGTACGAAGCATTACTATGGGACTTTTGAATAAGCAGTTACTACGGCGGTGGCGTGTGGAGCTACTCTGCGCACTGGGCGTGTGGGCGCTACTCTCCGTCCTAGCACTCTATATTTATAGCACTGGGTTGCTGATGCCACATGGCGATGCTATCGGTGCTTACCTAGGATACGACAACTACTACCGCTTTACAACGCGGGGCGGGGCGTGGGACGTGAGCCACCCGCTGATCACGCCGCTATACCTTATTAGTAGGGTGCTACTGGTACCACTCCTGGGCGAGGGAGGCGCACTCATCGGTATACTCCTCGCCTCTGCACTCCTGATGGCTATTGCCGTGGCGGGATGCTGTGGCTACCTACGGCACGTGGTGCAGCTCGATACGGGACGCAGCCTGCTCCTCTCGGGTCTGCTCCTCTCAACCTTTACGGTGATGACGCTCTCCTTTACGGTAGAGAGCTATCCGCTCTCGATGGCGCTACTGGTTCTCTCTCTCCTCTGTCTGAGTAGTCAGTTGAAGCAGGAGAAACACCTTTCGGGCTGGCATGTCACACTCTGGAGCCTCCTGCTGGGTGGCGTGACGCTGACAAACTTTGCCAAGCCGCTCTCGCTACTCCTCCTGAGCAAAGAAGTGTCGCTTTGGCAGCGAGTGCGCAAAGTGCTGCTTCCGACACTCCTCTTGCTGGCTCTCGTTGTGGCGGTGGGGTGGTTTTACCAGCAGAGAGGGGCGAGTCAAGGAGCTGAGGAGCCGATGCTCACGGCTCAGGTCAACGATCTACTACGTTTTCAAACGAGGTCGGCCGATCTCGTACCAGACTTCTTCGGTCATCCGCTTCTGATCAGCGATCTAGAGATGCGTGAGCTGCATGGCGAGACGGTGCTACGACCTACACCCTATGCCTGCTGGGCTATGCAATTGCTCCCATGGGGGGTGGTGCTACTGCTTCTCTCGATGATCTGGGTCGGACGACGCTACCCCTTGGCCTGGGCCATACCACTCTACCTAGCGGTCGATGTGGCGGTGCATCTCATCGGTGGGTATGGGCTAGACGAAGCGGTTATCTTCGGGGGGCACTGGGTCTTCCTAGTCCCTATGGCGCTAGGCTGGCTCTACCATATGGTGCCTAAGCAAGCGTACCGATATATGGATCTAGCGTTGCTACTCCTATCTATATATATGTGTACGCACAACCTGTCGGTCATCTTACTACGTATAGGATAAATCTAATCTCTAATATCTAACCTCTAATATCTAATCTCTAACTCTATGCGGATCGTTCTCATAGGCTCTGGAGGCGTAGCTACCTCCCTAGCGGCTGCACTAGCCAGTCACGCTACCGCATCGCTCTGCGGTATCTACAGCCGTCAGCTGGCACATGCCGAGTCGCTCCGTGAGCGCTTTGCCCTCGCCTGTCCCGTCACTGATAGTCTGCAGCAACTCCCCGCTGCCGACCTTTACATCATCGCCGTCAGTGATCGTGCGATCGCAGAGGTCGCCAAGGCACTTCCTCCGCTTGACGGCTTGGTTGTACACACCTCTGCCGTGACCCCGATCGAATGCTTCAGCGGGCAGCGTGCTTATGGCGTCTGGTACCCGTTCAATAGCTTTGCCAAGGAGGTCATCGTTCCCTTCGAAGGACAAAAGATCCTTTACCAACTAGCCACTGAAGAAGGTTTGACCACCCTTCAGCAGTGGAATGACCTACTGCAGGTCGAGGCGATCCCATCGACACTCGACCAACGCCTCTGGCTACACCTCGCAGGCGTGCTGGCCTCCAACTGTACCAACCGCCTCTACACGCTCTCGCATCGTCTACTGACACAGGCCGACCTACCCACAGATCTGCTCGACGGACTGATCCTACGCACCGCCTCCAAGGCTACCACGATCGACCCTTACGTAGCACAGACGGGTCCCGCACGGCGGCACGACCTAGAGACCATCGCTCGCCACCGCACACTCCTCGAGCAGCGGCCCGACGAACTGCAAGAGGTGTCACAACTCTACAACCTATTCACCGAAGCTATCCTAGACGACTACCCACTATGAAACCTTATCGCTGGATCTTAGGCTCCCAATCGCCACGCCGCAAAGAGCTCCTCGCCACCCTCGGGCACCCCTTTGAGATACGCACCATCGAGGGACACAGCGAGGCATACCCGGAGACGATACCGCTCGAAGAGGTGCCACGCTACCTCTCCCAGCTGAAAGCGGAGCAACTACGCTCCACACTACAAGCCGACGAACTGCTCATCACGGCCGACACGGTCGTCCTCCTCGATGGAGAGATCCTTGGCAAGCCTCACGACCTAGACGACGCCCGTCGTATGCTGCGCCTCTTGAGCGGCCGCCAGCATGAGGTAGTCTCGGGCGTTGCGCTCACCACGACCGAGTGGCAGCGCTCCTTCGCTAGCCATACACGGGTCACCTTCGCACCGCTCACGGACAGCGAGATAGATCACTACGTGGCGCACTATCGTCCGCTCGACAAGGCGGGTGCCTACGGCATACAGGAGTGGATCGGCTACATCGGTGTCTCGCACATCGAGGGTTCTTTCTACAACGTCATGGGGCTCCCCGTGCAGCGTCTCTACTGCGAGCTACGAGATGCCGACCTCCTCCCGTAAGTCACTGGAGACTGTTGCAAAAGTCAACAGTCTCCACTGAGGAATTATTGCTGTCCGACAATAGAGAGGTCTTACCACTTACATGCTTACCCGTGATCAATAAATAGATGAGGAAGCACGTCATCTGGTATGTAAATGTCAAGATCATGTAGATGACGTACTTTATTAATATGGACAGACTGTATATAACGCTGCATAGGGTTGTAGGTGTTCTCTAGCGATAGCCCGTCCCTTACAGATCGAGGTTACAGCGTTTGATGAATGGAATTGTCGTGCTGACGTAGCTTGTGTAGGGGCGGACCTACGTGTCCGCCCGCAGAATAGACTGCACTCAGGTGAGGACGGGCGGACACACAGATCCGCCCCTACGGTGGAAGCTTCCACCCCGCCGAGCGGTTCACCCGAAGAGAAGTCGATCGAACTTCCGAAACGAGAAAAAACTTCGCTTTTTACTTGCATATGAACTTAGAAAGCAGGGCGACGTATCGATGTTCGACAACGGACGCCCTCCGACTTGATACTCCCGTGCGTCCCTACAGGGCGACGTCTCGATGTTCGACAACGGACGCCATCTCACTAGACACAGGCCGTGAGTCCCTACGGGTCGCACGCTCGTGAGATTTGCGGAATCTACGATGTAAGGGGTGTGGCGTATGTGCAGAAATAGCGTTATCTTTGTTTCTGAATCAAACTAGGAGCGCTTCACTCGCTTAGCTGTTAACTTTCGAATGTGAGGCTTAGCTCCCCTTTTAATCTATAGTAAATCTTTCAACTCTGCTTCATCAATATGACAGACTACAATAAGGACTTCGTCCACTATGCACACGCTCATCTTCGGATGAATACGAATGCACTCAACGACTACATAACCGCCTCCACATCCACAGGCTACATCAACCCCACCATCATCGAGGAGCGTCAGCTCAACGTGGCGCAGATGGATGTCTTCAGCCGACTGATGATGGATCGTATCATCTTCCTCGGCACGGAGGTCAATGACTACACGGCCAATGTGATCCAGGCGCAGCTCCTGTACCTAGACAATGCAGACCCAGGCAAGGATATATCGATCTATATCAATAGCCCTGGTGGATCAGTCTATGCGGGCTTTGGCATCTACGACACGATGCAGTATGTGGGGTGCGATGTCTCGACGATGTGTACTGGCATGGCAGCCTCGATGGCCGCTGTCCTCCTCGTAGCGGGTGCCGAGGGCAAGCGCTACGCACTACCCCACTCACGGGTCATGATACACCAGCCTATGGGCGGTATGCAGGGTCAGGCAAGCGACATAGAGATCGCTGCTAAGGAGATCCTCAAGGTGAAGGCTGAGCTCTACAAGATCATAGCTGATCACTCAGGTCGCTCCGTCGAGGATATCGAGCGAGACAGCGATCGTGACAAGTGGATGACCGCTGCAGAGGCGCTGGAGTATGGTATGATCGACAAAGTACTCGTATCTTCTAAGCAAGCAGCTAAGGACAAGAAGGCAGATGGCAAAGAAAAGTAACTCGATAGAGCGTCGATGCTCTTTCTGCAATCGTCCTGAGAGCGAGGTGCCTATACTAATAGGTGCCGAGGGCTCTGCGCAGATCTGTAGTGACTGTGCGGAGCAGATCTACACCTTGCTCTATCAGAACGGGCTGGTCTCTGCACCTGTGCTTGACCCTAATGAGCCGAGGAAGCAGGGAGACAAAAACACGTCCTTTGCACCGCTCACCTATGAGTCACTGCCTAAGCCTCAGGAGATAGCGGCTTACCTTGATCGCTACGTGGTCGGGCAGACTGATGCTAAGAAGTATCTCTCGGTAGCTGTCTACAACCACTACAAGCGTATCTTAGCTAGCCAAGAGAAGGACGAAAAGAGCGACGAAAGCTCCAAGCTAGACGATGTAGAGATCGCTAAGAGCAACATCATCATGGTGGGGCCGACTGGGTGTGGTAAGACGCTCCTAGCGCAGTCGATAGCTCGTATGCTGCAGGTACCCTTTGCGATGGTCGATGCGACCGTCCTGACTCAGGCCGGCTATGTGGGAGAGGATATAGAGAGTATCATCTCTCGCCTACTGCAAAACTGCGACTACGACGTAGCCGCCGCAGAGCGTGGCATCGTCTTCATCGATGAGATTGACAAGATAGCGCGCAAGGGCGACAACCCCTCCATCACCCGTGATGTGAGTGGCGAGGGGGTCCAGCAGGGCCTTCTCAAGTTGCTCGAGGGGAGTGTCATCAACGTCCCCCCTTATGGTGGTCGCAAGCATCCCGAGCAGAAGTTTATCCAGGTCAATACGCAGCAGATCCTCTTCATCTGTGCTGGCGCCTTTGACGGCATAGAGCGTATCATCGGCTCTCGCCTCAACACCCGTGTGGTGGGTTATAAGGAGCAGCAGATGGACTATCAGACGATTCAAAACAATCTGTTGGCACACATTACCCACCAAGACCTCCGACGCTACGGCTTGATCCCCGAGATCATCGGACGTCTGCCTATCCTCACCTATCTAGACGCACTAGATAGTGACTCGCTCCTGCGCATCCTCGTAGAGCCTAAGAATGCCATCACAAAGCAGTACCAGAAGCTCTTTGAGATGGATGGCGTACGACTCACCTTCGACGAGGAGGCACTCAAGTATATCGTCCATGTCGCTGTCGAGACGAAGCTCGGGGCTCGCGGACTGCGCTCGATCGTGGAGAAGATCATGATCGATGCTATGTACGAGATACCCTCTCTCAAGCGTAAGACGCTACGTATCACAGAGCAGTATGCTCGCTCTAAGGTGACACCGAGCATGACTGCCTCTCTAGCAAACTAAATCTATCTCTGCCACAAACCAGTGCATCACTCTATGTAATCGTTAATCCACCAGTGGAGAGCGCATACAATGTCTCTCTGGATGACCAATCTCACGAACCATGACACACAATCTGACAGAACTACTGAGTAAGATCTTCGGCTTTGAAGAGTTCAAGGGTAATCAGAAAGAGATCATCCAAAGCCTGCTAGAGGGTCACGACACTTTTGTCCTGATGCCTACGGGTAGCGGTAAGTCTCTGTGCTATCAGCTCCCTGCACTCATCATGGAGGGGACGGCTATCATTGTCTCCCCGCTGATTGCTCTGATGAAGAATCAGGTCGATGCCCTGCGCGAGACGACTGGATCTAACGATATAGCGCATGTGCTGAACTCGTCGCTCAATAAAGCACAGCTCGATCAGGTCTATAACGATGTCTCCGCTGGTCATACGAAGCTACTCTATGTGGCTCCCGAGTCGCTCGGCAAGGCTGAGAACATAGAGTTCTTTCGTCAGGTCAAGATCTCTTTCTTTGCGATTGATGAGGCGCACTGTATCTCAGAGTGGGGACATGACTTTCGCCCTGAGTATCGCAAGATACGTCCCGTGGTCGATGAGATAGGTCGTAGACCGATCATTGCACTGACAGCGACAGCTACGCCTAAGGTAGAGCACGACATTCGCAAGAATCTAGGCATCCTCGAGGGCAGGATCTTTAAGTCTAGCTTCAACCGCCCCAACCTGTTCTACAGCGTCGAGGAGAAGGGCGAAGATGTCAATGCCCGCATCATACGATTTATTCGCAAGAGACCCAATAAGAGCGGCATCATCTACTGCATGAGCCGTGAGAAGGTGATGAATCTCTCCAAGCTACTCCAGATGAACGGCATCAAGGCGCTCCCCTACCATGCTGGACTAGACGCTAAGGAGCGTTCGGCCAATCAGGATGCTTTCCTAAGTGAGGAGTGCCGTGTGATCGTTGCCACGATAGCCTTTGGCATGGGTATCGACAAGCCCGATGTGCGCTACGTCATACACTACGATATGCCTAAGAGCCTCGAGGGCTACTATCAGGAGACAGGACGTGCAGGTCGTGATGGTGGCGAGGGATATTGCTTAGCCTTTTATAATGAGAAAGATATACAGAAGCTGGAGAACTTTATGCAAGGAAAACCTATCGCCGAACAGGAGATAGGTAGGCAATTACTCGCAAAAACTTCTACCTTTGCACTCACGCCCATGTGTCGACGGGCATATCTGCTCTATTATTTCGGAGAGAGATATGATCAGGAGAACTGTGGAGCGTGTGACAATTGTGCAAAAAACAGGAAAACAATGGAGGCTAAAGAGCTTTTGAAACAACTGCTCCAAACGGTCTTGGAGCTCAAAGAACAATTTAAGAAAGATCACGTCATCGATGTGATCCTAGGTTGCGACACCGCTCCTATTGAGGACTTTCATCACGACAAACTGGACTCTTACGGCATAGGTAGCGACTACTCACGGGAGATATGGGAGCTAGTCGTAGAGCGCGCATTGGTACTGCAGTACCTGACCGAGAGTACAGAGACGTATGGTATCCTGAGTGTCACACCGAGTGGTAAGAAGTTTATCAAGAAGCCGACCTCGTTCAAGATCGTAGCTCCCGAAGAGGAGGATCTAGATGACGATGAGGATCTGGACGATGATGATGAGGTAGATAGCTCTGTATCTGGAGGTCGTGGACGTACAGCCTCTACAGACCCCGCTCTATACAATATACTCAAGGATATGCGTAAGAAGCTCAGCATCAAGCTCGGGCTGGGACCTAATGGGGTCTTCCCAGATGCTGCTCTTGAGGAGATGTCTACCCTATACCCGATTACGTTGCCTGAGCTTAAGAACATATCGGGTGTCAACGTCGAGCAGGCTGACCGATATGGAGAGGAGTTCGTCCGTGTCATACGTAACTATGTCGAGGAGTATGAGATCGAGCGACCCGAGGATTACAAGATCCGCACACTGCCTAACAATACCAAGCAGCATATCTCTATCGTACAGCAACTAGACCGTCAGGTAATCCTCGAGGATATAGCTATCTCGCACTCTATCAGCACCGATGATCTACTCACTGAGCTGGAGCGTATCGTCAAGTCTGGTACCAAGGTCAAGCTGAACTACCTCATAGCCTCCGAGCTAGGCGAGGATAGCTATGACGAGCTGAAAGAGTATCTAGAGGATCACCCTGGGTGCACGCTAGACGACCTCATCAGCGAATACGAAGACTTCTACAGTGAGCCAGAGCTACGACTCGCTATGATCATCTTCTCCTGCAATCAATAAGACAACATTAGCAATACAACTCTTATGTCTATCTATAGATCATTTACATCACCCGCACGCTGGATGATAGCATCCATACTATTGTCTTTGCTGACCAGCCTCTCTCTGACTGCTCAGACACCACAGCAAAAGACTTCTTCAGGATCTGTCGTCGATGAGGTTATATGGACCGTAGGCGATGAGCCTATCCTCAAGTCTGAGATAGAAAACCAAAAGCTCTATATGCGCTCTCAGGGGATGCCTCTCGAGGGAAACCCTGACTGCTACCTTACGGAGCAACTTGCTGTCCAGATGCTCTTTCTCAACCAAGCTAAGATCGATAGCGTCTCAGTAGATAATACTAAGGTAGACCGATTTGTAGATAACTTTATGGAGAGCCTCGTGCAGCAGATCGGCTCCCGTGAGCGTCTTGAGGAGTACTTCAATCGTCCCTACTCCAGCATTCGTGAGCAGCAGCGCATCATGGCGGTCAATAATGAGATCGTCCGCCAGATGCAGCAGAAGATCATCCAGGGAGTGGCGGTAACCCCTACAGAGATCCGCTCTTACTACGCTCAGATACCACAAGACAGCTTGCCATACATACCAGATGTCGTCGAGGTACAAGCACTTCGGATCACTCCAGATATTGAGTTAGCTGCTGTTGACCAGATCAAAGAGCAACTCAGAGGTTATTCCGACGACATAGTCGCTGGGCGTCGTGACTTCTCAACGATCGCTCGACTCTACTCTCAAGACTCTCGCACCTCTCTTCGTGGTGGTGAGTATGGCTTCGTAGCTCGTAGCTCCCTAGAGCCTGAGTTTGCTCAGGTTGTCTTCGCATTGACCGACACCAAGCAGGTCTCTCCTATCATACGCACCGCCACAGGCTATCACATCGTACAGCTTATCGAGAAGCGTGACAACACAATCAATTTCCGCCACATACTCCTCAAGCCGAGCGTTGCTCCTGATCAGCTCCAGCAAGCTGTCAACAAAGCAGACTCTGTCGCTGTGCAGGTACGCAATGGCAAGACCACTTTTGACGAGGCGGTCGTCCTATGCAGTAATGTCGACGAGACGAAAAACAACTTTGGTCTCCTCCTCAACGAAGACTACGAGAGCGACCGCTACGGCACGGCACTCTTTACCATGTCGGAGCTACAGCAAGACTTCGCCTCTTATGTAGACAAGATGCAGGTGGGCGACGTCTCTCCAGCCTTTGTGTCTCAAGATGCAAACGGCAATACGCAAGTAGTACTCCTCAAGCTCAAGCAGCGTGTCTCTGGGCACCGTGCTGATATGGCTACCGACTTTCAGCTCATCAAGCAACTAGCTCTGCAGGATAAGCAACAGAAAGAGCTAGACAAGTGGATCGTTCAGCACCAGAAGAGTACTTATATACGCATCAGTCCTGACTATCAGCAGTGCGACTTCAAGTATCCAGGTTGGATCAAGAAGTAGTACCTACGCTTCCTCAAGGGAAGACGATAGCCTACCCACATCTCGGCTCATTAGATTATAGAGTCTATGCCCCATCAGCCTAGCGAAGTGACCACTACACGGCGACTACTACTCACCCTCAGCGGGCTGCTAGCGGTCGCTGTGCTACTCTTTGTGGGGCTGCCACTATGGGGCGGATCGACGACACTACACCCTTCGTCTCATATAGCGGACGCTCCAGCACCTCCCCCTACGATGGTCGGAGGCAAGCGCCTCATCATCCTCGATCATGCCGATGTCCTCAGCCACGACCAGGACATACACCCTGACATTGTCATCCTAACGGGCAATGTGCGTCTCACGCATGGTAGCTGGATTATGACTTGCGACAGTGCCAATCTCAATGAGACAACCAATTCCTTTGACGCATTTGGTCATGTGCAGATATTAGAGGGAGACTCGATCTCAGTCACTGCTGGAGAGATGCTATACGATGGTATGACCGCTCTGGCAGAGCTGCACGATAATGTAATATTGACGAAGGACGTGACGACACTCTTCACCGAGAGTCTCTTCTACGATCGCAACCAAAAGGTCGCTTACTACGACAACTTCGGGACCCTTGCCGACTCGGTCAATACGCTCACATCTATCTATGGTGAGTACAATACCAGCTCTGACGAAGCGCTCTTTCAGAATGAAGTACACCTAGAGAACGACCGCTTTACCCTCGACACCGACATACTGTATTACAACACAAAGACCTCGATCTGTCGTATCGTCAGCCCCACTCTCATAGAGACCAAAGACTCAGTTACGATCGAGACTGATCGTGGCTTTTACAATACAGACACCGAGCAGAGTATCCTCCTCGATCACTCGCTCATCACGCACCCCAATGGCACCATGACGGGCGACTCGATACTCTATGATAAGAAGAGACAGATCAGCCAAGCTTACTACGATGTAGTGATCGACAACCAAGAGGACAAGGTCACCTACTTCGGCGACTACGGCTATATGGACGAGGCAAACGGCTATGTCTACGCCACAGGACGAGCCTACGTCATGGACTACTCCGAGGAGGACACCTTATATATGTCTGCCGAGATTATGGAGGGCATCAAGCGCAATCGGGCTCCGCTCCCAGGCACCTCCGACTCGCTAGAGGTCAAGTACACCAAGGGGTACCACGATGTGCGCCTTTACCGCAAGGATATACAGGCCATCGGCGACTCCATACACTACTTCTCCGTAGACTCGCTCATCAAGCTCTTTGGCAGCCCCATCTTGTGGAACGACTCCACACAGCTCAAGGGCGATACCATCTATGCCCACCTAGCCAACGACACAATCGACTATGCCTTCGCTTGGCCCAATGCCTCGACAGTACGCTGGATCGATGAGATCAAGCAGGATCGTGTCAAGGCAGATACGATCCAAGCTTACTTTCGTGAAGGCACGCTCGACCACGCTTTCTACCGCTCCAATGTAGAGTCACGCTACTACCTGCAGCAGGAGAAGACGAAGCATTACTACGCCCTCGCTCAGGTGAGGAACCCGCAGATGGATGTCTACATTGTCGATGATAAGCTTGACCGCATCTTTTGGCATGGCAAGGCGGAGGGGACGATCCACCCGATCCAAGACCTCACCGATGCACTGCGTCAGATGAGCGGTGCTGAGTGGCATGGCGACCAGCGTCCGCTCACGCCCGAAGATGTCATCCCCGACCGCACGGCTCCGCTACAGTCTACCGACTCGCTCGCCACACTGCAGGATCCAAGCAGCAAGATGAGCCAAGGTTTCGACGGACTAGCTGCTTGGCAAGCCTTCTACAAGGAGTACCAGCAAGCCCTCGAGAAGCCTAAGCCAGCAGACGTTCAGTCGATGGTAGCCCCCGACACGACTGTCGTAGTCGAGACACCTCTCTCCATCTACATACGTCGCCCGCTAGAGAGCGACACCAGCTCCGTACAGATTCTTACAGAATCGCTACAGAGCTATATACACCTTTTACCACTATACTCATGGGACTCATATTTAGACCACGACAACCCCGCACCTTCCGCCACCAACCCATCTATTGGGATCCTAAGAAGGAGCAACTCCAGCGACGCATCGAGCAGATCAGACGAGAGCTCGAAGCTGCCGAAGGCTCCGACACCGCAGCCCACACCGACAGCAGCACAGCTTGCGACGATACCGACAGAGTCCACAGTACCCCCAGAGAGCAAGTAGAGGCTGACTATGGTTCTGGCGAAGCGTTTCGTGAGAGTCTCTCGGAGAGTCTCTACGGAGGCACACGTCATCTCAAGAAGCAACACGATCGAGGCATAGACAACTACGCCCGCTCGGGCATCATCTTGCGCTCTATCCTGACACTCATCCTCTTAGGCTTCATCGTCTGGGTACTATACTATAGACAGGGTCCCCTCTTCTCCTTCCTATGAGCGAAATCATACATCTCCTCCCCGATAGCATCGCCAATCAGATCGCCGCTGGTGAAGTAATCCAGCGACCAGCCTCTATGCTCAAAGAGTTGGTCGAAAACGCCATCGATGCCCACGCCACGCAGATAACCATCGAGCTACAAGATGCGGGCAAAGAGCTTATGCGCGTCATCGATGACGGTGTCGGTATGAGCCCGCTAGATGCTCGTATGGCCTTCGAGCGCCACGCCACCAGCAAGATATCCTCCGTCGACGACCTCTTCACGCTCCGCTCTATGGGCTTTCGTGGCGAGGCGCTTGCCTCTATCGTGGCGGTAGCTCAGATCGAGCTAGTCACACGACAGGCCGATAGCGATATAGGCTACAAGCTCTTGATCAACGGCTCCGAGGTCATCAGCTCCTCCCCCACCGTTGCCGAGGTGGGGACCTCTATCACGGTAAAGAATCTCTTTTACAACGTCCCCGCACGGCGACGCTTCCTCAAAGGCTCCGAGACAGAGCTGAGACACATCTACCGCCAGTTCGAGCGCATCGCACTAGTCTACCCCGAGATTGCCTTCACCCTCTACTCCGAGGGCAAGCTCATACGCAACCTCCCCAAGAGCGATCTCCAGCATCGCATCGTAGACCTACTAGGCAAGAGCTACTCCAAGCAGCTCATCCCGATCGAGTACCAAGGTCCCCTAGCCAACGTCTCAGGCTTCATCACCTTACCACGCGATGCTAAGCGCAGAGGTGCCCAGCAGTTCTTCTTTGTCAATGGACGCTATATGAAGCACCCCTACTTCCACCGTGCGGTTATGAACGTCTTTGAGGACCTCATTGCGCCAGGTAGCCAGCCCAACTACTTCATCTACTTTCAGGTAGACCCCAGTCGCATCGATGTCAATATACATCCGACCAAGACGGAGATCAAGTTCCTCGATGAGCAGGCTATCTTCAAGCTCCTTATGGTAGTGCTACGCGAGCACCTCAGCACCACCAGCGCTATGCCCGCCATCACCTTTAGCACCGACCAGCTTATCGAGATACCCGCTTACGATGCCACACGCCAGAGCCACACGACACTCCAGCCACCGCCCGTACAGATAGACCCTGAGTACAATCCCTTTAAGCTCATCTCTACAGACGATGAGCAACCCCTCGACCCACTCTCCCCTGTGAGTAGTGGCTCACCCGCTCATTGGGAAAGCTTTATCGACGACTTCCAGCAGCGACGAGGCGAGTCAACGCTTCCCACAAGCCAAACCACGGGAGCAGCCTCCACAGCAGTGGATCCACTCTTTATGGTCTCCGCTAGCTCCCCTCAGCCTGCTGCCAATAGCACCAACTTGGTCTACACCTTTCAGGAGCGCTACCTCTTCACCACGATGAGCGACCGTCTTGCGGTCATACAGATCGAGCGCGCACTGCTACGCATCTACTACGAGCAGCAGATAGCCACACTCGCACTCGAGCCCGATCAGGCGCAGCCACTACTCTTTGCCGAGGAGCTGTCGCTACCCAGTGAAATCTACCCGAAGCATCACGAGTTGGTCGAAAGCTTGCGACAGATCGGCTTCGAAATCACGCCGCAAGAAGCATCCGCAGGCACAGACACGGACGACAATGTCTACCTCATCACCTCTGTCCCCAAGCCACTCCGCCCCATCGGTGTCGCCGATATGATCACCCAGACGCTCGGCGAACACCTCGATCAGCTGGAGCGCGAAGAGATCGATGCAGAGCTATCTCAAGAGACGCAGCTAGCGCAGCTCTTCCTTTCCAGCGAAGCCCTGCGCCAAGCCAGCGAACTGGTACGCCACACACTCCACGCACGCGCTACACAGCCCAGTCAGATCATCTCCGACCTCTTCCTGACGCCCAACTCGCAGTTCGACCCGCTCGGACGCTCCATTATGGTCTCGCTCACCTCCGAGGAGATCGACAAGTGGTTCTAAAACTTATAGGATCCTTCTGAGACAAACGCTTGTTGTCTCATTGTAAACCCCTAGTAAGCAGACGGTGCAAAGGTAATATGTCAAGCACTAGAGAGCGCTCTCTAGTGTACGCAGGGTCTGTCTGTAGCCTGCAAAAGCCCTAGCAGATCCTAAGAAGAGACTGTTGCAAAAGTCAACAGTCTGGACAATCTTGCTTGCAAGATTGTTCAGACTTTGCAGAAAGGATGAAGCGCAAGGCGCTGAGGGGGAGGTCTGAAGGGAGCATACCTCCGTATGTGACCGAAGCCGAATCCCGAAAGCAACACAGCGATGCGCCTTTATGCAACAGTCTCAAGAAGAATAGAGTTTGTCAGCCATTCTTGCCATAAGACCGAAGGAGGTCAATCGCGAAGGGTGCAGAGGTGGAGGAGCTTGTAGAGCGCGAAGAGGCGTAGTGAGGGGTGGCGCGAGGTGAGCTGTCGACGCAGCAACGGCTTGAGCAGCGGAGCTAAAGCAGCGAGGAGCGGGACGAGCTTAGCACGCTCTAGTCGTAGGTAGAGCTGGAGGAGACGTATTGGATAAGGCGCGAGTAAGGCACGATGTCGGTAGAGGTTCTCCACATAGCGCTCGGTGGTGTCGAGGAATTGGTCGCTGGTCTCCTTGAGCGCATGGATGACGGGGTTGTCGATATGCGTGATGGCGACACCTCGCTCGGCTAGACGATAGCCGAAGTAAGCGTCTTCGTAGCCCATACCCATCTCCGTGGGGAACCCCTCCTCTAGAAAGATCTGACGAGGTATCATAAAGCTCATACTAACGAAAGCATCTGCTGGTGCTTGCTGCCGCTCGGCAAGGCTACGTGTCTCCACCTTGTGCCCATACTTATAGCGCAATAGTCTGTCTCTAGAGGGACGCTCGGTAGGATAGCTAAAGCCCCCTACCACTACCCTATCGCTATGCGCCGCCTGCAGGTAGTCTACGACGAAGCGACTGGAGGCTGGCATCGTGTCGGAGTCAATGATGAGCAGCTGATCGCCCTCAGCTTGCTGCGCTAGGTAGTTGCGCATACGTCCTGCGCCAAGATTCGTTGAGGAGCGGACAAGACGTATGAGTTCCTCCTGCTGGAGGGTGTCGTAGAGCTGAGCGTAGTGAGGGTCGGAGGAGTCGTCCCCGAGGATAATCTCGCCATCTATATGCCCCAGCTGTAGCTGACGATGCAGAGCCTCTACGAGTGGACGGCAGTCGTAGTTTCGTGTGGGGATCAGTATGGAGATTTGCTTTGCTGACATAAGATAGCTAGAGGGCGACAGTTTCTTTGCGCAAGCGCAAGGCGCTCCACAAAAGTACTCATTTCGGGCTGTATAGACACAACACAAGAGGGAGAACCCCAGGGCTGACGCATTATAATCGCTCCGTCAGGAGCTACACATAGCGACAAGCGAGAAATAGATAAGTTCATTATAGTATAATTGTATCACCCCAGGATTCTCGCGATCCTCACGCCTTGGGGATTTATACATCTTTAAGGGGATCACCCCCCCTCCAACTCCTTGATTATCGAATATCCACGTGGAAATTTTCAAATCTCCACGTGAGAAATAAAAATTCTCCACGTGGGCGAGAAATAAAACTTCGGAGGAATCATATGAAACTTCGGAGGAATCATATGAAACTTCGGAGGAAATGATTCGCGCCTACGTGGAGAATAAAAAATAGCCACGTGAAGAATGTCAAATTCTCACGTGGCTATTCTATTTTATAGCCTCAGTTGATTAGAATGCGTCAGACTTGATCTCCCCCAGCACCTCAAAATAGGGATTAGCTTATCCAACGTGCGCTAAAAGTGTGCTTCTTTCGAGCTTTGCTTTACTACTAAGCTCTTTTTGTCTATCTTTGTAGAGGATACAATGAGATAAGACCATTATGGCTCAATACAAACGAGTACTACTCAAGCTAAGTGGCGAGTCGCTAGCGGCTGGCTCCAAGCAAGGCATCGACACGACACGCCTTCATGACTACACCTCGCAGATCATCGAGATCAGCGATATGGGTGTCGAGGTGGCTATCGTCGTGGGCGGTGGCAACATATTTCGCGGGATGGCAGGCTCTGCCGAAGGGCTGGATCGTGTGTCGGGCGACCGTATGGGTATGCTCGCCACGGTCATCAATGCGCTCGCCATCAGTGCAGCGATCAATGCGCAGTGCCCCCCCATACAAGGCACACCTCGGGCGGTCGTCATGACCAGTACACCGATGGAGCCCTACGCACGTTACTACGATGCGCTCACTGCACGCCAACTGCTGGCGCAGGGGCATATCGTCTTCATCGCTGGAGGAACGGGTAATCCGTTCTTTACCACAGACTCAGCCTCAGCACTCCGTGGCATAGAGCTACAAGCTGATATTATGCTCAAGGGAACCCGCGTCGATGGCATCTATACGGCCGATCCAGAGCGAGACCCCTCAGCGACCAAGCTCTCGCATCTCACCTATCAAGAGGTGTACGATCGTGAGCTCAGGATTATGGATCTGACCGCTATGACGCTTTGTCAGGAGAACCACCTGCCGATCATCGTCTTTGACATGGACACAACGGGCAATCTGGCTCGCGTGATGCGTGGTGAGGAGATCGGATCCATCGTTTCCTAATCAGTAACTTAGAAACCAATCACAACGAAATATGAGTACAAGCCAATTTACCAAACCAGCTGAGCAGTCTATGCTCAAAGCTGTCGAATTCCTTCAGGACAAGCTAGACCACATACGTGCTGGCAAGGCAAATCCCTCTTTACTTGATGACATCACCGTCGAGGCTTACGGGGCGCCAATGCCTCTCAATCAGGTTGCGACAGTGACTGTACCCGATGCACGTACGCTCGCTATCACACCATGGGACAAGAAGCTCATCAAAGATATCGAGAAGGGTATCCTCGACTCCAACCTAGGTATCACACCGACGAACAATGGCGAGATGATCCGCATCGCTATGCCGCCCCTCACCGAGGAGCGACGTAAGGAGCTGGTCAAGCAGTGCAAGGCTGAGAGCGAGGAGGCTAAGATCAGCATCCGCAACGCACGCCGTGACGCTATAGACGCTGCAAAGAAAGCGGTCAAAGCTGAGGACCTACCAGAGGATACGATCAAGCAAACGGAAGGTGACGCTCAGAAGCTCCACGACAAGTATATAGCTCGTGTCGAGGAGGTGCTAGCCACTAAGGAGAAAGAGATCATGACGATCTAGTCTCCGCCCCTCTCTATCACATTTCACCCTATGCAAGTCACACCTACAGCCTGAGTCGGCAGGCGGAGCGGAGGATTTAGTTTCCGCATCGTCTGCCCTCTTGCCCCCCCTTTTAGCTGTAGGTTGTGACTTTGCTTACATTCTCCCCATTCCCCCCTTATTCTATGCGAGGTAGAGTCATCAAGGTCATCGGCAATAACTGTGCAGTGCACGTACCCGAAGAGGGGCGGGTCTACTCCTGCCTGATCAAAGGGCGGGTGCGCATCCAGGGCATTCGCAGCACCAACCCCGTAGTGGTCGGTGACTGGGTACACTTCACGCCAGACCCACAGCAGGAGGTCTCTTATATAGAGTCTCTCGAGCCACGACGCAACTACATCATACGACGCGCCACCAACCTCTCCAAGGAGTCGCACATTCTTGCGGCAAACATTGACTTAGCGCTCCTGATGGTCACCATTGCTCGCCCTCGCACTTCCTACACATTCATCGACCGCTTCCTAGCCACGGCAGAGGCGTACCGCATCCCCACTGAGATCCTCATCAACAAGGTCGACGACCTCAAGCCCGACGAGGAGGAGGTGATGCGCGAGCTGACCGAGATCTACACCCCACTAGGCTACCCCTGCCACCCCATATCGGCACTGCAACAGCAAGGCACCGATGCGCTTCTATCACTCCTCGATGGTAACTGCACGCTCATCGCTGGGCACTCAGGCACTGGCAAGTCGACCCTACTCAACAGCTTAATCCCCGACCTAGACCTAGCCACGCAGGCTATCTCTTCGCTCTATGAGACGGGGCAGCACACGACCACTTACTCGGAGATGTATCAGCTACCAGCCCCGCACACGGGCTGGATCATCGACACGCCTGGGATCAAAGCTTTTGGCACGCTAGAGATGAGCGAAGAGGACACGAGCCACTTCTTTCGTGAGTTCTTTGCCTATTCAAGCGACTGTCGCTTTGCCAATTGCACGCACCTCCACGAGCCGGGATGCGCTGTCCTCAAGGCGCTCGAGGAGGGACGCATTGCCCCCTCGCGCTATAAGAGCTATCTGAGCATCCTCCAGGACCAGCACAGCGGCCCCTACCGACCAGAGCAGTAAGTCCACAACGCATACACACATTAACCAAACCATTATGACGAAAACATCTAGAAAGAAAAGCACACCCAAGAAGAACCCTACCAAACGCCCCAGTGCAGAGCAACTTAATCTCGACGAACTGACACGAGCCGTCGTCAAGCTCTTTGCCACAAACCCAACCCACACGTGGAACTACAAGCAGGTCTCCAAGCAGCTCGGCATCACGGCGCAACCGATGCGCCAGACCATCAGCCGCATCCTCGAAGTGCTGGAGATGGACGACACGCTCACACGGGTCAAGCCAGGTACCTATCGCTATAATCTCTCGGGAGCACTGATCTTCGGAACTTTCGAGCGTCACGCCAATGGACACAACGCTGTCATCTCTGACGAGGATAGCAAGAGCATCTTCGTTGCTGAGCGCAACTCTATGCATGCGCTCAACGGCGACCGTGTCCAGGCGCGTCTCTTTGCTAAGCGTCAGGGCGGTGAGCTAGAGGGCGAGGTGATCAATATCATCGAGCGCTCGAAGCATACCTTCGTAGGGCGACTGGAGTTCAAAAAGGACTGGGCCATTTTCGTCACCGAAGACCGCACCCTCTCGACAGACATACTGATCCCACTCAGCGAACTAAACGGCGCTCAGCGAGACTCCAAGGTAGAGGTGGCTATCACCGAGTGGCCTAGCTCGGACAAGATCCCCACGGGACGTGTCCTCAAGGTACTCGGCAAGGCGGGCGACAACGACACCGAGATGCGCGCCATACTGACCGAGTACAATATAGACTATGACTACCCACAGGCAGCTATCGATGAGGCAGAGCGACTCTCGGGCGAGATAACCCAAGAGCAGCTAGCACAGCGAGAGGACTTTCGCGAGGTGCCGACGCTTACCATTGACCCAGCCGACGCTAAGGACTTTGACGATGCGCTCTCTTACCGTGAACTTGGCGACGGACGGCACGAGGTGGGCGTGCACATTGCCGATGTCTCTTACTTCGTCACCGAGGGGTCCAAGATTGACGAGGAGGCTTACGCACGTGGCACCAGCGTTTACCTCGTGGACCGCACCATCCCGATGCTCCCCGAGGCACTGTGCAACAATCTCTGTTCGCTACGCCCCAATGAGGATAAGTACGCATACTCCTGTATCCTCACGCTAGACAATGCAGCGCACGTGCAGCAGTACCGTATCTGTCGCACCGTGATACGGAGCGATCAGCGTATGACTTATGAGGAGGCGCAAGATGTGATCGAGGGACGCAGTGACACCCAGCAGGCGATCATACAGCCACTCTTCGAGCTGTCCCAGCAGTTGCGCAAGCGGCGCTTTGACGAGGGAGCGATCAAGTTCCAGAGCCAAGAGGTGCGCTTCGTACTAGATCCCAAGGGGCGTCCCACAGGTGTCGAGGAGGTGATAGACAATGAGTCGCACCATCTCATCGAGGAGTTTATGCTCCTAGCCAACCGCACCGTTGCTGAGGACATTGGACAGGTTCGTGCTAAAGGCAAGAAAGCGAAAAACTTCGTCTACCGTGTCCACGCACAGCCTAGCGAAGAGAAGCTGATGGCGCTCGCCTCTTTTGCAGGTAAGTTTGGCTACAAAGTCAATCTCAGTGGCGAGAATCGTCAGGTGAGTCGCTCCTTCAACAAGCTCCTCGACAGCGTCCAGGGCAAGCGTGAGGAGAGCCTCATCGAGACGCTCGCCATCCGCTCTATGACCCGTGCCGAGTACTCACCAGACAACATCGGCCACTACGGACTCTCCTTCGCTTACTACACCCACTTCACCTCTCCCATACGTCGCTACCCCGACCTGATGGTGCACCGTCTCTTGACGCGCTACTATGCGGGTGGGCGCTCTGTGACGAGGGGCAAGCTCGAGGAGCAGTGCCAGCACTGTAGCGAGCAGGAGCAGATAGCTACACAGGCTGAGCGTGACTCGATCAAGTACAAGCAGGTGGAGTATATGAAGGCTCGCATGGGACAGGTCTTCGATGGCGTCATCAGTGGCGTAGCCGAATGGGGACTTTATGTGGAGCTCAAGGGGTCACACTGCGAGGGACTCATACCGATCCGCAAGCTCGAGGACGACTACTTCGAGTACGATGAGAAGAACTACCGTCTCCGTGGACGTCGCACGGGCAAGCGCTACAACCTGGGCGACCCGATCACCGTACGGGTCGTTCGTGCTGACCTAGAGCAGCGACAGCTCGACTTTGACCTCGTCTGATAAGATCACCTAGTCAAGACCTTATGACCGTAACGCCACAGATCCTCGGCAAGACGCCTGCGCAGCTCACGGAGCTAGCCCTCGGTTTGGGACTACCCAAGTACACCGGACGACAGATCGCTGACTGGCTCTACCAGAAGCATGTCTCCTCGTGGGACGAGATGACCAATCTGAGCAAGAAAGCGCGCGCACTGCTCGCCTCGCAATACGAGATAGGCCGTGCGGTGCCTCATCTACAGCAGACTTCACGAGACGGCACGGTCAAGTATCTCTTTGCTGCTGGCGGTGGCTTCATCGAGACGGTCATGATCCCCGAGGGAGACCGTGCCACGCTCTGCGTATCGTCACAGCGAGGCTGTAAGATGAATTGCCTCTTCTGCATGACGGGCAAGCAAGGCTTCGGAGCCAACCTCTCAGCGAGCGAAATCCTTAACCAGATTCTCTCTGTGCCTGAGGTCAATGAGCTGACGAACATCGTCTTCATGGGGATGGGCGAGCCGATGGACAATATAGATACGCTCCTACAGGTGATCACCTGTCTGACCGATCCGCAGGGACTGGCGATGAGTCCGAAGCGCATCACGGTCTCGACCATCGGACTACGCCCGGGCTTGGAGCGATTCTTGGAGGAGTGCACCTGTCATCTAGCTATCAGCCTGCACAACCCACTGCCAGAGGAGCGTCTAGCGATCATGCCCGTAGAGCGCGCTATGCCCCTCGCCGACACGGTGGCACTCCTACGGCACTACGACTGGAGCCGGCAGCGTCGCCTCACCTTCGAGTACATCGTCTTCTCAGGACTCAACGACACGCCTCGCCATCTTGCAGCCCTCAAGCGTCTACTCGCTCAGCTCGACTGCCACGTCAACCTGATCCGCTATCACCGCATCCCGCACATCGACCTGCCCAGCTCCGATATGACCCGCATGGAGTGGCTCCGTGATCGGCTCTGCGAGGCGGGCATACCGACCACTATCCGCACCTCTCGTGGCGAAGACATCAGCGCCGCCTGCGGTATGCTCAGTACCCAAGAGCAGCAGGGAGCTTAAGCTCTCACCCCATTACGAGACTGTTGCAAAAGTCAACAGTCTCACAATCTTGCAAGCAAGATTGTCCTGACTTTGCAGAAAGGATGAAGCGCAAGGCGCTGAGGGTGAGGTCTGAAGGGAGCATACCTCCGTATGTGACCGAAGCCGAATCCCGAAAGCAACACAGCGATTCGCCTTTATGCAACAGTCACATTACGACAAAAGGTTCTAGCCTCACAAGAGAGGTTAGAACCTTTTTTACCTTTGTCGGACAGCAAAAACAAAAGATATGAGGCTGTCACTCCACAAGGAGTAACAGCCCCACTAGCTCAACCAAGTCGTAGAGCCCCCCTCTTAAGATACTTAGTTGGCTTTGACAGTGACACTCTGTGTGTCAAAGAAATTCTCGACAGAGACCACCTCGATGGTCTCGGAGCAGTCGCTCTTGTTAGAGAGGAAGGTGCACCTGAGCGTCCGATCAGCTGGCAGCTTGGTGATGATCGTCGTGTAGCATGGGCGACCCTCTGGTTTGTCGCCATTCTTGGCGAGACCGAAGGCAAACTTACCCATACCGTCAGATAGCGCAGCGCTCGCATCGGGATAGAAGTGCTCCGTAAAGAAGCGCAGTCGCATAGGTAGCTTGTATGTGCTGAAGTCTTTGGGGATGACAATCTCGAAGGTGAGCCTACTGCCCTGCTCTGATGGAGCCACACTTACTTCTACAGCATTACTTTCTGTAGAGAAACCATTCACCTTAAAGGATGCATACTTGTAAGCGTCTCTCACCTCTACACGCACGATGCGCATCAAGTCCTCATCACCTTCGACGCCCACGATAATATCGGAGATACGTCTCTCGCCAGACGACGTCTGAAGCGTTGCTGTAATCTCTCCTGTACTCTTATTGAGACTGACATCATCCTTACTATTTATAGCGTTGTGGTCGGTAGCATTGCGCACGCCAACGATCCGCAGGTTGCTATTGTTTGGTTGGGTCTCCCCCTCTGGGTAGTAGTTTGCCTTAAAGGTGAGCGTCGTCTCTCCATGCGTCATAATATAGTTGGTCGCCTCGACCTCTAGTCGTCCCTTACCGTCGGAGTACGAGGGATAGGCCTGCAGCTCCTCAGAGAGCGCCAGGTTATTGACCGCTGGACCTGCCAAAGCATCCTCCAATGAGGCAGCGCCTGGCGCTAGGGCCTCCTTGATCGTCATCTTGTACCAGTAGTTGCGGATTAGGTCGTAACGCTCTAGACGATTGGAGCTCTTGACGAAGTCAAGCTTGTAGTAAGAGTACTCTGCTGCATTCTTATACTTAGCACGTATGACGAGACAAGAGATCGGGTTGGCTGTCTTGTTCTTGCGCTCGAAGCCGTAGACAGGAGTATTTGAGTACCAGCCGAGTCCATCATCCCCATTGGCTAGGAAGCTCTCTCTCGGCACGGTCGGCACACGATTGTCTACGCTAAAGGCTGCATTTAGGTCTGGAAGCGCAGCGCGCTTGAAGGGAGCCACCGTACCGCAGTCATAACTATTGCAGAGGGTGTAGGAGACCTCGGAGAGCTCGGGGGCTAGGTTGTTCAGCGTAAACTTAGCCATAGAGCGTAGAACCGCAATCTCGCCTAAGTTGCTATCCTCCTTTACCTCGGAGTAACCTTTGCGAGCCCACATAGGGATGGTTTTAGCTGCAACAACCTGCTCCATAGTCACTAGCTCTGAGAGGAGTACATCGCTCTCTTTACGACCTAGGTACTGTCGGGCTGCATCGCTACCACCGTAGTTGCGGTTAGCCACAAAGTGAATGACACACGAATCTGTCTGTGGTTTCAGCTGGGCGCTGAAAGTGTACTTGCCATCGCCAGCCTTGGTTAGGTTGGTCGCAAGGGCGTAGTCCGCCATCAGTCCCTCCTTGTTGAAGACCAGTAGCTCTAGTCGGTCAATCTTGTTCTCATCGATGCCCTTTTGGTCTACAGCGCGCATAGGGGCATAGTTAGGTACATCTACCGAGAAGGATACAGAGACCCGCTCGCCATCCTGATCTACGGGGGCTGTACGCTGCTCCTGCTGGCATCCAGTCAGTGCCATAAAGGCTAGTAGCAGGAGGGGGTATAGAAATATCTTCGTTCTAGTCATAACATTCTATCGGTCTAATCTGTATGGTATATGAGACAGAATCGTGGGATCCTTAACATCGCGTACGCAACGGGTGTTAGCTTCAGTTGAAGTGCTTGAGGAACCAGGTCTTGGCTTACTCATTTTTGTAGCTCCATTTTGGTTTCGAGCATCCCAATAGTATGCACCCGTCATAATGCTTTTGACAGCACTATTGGGGTCATGCTGTAACCGGTCTATCAGTTTGATCTCAGCCTCCGTCGGCAGTCGCCAGTCATCGAGGATCACCTTCTTGCCATTGACTTCGCGCGTCTCTGTATAGGTCGCACAGTTGCACAGAGCAGTCTCCTTATCAATTATGATCTTGTCAGTTTGAGTCCATGTCCAACCATTTCCAGTCCAACCATACTCTAGGTAGGGATAAGGCTCGGTAGCTCCAAGCTGAGAGGCAAGCTCAAAGCTGGGAGAAACCATCCGAGCGGTCTCAGCATCACGCTTCGTGGTAAGCTTAGAGATCTTATTTCCTTCAGTTAGCTTCCAGCGACGACCAGTCCAGGATCCTGGCCAGAAGTCTGTACTCTCTCTCGGTGGGAAGCCTAGGATCATATCTTCGGATGGATTCTGTACGGTGATACGGTAGATCGACTTGTTGTTCAGACCATCTGCCAAATTTCCGTTAGGGCTTAGCGAAGACTCCCTACCCTCCGTATTAGTGATAAAGAGCGAGGGGTACTGGTAGACGGTCACCTCCTTGTCTAGTCCTGCGACACCATTGCTGACCTTAATGCGAATCTTCTTGGGGATATTGTTGATCGGTAGATTGGACACGATCTTGATCTGATTACTTGCATTATCGACCGTAACCTTCGGATACTGATCACTAGAGGTGAGGATTTTCTCTGTCACTGGCTTACCCGTAGCTCCATTGACATAGCTGAAGCTAGCCTCTAGGATCTGAGCCTTGACAGGCTTCTTAGAGGTCTGGTAAGAGATGGTGTAGTCAGTAATGTTGAACATATGTGCCTCTCTCTCAGACACCTCTAGGTAGTTGGCGTCGGGTAGGTTATACTCATTCTCAAGCGTTGTCCAATCGAGGATAGAGAGCGTCCCAGTGATCGCCACAGGCTCTTCGGGAGTTGTAGAGCCGAGCTTATGGATGCCGAGCTTGAGGTCGTAGAGCTTATTGGCGGTGAAGTGTGACCCCTCAGCTGTGAGCGCTACACGGTAGTAGTTGTTGACTGCTGTCGTCTCGCCCTCCTTCTTGAGTGGTACAGTGAAGAGGTAGTAAGGCGCCTGATTGTCGCTGCTCCACTTATTATAGTAGGAGTAGAAGAGCTGTGGTTGCTTATCCTGAGTAGCTCGATAGCCGTAGTTGATAGCGGCAGCTCCTTCAGCTACTCCCTCAGCTAGAAGGTAGCCACGATCTATAGCTCCGACAAGCTTGATCTGTATCTCGCCAGTCACTGCATATTCTTTGATATCTACTGTGGGCGTGATGCGTAGCTTGCTGGCTACACGACGTAGTGCGACCTCTCCGAGCTGCTTGCCCTCAGCACTTCCTAAGTCAATCTTCTTAGAGGTCTTGCCCTGCATGACAAACTTAGCGTTAGGCTTGTCTGCTACTGACTCGGTGACAGCGATCTTAGCTAGGTCGCTCTCTTGCTGTGGCGCCGTGAAGACCATATTGGTCACGACGTAGATGTTGTACATAGAAGTGCCATCGAAACCTCTCTGCTCATCCTCTGGGATGGGGATGCTGTAGTTGCCATCGTCAGAGGGTTCGGGTGAGACTGACCAGTAGAGCGCCCCTCCCTTGTAAAAGAGGATCTGGAGGCTCTCGATCTTGTTCTCATTGAGCGCATCAACCCCGTCTTCTGTTGTAGCACGTAGTGAGCGGATCTCCTGCACGGCTAGTCGTAGTGATAGCTGCGCTGAGGAGACGTCATCAGGACATGCCACGGGTCTCTCCGCTATACATCCTGATACCATCAGCAGTATCAAGGCATACCCGACCAAACGGGTAGATATATCTATAAGTCTATTCATAATCTATGATGCTTCTAATGGTTTGCTAAGCAGGATTCTGACAGATCGTGATACCCTCCTCAGGCATATCGGCTCCCTCTAGGTCGAGATACTCCGAGGTGAAGAGTAGCTGCGTGGTGCGTAGGTTAGCGCCTGCGGGCTTGGTAGCGATCACCCGAACGATGTACTCCTTAGTGCCGTCGGCTAGACCCTCTCGTACGGCGTCACCTGTAATGTCAAACTTGAAGTCGAGTGCATTGGTCAGTGTGGCACGCCACTTAGAGGGGTCGGTGCTGGAGCTTATCTTGACCTTGAACTCAGCAACCTCCGTATCGGTCACGTAGTAGGTCTCCTTAGGAGTAGGTTTGATGCTTACGATCTTAGGTATCTCGAGCTTCTTCTCACTCTCCTCGACATCCCATGGCATAACTTTTGTAGTTAGCACGAGTGCATTATGCTCTCCAATCTTGGTGATCGTACCAGTCAGCTGGTAGTGGCAGTTGCGATGCAGTGCGTAGTGATGATCGGCATCACTCGTCGCATCATTGATATAGGCGGTATAGGTGGTGGGGACTCCGTTATAAAGAGCCTCGATGACCAGTCTAGGCGCACGATCTACTGTGTCCTTCGCACTACCGATATTCTCGTAGGTGTAGAGCGTCTTGTCGAGGATGTAAGGTGTCGTTTCGTGATTTCGTGGCACCACTCTCTCTTCTTTGGTGTAGATCCATGTGTCGCCTAGGCGGTAAGGATCTGGCGTAAAGAGCATACTAGTCTGAGGCAAACGATCGATCGATGCGCTATAGATGATGATATCGTCACCAGCCTTCGTCTCTAGATTCAAGTCGAGGGTGATCTTAGCTCTCGAGCGGATGAGTGCGACCTCGGTCCGGGTAGTCTGATTTTTCGTGAGAGTGATGGTGCTCTCGCTCTTACCTACTAAGACGATGCGGTCAGCGCTAGTGCCGTTGGAATCTACATCAGGGATAGCCATACGGAGCAGGTCTTGCTTGAAAACGATTTTATTGAGTGCGTCGCTCATAGCAGAGCTCTCGTTGGCAATGACGTAGATATCCTTAGCTCCTTCGTGAGCCTCTACGCGTAGCCAGTCGCTGAGATCGGTCGGAGTGGTAAAGCTCTGCTGCACGTCTAGAGCTCCTCCAGTCTGATTGAAGACTAGGATACGGATCGTCTGCACGGGTAGGTCCTCTACGAGGAGCTGCTCCCCGCGTAGAGTCATCGTCGGGATAGAGAGCTGTACGGTGGCCGGCTCTAAAGTCTCTCTCAGATCACTGCGCTTACACCCAGACAGCGCTGTCAAGAAGAGCGCCGATAGTGCGAGCAGCGTGGTAAGTATAGGTCTATATAGTTTCATAGGATTTCAAACTTTGCGTGTGAATGAGACTTTAGTAGATGACAAACTGGTGAACAATATTCCACGGGGTCACAACAATCTGCACAGATATGTTGCCAGATCGCATGTCGATGAGGATATTGAGCATCTTGCCTATCTCGGGTAGCATGAGGGTGTCTCGTGAGTCTCTCGTAAAGCTCTCCAAGCAGTTGTTGCCAACGTAGAAGTCTAGCTGGAATGGCTTGCCGTCGATAGGCGGATAGACTCTGAAGGGTGCTATGTGATAGTCGCCCGTGGAGCTGTCTAGCGATCCAGTCAGACGATAGGTAGTGGGATTACCATTGTATGTGTCAACTATAGAGTAGTTGTCCAGTGACTTGCCAAATAGTATCTGTGCTGCAGCGAAGTCTGTCGGGTCAAAAGCTTGTCTCTTGTACCCTTGGCGATCTAGCCACTGCTCATAGCCTAGGACTGTCACATTGACCTGACAGGTGCGTCGGTAAATGTCTATAGTAGCTGGCTCGCCTAGCTCGAGTACGCCGTACTGCTGCTGACGATCTAGTCGGCCAGAAAATAAGTCTGTGGGGTACTGTCCAAAGCCGTCTGCACGCTGTAGTGGCATCTGGACATCCTCGATACGCTGTACGGACTCTAGACGAGCCATATCAGCAGGTGCTACGTTGCCCCAAGCAACAAATGTAAGGGACTTAGGGCCATAGTGCTCGATGTGGATAGGTTTGCGGGCCTTGACCTCCTCAGCGTTGAGGATGATCTTGTCAAGGCGCTTGCCAGACTCGTCAAACGTGAAGAGAACCACGTTCTGTACATCCCCATCAGAGGTTATATCCTTGTTGGAGATATCTACAGCTCGTACGGTCAGCTCGAAAGGTTGGGGACAATCTTCGATATTCTCTGCGATACAGCCAGACAAGAGGGCTATCATCGACACTATCCACGCCGTGGTCGCTGTCTTATTGATCCATCTCTGTACGATATTCATATTAGTGTCTCAATGGGGTGCTTAAAGTAAAGAGTAACAAGTGGGAGAGGCTGCCGTCATCGATATCAGATCATCTGTCTGACTATGAATGGGTCATAAAGTTAGTAGTGATGCCCGAGCAAGCGTATGACGCAGGCTCTCCTACTTGTGATAGAGACGGCTCTAGAGCCACCACCAGAAGGGTGGCTCTAAAGCGTCTGTAAAGAGCGTCTTACCAGACTACGTTTTGCTTAACGATGTTCCAAGGCGTGACGACGCACTTGACATCGAGGTTAGCCTTCTCCTGTGTTGGATCCTCAGGTGAGTTCGTACCAGGACCAGTGATCGTGAGAGAGATCTCGTACTTGTTGTTGCGCTCGATAGCGTTCTTAGCTGTGTGAGAAGCTTCGTACTCATAGCCATCCTTTACCCAGTTAACTAGGACAGGATAGTAGGTAGAGTGATCCTCAGCAGATACGATCCAGCCAGCCTCTACAGCCTGCTTGGCTTGATCAGCCGTTAGGTCTGATCCGTCAGCCTGTGTGAGCATACCCTTGACACAAAGGATAGTTGGGTGATCTGCAGATTTGTTCTCTAGGATATAGAAGCCCTTGCCTGTCTGTGCACCTGTCTCTGTGAGAGCCATCTTGAGCGCTGCCATCTCCTTGTAGTTAGCCTCTGCTGGGGTGTACTTACCGTCAGTCTTGCCAAAGAGCTTGACACCATAGAAGTAGTTAGCATCTGTGTTAACTAGAGACTCACCGAAGATGTTAGACTGAGCCTTAGCAACGAGACCGATCAGCTCACCCTCGTCAAACTTGACACCATAGAGAGTTGCGTAAGAGTCTGCGAACTTTACCGTAAGGTTCGTTAGAGCCATACCAGCGTGGATGTGCTTGAGTGCGATAGGCTCATTTACAGAGATACGATTGCCGTCACCAGCTGCGTAGCCGTAGTAGTTGTTACCCTTCTGGAGGTCGACGGAGACAGGCTCTGCGGTGAGCATGAAGGTACCCTGAGTAGGATCTTGATCCTTTGCAGATAGTGTGTGCGTAAGAGCCTTAACCTTTTCTAGAGAGAGACCCTTGAGGTTCTGGTCAGCGAAGTTAGCTACGACTACGAGTGTCTTAGCACCAGCTGTCGTCTCGATGTCCTTGACCTCGAGAGATCCAGCCTCAGCAGCCTCCTTGTAGGCAACCTGAGCCGAACCCTGGTAAACCATAACGGCTAGCTTCTGGACCTTCATGTCCTCATTGCCCTCGCCATCCTCATAAGCTCTGAGGCCAGCTGACTTAACTGCGACGCTGATAGTAGCATCTGTCTCGGACTGTGGTTCGTCCTGATTCTTGTTGCACGCCGTGAAGGCGAGCGTGAGAGCCACGAGGCTCAGTAGGAAAAGCTTACTTTTCATAATAGTTGATTTGATTAGTGGTGAATATTTAGTTTGATTATCTGCTTAGAAGTTGTCCTGCATAAAGTGTAGGAACTCATCGAGGTTGTACTGAGCATCGGGCAGTCCGAGCTGAGCAGCCTTGGTTAGGTAGGTACGAGCGTTGTCGTACTGTCCGTTGTAAGCGTAGGCGATGCCTAGCATAGTGTAGAGCTTTGTATTCTGCTTACAGCGCTCTAGTAGCTTGACGGCCTGTGCATAGCGTCCTGCCTCAAAGTCCATAATAGCGGCATTGGTAGCAGGCTCGACAGCGTTGGGGAAGGCTTCTGCAGCGATCACCCAGGTCTGATAGCGCTCGTCACTGCCGGCGGGGTAACTATTAGCCACCAGGTTGACCTCGGCTAGGCTGAGGTGTGTCGGGTGCTTCTTGATCACCTCCTTGGCCTCGGTTAGGTCAAAGCCCTTGACGACAAAGGAGAAGGTGATGACGGTACGACGGAGTGGCGGGTAGTAAGTCTGTAGCAGGTGAGCATAGGTCTTGCCATTGTCTATAGCACGTAGGGCTGCGGTGCGCTCGCTGGCGGGTCGCTCCTGGAGTATCTGGAGGATCTGCTCCTTATGCTCTACGCTACTCTCCTCGATGGCGGCTTTTAGTCCGTCCCAGTCGGCACCCATAGCGCGTGAGGTGTAGTGCCCCTTGAAGCGTGGATAGGTGCGTACGAGGTAAGCAGCTATGCTCTCGACACGACCCTCAGAGAGTCTCTGGTTGAGCTCAGCACTACCCTCTGGCGAAGCATATCCAGTCAATGAGAGCGCATCGACCGTCAGAGCACTATTGGTGGTGAGCTCCAGGAGCTTCTGGTCTATACGCTTGACCTCAGCGCGATTGTTCCCGAGGTTTAGATTCAGATTCGTCTTGCTAACTGGGAAGGTGATCATCGCCGTGAGGCTCTCCTCACGTCTCTTGGTTTCCTCGCCCTCAGGGACGAGCATCTCATAGCGATAGGTGGGCTGATAGAGCGGAGCTAGCGCATTGGGTGTCAGCATAGTGGTATAGTCGCCTAGGTCGCACCCAGCGCATCCATATCCCTTAGCGTAAAACACCAGCGAGGCGTCTTTCATCCATAGCGCAAAAGGTACCTCTGTCGTGTAGTGGTAGTACTGCTCCCCGCTTTTGCTACGCACTATATCGACCTCCTCGCCCATACGACGTAGCATGATAGCACGTGTACGACCCGATATAGAGATCTCTGGCAGCTCAAGCTGGTCAGAACCATCGTTGGCTCGTAGCGTCGGCACTACCTGTAGCACCGTATTGCTATTGAGTCGCTTCATATTGGAGAGGTCTATGTCAAAGTCTACGACTGCCCTCTCCCCCTGCCTGGTGACGACCGTCTGCGAGCTAGCTCTGAGTCCATCTAGTGGATTAGGCGCCTCCTGAGCTACCCCTTCTGCTGGTATCCATAGCATCGCTAGAGCAACGAGAGCGAGCGTAATGGTATATAATATAGAGTGTTTCATATCTTCTACTGCTTTTGGTGGGGTTGTACGATTAGAAGAGGTAAATGAGTGAAAGCGTTGCTTTGGTGGGTCCGAAGTAGTTCTTCTTCTCCTTGGCTACCTCCTTGCCACAGTGCTCGCATTCGTACCTCGTATAGTCAAAGAGCGCATAACCTGCACTGATAGAGGCCTCTAGATTCCAGTGCTTACCGAGTACCCACTCATATCCGTAGGTGATACCAGCACCATATCCCCAGCCCTGCAGGCGGTAATCTTTGAGGTGCTTGAGACGACCTATGGGGACGTTGAGCCTATTGACATTGTAAAAACCTACAAGCCCGTGCAAACCAAAGAAGTGCCCGTTGAACGCCTCGCAGAGGTAGTAACGAGCCTCGGGTAGGACGGAGAAGTGCAGCCACTTCATTCCTGTATCCTTATTAATAGGATCGATGAAGTTATACCCACCGGATAGATCGATGGTCCAGCGTGGTGCGACCCGAACCTCAATACCAAGATTGGGTGTAGCAGTCCCCCAGTAGAGGAAATTGGTCTTGATCCCAACGTCCTGCGCCGTACACCATGTTATGGCGGCCAGCGTATATTCAATTAGTAAATGCAACTCATACCTACAAAAAATGGATCGCACCCTAA
>OHSG01000043.1_pt1 | contig 49383 bp, 52 predicted proteins | sample 1578601 | NCBI WGS metagenome assembly OHSG01 (sample SAMEA3879534, study PRJEB24766) | human gut metagenome | biome: human-associated habitat; feature: feces | place: USA | collected 1985/1987
AGAAGTATAAAAGAGGACTGTTAATGTACTATTTCTCCGAAGATAACACGAGGCGATGGACGAATTATTTAATCTCCCAAATCGGAAAAGTCATAACCGGAAGCACGCCTCCGACAAACGATAGGAGCAACTATGACGGCAATCTGTTATTCTGTTCTCCGGGTGATGTTGGAGAACAGAAATATATCTCATCCACGGAAAAGAGAGTATCAGCAAAAGGATTCGCTTTAGGTAGACCGCTACCACCCAAATCCATCATCGTTACTTGTATCGGGCTTATTGGAAAGCTTGGAATTGCAAAAACTGAAATGATTACAAATCAACAGATCAACGCGCTTGTTGTTTCAGAAGGCTTTGATTATGAGTTTGTATATTATGCCTTCGAGAACTTCTTTCCAGAATACAGAGGAAAAGTTTCAATGCAAACTCTTCCGATATTGAGCAAATCCGAGTTCGAGAAGCTGACAATTAAAATCCCCGATCTTGATGTTCAACACAAGATAAGTAGCCATTTGGCGGCAATGGACAAGAGGATCGAGCATACGCAGCAGAAACTAAGCGTGTTATGCAAACAACGAAAGGCTTTCTTACAGCAGCTCTTTATATGAAGAGCTGCTGCAACAGCGAAGTATTCAATCTCTCTAATTCAGCCAAAACATTCTGCTCGTGCTGTATTTTTGTTTCTATCCGTGAAAAGAGTTTGCCGATTTCTTTTTGCTCATCCAACGGAGGAAGCTTGATCTTTACGCTTAAAAAGTCATCAGCATAGATTCGATACTGTCCGTATAGACAACCTTGTCGATATTTCAAGATGTCCCTCATAATGTTCTTTTGCTGAATTGCCTCGCTGATAAACCAATGATCTGCATTTTCGATTGAAAAAATCTCATAAACATCCGAAATAACCGCAGAACCGTACAAGTTCAGACCGATTGATCCCACATCGAGATTGTTTGAACTGTATATGAAATCGCCATAATCGGTGCGCTTATACAGCTTGGTGTTTGCATCTTTAACCAAGAAGCCACGATCATATCGCTCTCCTTTTTCACAGACACCCCCCGTAGCAGTAAAAGCCATCAGGGGTGCTTCAAGGCTTGGTAGCTGCTTTATGCTTTTTGATACTAAGAAATCACCAATTCGATATGTTGACCATCTTTTAGAAGTGACTTTTTTCTTTTCAGAAAGAATATCAAAAAGCAATCCTCTTTTATACTTCTTGAGGTTATCGACGAGAGACTGCTGCGCTTCGATACGACGATCCAACGCGATGATAAAATCGGCAATCTTTCTTTGCTCGTCAATGCTTTCAGGCAGATAGTGTTTTGTGTCAAAGAACTCGTCGGTAGGCACATTCAAAAGGCCATGATTTCTTGCGCCTTCCGCAGAGATCATGTATATCTCCCGATACCATTTCAGAGAGTCAAAATATGCCTTAATGAAGTCGCTATCATGCTTTTTAATGGCAAAGCAGATGTAAAGCGTCGATAAAGCCCCCATCGGGTAGCGATCCAGACGCTTAATAGAGCCGAAGTCATACCCCACGGAATAGCTTTTGTTATAAGCAAATTCACCATTCTTGAGTAGGTAATACCCACTCATGTCCTTGCTGGCAACCGTCTTATTGAAGTAGCTTACCTGATCGACAAGACCATCTTTAGATGAGATGGTCAATGGAAGATTGGTTTCGTTTTTGCTGTTTTTTCGCGTAACACGGTCTGCAAAGTCAGATAGCTTCTCGGCTTTCCACGGCTCGTCAAAGCCAGGAAACCGGAGCTTCGGACGCTTTTCGAGACCGTTACTTGAGGATGATAAAGCCTATTTCATTCCTCCACCTGATAATGTTCGTGGAGGTGGTCATCATGACTAACAATACACAATTCAAGACGCTGTTGAACACTTGGCTAAATCACAAGAAGCCAATGATCACGCCGTCAACCCATGCCAGTTTTACGCTGATTGCCGAAAATCATCTGATCCCATACTTCGGCAAGCGTAAGATCGGCAGCATCACCGAAGCAGACATTCAGAGCTACATATCGTATCTCTACAATGCCGGTAGGTTGGATAACTCAGGTGGACTGACTGTAAAGACCATCAGAGATGTCGTTCTCGTACTCAGGCTTGCAATGGAGTACGCCTACAAAGAGCGGGCGATACCCTTACTCAATTGGGACTTGATTGAATATCCGAAAGAACTTGGAGTCAAGAAAGTGGTCTCCTTGTCAAAAGATCAGGAGCAAGCCCTGATTCAGTGCATTTATATGAACTTGAACAGGAAAACCGCCGGAATTCTAATTGCGTTGTTTACCGGTGTGCGAATCGGCGAACTATGCGGTTTGCAGATGAAGGACATATCTCTTGCTGATAAAACGATCAGCATCAACAAAACTGTCCAGCGTATCTACGACAAAAAGAAAGGCGAGTCATATCTCCATATCGGCCCGCCGAAGACTAAGACATCCGCGAGGACAATACCAGTTCCGTCTCTTCTCATGAACATCATCAAGAAGTTCTACACAGACAATCCAAATCATTATTTCTTGACCGGTAAAACAAAGCCGACAGAGCCACGAACATACCGCCAGTTCTTCACCCGTTTTCTCAAGCGAAACGGACTGCAAAAGGTCAAATTCCATGAAATCCGGCACACATTCGCAGTAAGGGCAATCGAGATACCAGAGTTTGATATTAAATCGCTCTCTGAAATTCTTGGGCACAAGAATGTTTCTTTCACTTTGAATGTCTACGGAAGTGCAAATCTTCAGCAGAAAGTGAAGTGCATGAATCTTCTAAACGACCTCTTATAACAAAATTGCCTCATCCCTCATCGTAACAACGGTGTTGGATGAGGCTTTTCATATAGCTATGACAGAACCGTATGCAAAGAGGTGATGATTACGGGCGTCACCTCTTTTGCAATTTGGTAAACCCTCTTGTAAATTACAAAAGAACCTGCTATAATGATGCTATCCGAAGCAAACTGCTCTGGATAGCTAAAAGGGGGCAATCAAATGCGTTCAAAGAGTATCGAGTTAATGAATCGGATTAAGGAGTATGCGGAAACCTTCTACATTGAAGTGGGCAGATCTCCTTCTACTACTGAGATTGCAAATGAGGTTGGCGTATCACGAGGTACAGCCTACAGATATATCGTGGAGATGGCTGAAAAAGGTATGATCGAATACGATGGGGAAACTATCTCTACAGAAGCAACTCATAAGTATAAAGGTTCAGGCACAAGTGCCACTATTCTCGATTGCTCTGTATCGTGCGGCCCCGGACAGTTAGAGGAACAGCGAATCCTCGAGTATGTCAGACTTCCCGAAACCGTGTTCGGCAGCGGTGAAATGTTTCTGCTCCGCGCCAATGGTGACTCAATGGTGGATGCGGGTATTGATGACGGCGATTGGGTGGTAATTAGAAAGCAGAACACCGCAGAAGAAGGAGATATTGTTGTCGCCCTCTCTGACGGTCTCAATAATTTGAAATATTTCTATCGAAACAGGCGCAAGGGCTGTGCTATCCTCCGCTCCGCAAATGAAGCAAAGGGATATAAGGATATTGAGGTCTATGATTTGCAAATCCAAGGTGTTGCACAGAATGTGATTAAGGGGCTGTAAAGCAGAGATTTTTTGGAGGTTTCAAAGTTGGAAAAGGTGTTTGTGAAGGTCGATTACCAGGTTCTTACCGGTGGCGCCGTAAGACCTATCCGTATTCATTGGCATGACGGACGAGTGTGGGATATCAATAAGACGCTTCACGCCTGTACCTCCCAATGTGATTTTGAAGGAATTCGCTACACGGTACTGATCGGTAGTGCGGAAAAATATCTATACCGAATTGGCGACACATGGTATGTGGAGTCAATTCAAGCGGAGGTGGATACAGGTTGAGAAGCTACATTTCATACGATGAGTTGGAAGAACTCGGTGAAACCATCGTAAGAGCGTATGTCAGCAAAACGCGCAGATACAATGCTCTGTGCGTTGACATTGAGGGCTTGGTTACGGATTATTTAGGACTAACCGTAGTTTACGAAACCATCGCCGAAGACGATCCCAATAAGATTGCCTTCCTTTCCAATGGCAAATGTCCTCTGTGGGTTATCCGTGCCGGTAAGCGAGTGCAGGTAGTGTTTCCAAAGAACACAGCCGTGCTTGACAAAGTGCTACTGAGCGAAACAGAAAGCAGTCGCCGTAGATTTACCCTCGGTCACGAAGGCGCACACAGCATTATTGCCAAACAAAATCCAATGCAAGATGTGGGATGCTTTCATAACGAATTCGATCCCGAAAGGCATTACACAATTGAAGAACAGAAAGAATTGATGTCCTTTTCAGAAGCCCAAGCAGATCGGCTGTCCTCAGTTTTCTTGATGCCCAGATTTATTCTGCAAAAGGTAATGAAAAAATACAAGTGCGAAAACGGACTGCCCATCTACGGCTGGAGTGTCTTTGCCCCGGAAGACAAAATCAAATTGCGTAAGATGGCAGACTGTATGGGAGTGTCCTATCAGGCACTCGTTATTCGTCTCAGAACATTGGGACTGCTTGTTCCCCATGATCTGACAGAGTATTTAGAAAAGGGCTTGCAGCTTGGAGGTGCGCAATGACACAGACACAGGATATAATATTCGACAGTCGATATGGGCGCCTCACGCCGGAAGTTGCAGAGAAAATCCGCAGGTCCCGAGAAGAAGTACAATATATGAAAGGACGAGAACTCAAGTGTCCGGTCTGTGGCTTTCGCATTGAAGAAATATACGGTATATCTGCCGGAATCGTTCATGTGAAATGCCGTAAATGCAAACTGGAAGAACCACTGAATCTCGCCTATTTCAGAAGGCTAAAAACGAAACAAAGACTATTCCATACATATAGAAAAGGAAAAGTCAGAAGATAAAAGCCAGGAGGTGTAAAAGTGAATAGGACATACCTCTGCATCGACCTGAAGAGCTTTTACGCCTCCGTAGAATGCATTGGCAGAGAACTCGATCCTATGACAACAAATCTTGTTGTTGCCGATCCGAGTCGGACAGAGAAAACCATCTGCTTGGCTGTGACCCCTTCTCTAAAGGCCTACGGTATTCCCGGCAGAGCAAGACTGTTTGAGGTGGTGCAGAAGGTACAAGAGATCAACCGAAGCCGTGAGTATAGAGCCCCCGACAGAAAACTCACAGGTGTCTCCTCCAATGACCTCGAACTGAAAAGCAATCCTTCCCTTGCTTTGGACTATATCATAGCGCCACCCCGTATGGCGTACTATATGGAAGTTAGTGCTGCCATCTATAATGTATATCTAAAATATATTGCTCCCGAAGATATCCATGTGTATTCCATCGATGAGGTCTTCATCGACCTAACACATTACCTCGGAACATATAAGATGAACGCCCATGATATGGCTCAGATGATAATCAAGGATGTGCTGAAGACAACCGGCATCACCGCAACCGCAGGTATCGGTACAAATATGTACCTTGCTAAAATTGCGATGGATATCACGGCAAAGAAAATGCCGGCAGATGAAAACGGCGTCCGAATCGCAGAATTGGATGAGATGTCCTATCGGGAGAAGTTGTGGTCGCATCGGCCGCTGACGGACTTTTGGAGGGTCGGCAAAGGGATTGCTAAGAAGCTCGAAGCAAACGGCATGTACACGATGGGCGATGTGGCTCGTTGTTCTCACTATTACGAGGACAAGTTGTACAAGCTGTTTGGCAAAAATGCAGAACTCCTAATCGACCACGCATGGGGCTGGGAACCTTGCACCATTGCAGAGGTGAAGGCATACAAACCAAGTTCTAACAGTCTGAGTACCGGTCAGGTATTGCATTGCCCGTACACCTTCGAAAAAGCCAGGCTTATCGTAAAAGAAATGATCGACCTGCAAGTACTTGACCTGGTGGAAAAAGGACTTGTGACAGATCAGATTGTCCTCACTATCGGATATGATATTGAAAATCTTACCGACCCCGAAATCAGCAAGTATTACAAAGGCGAGGTTACAACCGACCATTACGGAAGAAAAGTGCCGAAGCATGCTCACGGTACAGCGAATCTTCCTCGTCCAACTTCTTCAACGAATATCATATCCGATGCAACAATTAATCTATTTGACCGCATCGTGGATAAAAAACTGCTTGTCAGAAGAATCAATATAGCCGTCTGCAAATTGATCCGTGAAACGGATGTAGTAACAGAACACACTGCCGAGCAATTAACGCTGTTCGATGATCCCAGGGAAATTGAAAAAAAGCGCCGGGATGAAGAAGCAGCGTTAGAGCGTGAAAAACGAATGCAGAAAGCAATGATCGGTATAAAACACCGCTTCGGCAAAAATGCCATCCTCAAGGGAATGAACTTGGAAGAAGGTGCGACTGCCAGGGAGAGAAACTCACAAGTAGGCGGACACAAGGCGTAGCCGATATTAGTATACCAATTATGAAAGGCAGAGGTGAATATGGGCGATAATTACGAAGACATAATACACCTTCCGCACCATGTTTCAAAGGCAAGACCGCAGATGCCATCTATAGACAGAGCCGCACAGTTTGCTCCCTTTGCGGCCCTTACCGGATATGATGAAGCGGTAAAGGAAACCGCAAGGATGACAGACCAAAGGATCGAACTGGACGATGCCCAAAAGGAAATCCTCAACAAAAAGATGTGCCTTGCCATGGAACGTGCGGATGAACAGCCCAATGTATCAGTTACCTACTTTCTGCCGGATCAGAAAAAGGCCGGTGGCGCGTATATAACGATAAATGCGGTTATAAAGCGGATCGATGAGTACGAAAGACTTGTCGTGTTCACGGATAAAACTGCCATCCCCATCGATGACATTTATGAAATCGAGGGAGAAATTTACAACGGTCTGTATTAACCAGACCACAAATTTAATACTTTGACTTTTAATCGTGCAAGCAGAGTCGGTCGATGACCGAGCTTCCAAGCGCCGTACAAGGTCAAAATCAATAGAAATCCTACGGGATTATTTTATCTATTGGTTTTGATTTGTACGGCGCTTTTTTGCTTGCGCGAATAACCTTGTACGGTGATTGGAGTCCTTTCTCGGCTTGCTCGGGAAAGGACTCTAAATGTTTATTCAGCAATGGAACTGTAATGTAGCCAGGTATCCGTAATCTCCGAATTTTTGAGCTAACCATCAAAAATTCAAATTCAAGGAGATTACGAAAGTGAGTACCAAATTTTATATCAAGGACGAAAATGGCAGCTATTTGTCCATCGACGGCAAGACTAAGTACACCCTGTTGGAAGGAAAGGCTCTGTATGACTTTCTAAAGACTGAGGACGGTAAACGCAGATGTTTCCATGTAGAAATCGATGATGATGGCAATAAGATCGGCATCGAAGCCACTCACGAGTTTATTAAGCAAGAGGAATCCGAGAAGAACCATGCTGCCTATCTTGAAAGGCAAAAGGTAGAGTCCGGCTTGGAGATTATCTCTGCAAATATCATTGTCAGGGACAACGAAACCGATGTGGAACTCATCGAAACAATTGCCGATGTGTCGGTGAATGTGGAACAGGATGTGCTGAATGCTATGGACTTGCAGAATCTACACAAAGCCCTCGAGCAGCTCTCAAAGAGCGAATATGACCTCATTTATCATCTGTATCTTGTGCAAGAGCCTTTGACGGAACGCCAATACGGTGCTGTTCGCAGGCTTCCGCAGAAGACTGTAAACTACCGCAAGAGGATGATCCTTCGTAAGCTGAAGAATTCTTTATAAGTTTTTTGGCTCAAAACTCGAAAAAGTCACAAATAAGGGATGAGGGGCAAAATGTCCCCTCGTGTTCCTTGAAAATTGAATACGAACAGGATGCCGAGGTAAACACTCACCGGACCGTAAAAGGAAAGCTGTCGGACAGGAGCGCCAAGACTCTGCCAAAAACAGACGAGCGATAAATCCTGCGCCGAATTGAAATGAAACACAGCATATTTCGATTGGCCATGACCCCGGTGAGGTAATAATGATACTTCTGTACAACAGCCCAACCGGAAGGTGGGATATTCTGTTTCAGGCTGAAAACTATGTCTGTTACAGCATATATGATGCTCGTTCTCCCGAGGGAAATCAGGTCGGTGGAAACATGCTGCGAGATACTCGACATCCTTAAATCCAAAGCTCGATATGAATTATTTGTGTTTGAGCGATGGAACTACTGTGCAGGAGCAGCAATGTTCCTGCATACCATTCTGTCGCTCAAACAAATCCAAAACTACAAACAGAAAAAGGAGAAAAGGAAATGTTTGAAATTACTTATAGCGACAACGAAACATTTGAAGCATACCAAAACGCGGGTAAAGCCTATGAAGGCGGTATCTACGATTTTACATTTGAAAAAAGATATATCATCTACCATGCGCCTCTGCGACATAAGGTAGATTACATTGCCATCGATATGGCCACGGGTTTGGCCTCCTCCGTAATTACGAAGCAACCCGGCAATCTCTATACAGATGCTTCCTATAGAAAGCTGATTCCTCACATTCTGTATTCGGTAAAGTACACCGGTGATCAGAGATACTTGAACCGCTTTGCGGATGAACCTCTCAAAATTATTGACTCTATCTTCCGTGTTGTGCTTCCTAATAACGAATACAACATCAGAGAAGAACAGATCAGTCTCGCAAAAAAGATGTATATCGGATTTACCGAAAAACAGGTTGCCCTCTGCGAAGCCGAGGTTGGAACCGGCAAGACCCTTTCTTATTTGGTAGCAGCCATTGTTGCCAAACACCACAATGGCCTGACTTATGGTCAGAACCTCCCGGTTACCATCACGACATCGAGCATTGAGCTACAGAAGGCGCTCGTGGAACGTGAAATCCCCAATCTGTCCAGGATGCTCATCGATTATTACATTATCGAGAAACCTTTAACTGCGGTTCTTCGCAAAGGTAAAGAACACTACCTTTGCCAATACAGATATGAGGACTTCCTCCGAAATATCAAAAAGTATCCCGAGAAGTATGGCCCCACTATTGAAGCGCTCGAGCAGCTCGGCCAGCTTCGTTATGGTATTGACCTTGACAAATACCGTATCAGTGGTGCTACTAAGAGCCGCATCTGCATCAAAGGCATATGCGCAGGATGCAGTAAAAAGAAAACCTGCGTGTACAACGATTTTGCCCGTAGGATGTATAACCTGCCGGACTTGGACTTCCAGGTGACCAATCACAATATGTATCTCATGTCTCAGAAGACGAAGACGGATGATCATCCGCCTCTATTGCGAGAGAGTTGTTTTGTTGTGGTGGACGAAGCGCACAAATTCAAAGAGGCAGCCGAGGATGCTTTCGGCGAGAGAATCAGTGAAAAAGATATCCTCCGCTATGTGAACGGCGTGAAAATTCTCTGCTCTCCCAAGGCAAACCGAGAGAAATATAAGGAGTTCCTTGATAGTCTGGTTAAGGAAAGCGAAGCCCTGTTCAACAGCCTCCGCAGGAAGCGCCACGATAACGATATCGATGAAGACCGTGGTAGCACTATCATCCTGTCCACATTCCAAACTGCAAAACTCAATAAGATTAATTACCTTGTAGAGAAGATTGAGCAGATGAAGGTCAAGCGCAATTACGGTATTCCTGTGACCGGTGCCTCTATTAAGAACGCAATCACAGCCATCAACAAGGGCAGTAAAAGCATTATTTGGCTCGATACCGATGAAAACGGTGTTCTTTCTTTGTGCTGCACTCCCAAGAATATCAATACCATCCTTCGCAATAAGGTGTGGAATCGAAATGTAAGCCATGTGCTAACATCCGGTACAATCTCGGACGGCACAGACTTCGAATACTTCAAAGCCGAAAACGGCCTTGATGAAATCCCGTATCGCTTACTCTTGGAGTCGAGAACGGAATCTCCGTTTGATTATGTCAACCATACAAGGCTGTATATCCCCAAGGGAATGCCTGTGCCGGATAATGACAGCGAGGACTATTTCAAAACCATTGCCGATGAAATCCATAAGATCATTCAGGCAACCAACGGACATACAGCAATCCTCTTCACATCATACAAGACCCTTAATCTTGTTTATGACCTGCTGAAGGATAGGCTTGGCGCATACGACACCATCTGCATGACACGCAGTAACAAGAATGCGATAACTGACTTCAAGAAATCCAAGAACGGCATTCTCTTTGCATCCGGATCTATGTGGGAAGGTGTGGACTGCGTCGGTGACTGCCTCTCTTCCGTTATCATCGTAAGATTGCCCTTCCCAATGAGAAGCGTGCTTATGGAAGAAAAGAAAGAAGCCTGTGAGAGCGTAGCAGCCTTTGTAGACAGATACTGCACCCCCAATATGCTCATCAAACTTCGCCAGGGTGTCGGCCGACTGATACGTAGCGAAACGGATACCGGCGTGGTATCGATCCTTGACCCGAGAGCAACCTCTAAGTCCTACGCCGTAAAAGTTGGACAAGCACTTCATAAGTACCCTAAGGTGGACTCCCCCGAGGAAATCGAAAGCTTCATGAGAAGCGTTAAAAGCGAGAAATACTACGCAGAAAAGAAGGAGAATGACAAATGAGCAGAAAATCAAAGGAGAACCGGCACTATGTTAAACAGGCAGCTTACAGTAAAAGAAATGGAAATCAGGGAAACCTTAATCCGTATCTTGGAAAACACCCTGCCGTCCCTCGAACAAGACGAGAGAGTTATCGTAAAACGGTGTATCCTTCGCATGAAAAGCGAACTCGCCGAAACGGATAGGAGAAGAAAAGAATATGAAAGCAGAAAAGCAAACCAAATCCGCAAATTACATTCGCATCATTGCCGTACTGAAAAGCCTTCGGGATAACGGTAAAATAAGCACCAAAGAATACGGCAGAGCAAAAAAATATTACAGAAATCTGACCGGTGCCGATATCGTGATTGCCGACTGAACAGGAGAAGATCGTCTATCATGCATAACATGGCAGTCACGCCGGAGATGATAAGAAAGCGCGTCAAATAGTTTGTTAATTAATCAAAAAAAGCTGGACTTGTGAGGTTCTGTGGATATAATGTTGTGTTGAAAAGAGGTTGCGCATAAAATGTATGCGCAACCTCCCCACAGAGGAAAGGAGAGAATAAGATGCCAACGGCAAAGCTGATATCCCCAATATCGAAGCAAGGAATTCAACTACTGAGAGTGGCTGCCTACTGCCGAGTATCTTCTTCCTCTGCGGATCAGCTCAACTCTTACGCAACGCAGATTGATTACTACACCAAGCTTGCGAAGAAGAAAAAGAACGAGTGGACAATGGTTGAGATTTTCGCAGATGAGGGCATCAGCGGTATGAAAGCAGAAAATCGCACAGAATTTCAGAAAATGATCCGCATGTGCGAACTGCATCAAATCGACCTTGTCATCACCAAGTCCGTGTCCCGATTCGCACGAAATGTAAAGGATGCCTTGGGCTATGTGAGAAAGCTGAAACTGCTCGGTGTTGGCGTCATGTTTGAAAAGGAAGGCATCAACACGATGTCCCTCGGCGATGAGATGCTCCTCAATACCTTCACGGCAATTGCCCAAGAGGAATCAAAATCAATCTCGCAGAACCAACGCCTCTCCATCGTCAAGCGAATGGAACTCGGCGAATATGTAGACAGCAATGCACCTTACGGCTTCCGACTCGAAGACAAACAACTCGTCGAGTACAAACCCGAAGCTGATACTGTGCGGTGGATATTCCAATCGTACCTGTGCGGTATGTCCACTTCGGAAATTGCAAAAGAACTGACTGCCCGTGGTATTCCTACCAAGAACGGCAAAGAAAAATGGAAATCCACTAAGGTCTCATATATGCTCTCCAACGAGAGATACATTGGAGATTGCAACTATCAGAAAACATTCAGAAGTACAACCGTGCCGTTCAAGCAGTCCAAAAACCGTGGCGAAGAAGATATGTATTACGCCACTGAAACCCACGACCCTATTGTTGAGAAGGAAGTTTTTGATAAAGTTCAGCTCCTTCTTCAAAAGAGAAAAGAACAGTTCACCAAGGCAACAACACTAAATATCTACCCACTTACGAGCCGCATTCGATGTTCCGAATGCGGCTCCTTCTATCGCCGGAAAGTTCGAAGCGGTGTCGTCAAATGGGTGTGTGCCAAACATGAAGAAGATACCAAAGCATGTGACTCCTTCTACTACAGCGAAGAACGAATTTATGACGGCTTCCTGTCAATGGTGAACAAGCTACGATTTGGTCAAGAGAATATCCTCGGTCAAGTAATCGCAAAGCTTGAATATGCGACACAGCAATATAAGCGGAATAACAAAACCGCAATGCAGATCAGTCAGAAGATTGCAGAGATCAATGCAACCATTCTCAAGCTTAACGAATTACGCACCAAAGGATACCTTGCTCCCGAGATACATCAGTCGCAAGTCAGAGAACTGCAGAAGCAACTTGGAAGCCTTAAGGAAGAAAGACAAGACCAGTTTGAGTCCCGAATCCTCACGATGCTCCAAGAGGTAAAAAAGCTCAAAGCTCTGATTGATGAAATCGAAGAACCCTTGGACGAATTCAACGAAAAGCTCTTCGAAGAAATAATCGTAGATATGAGCCTCACGAACAGAGATGAACTTACAATCACCCTGCTCGGTGGGCTGAAATTCACAGAATTGATATAGGAGAAAACAGCAATGAAAAAGACTCGCTTTATCCCATACGGATACACCATACGAGATGGTCGGACAGTGATTGAACACGCAGAAGCTGAGATCATCCGTGAGATTTTCGATGAATACATCAAAGGAGCTTCCCTCAAGGACATCGCAGAGGAACTCACCCATCGAAAAGTTCCATATACCGAGAAATCGGATGTATGGGATAAAGCGAGGATTGCACGAATCATTGACAACGCAAAATACATCGGTGATGGAGAATATGATCCCATCATCGATGAAGATATATACGAAGGTGCAGTATCCATGAAGGCTGCCAGGCAACGCAATACCGTACAGAAAGAGTGCGAAGGAATCGCCCTGCTCCGGAACAGAGTCAAGTGCGCCGATTGCGGAAGCCCGATGGTGCGAAGAATCTGCTCAAAACGACACATTAAGGAGAGTTGGACTTGTCAAAACGCACAGTGCAGAAAAAGGCTTCGTATCAGTGATGGCAACCTGCTATTCAAGGTGACCCTGCTTATGAATCGCATTATTGAAAACAGCGAACTGTTGATTCCTAAACCGAAGATACGACCTGTGGATTCACCTACGGTGGCGAAGATGCAAGATGAGATAGAAATGGAACTCACAAGAGATCACCCGAGCGAAGAATATATCGTTAGTAAGGTGAGCGATATAGCAAGCCAACTATATAAAGAATCTCAAGCAAGCAAAATCATAGTCGCTCAGATTGCACGGAAACGAGCGACGCTAATGAAACCTCAAAAAACTTTCAACTGCGAGTACTTCTCCGACCTTATAGATTACATTACACTGTCTACCTCGGGGAAGGTTATCCTCCACACCAAAGTGGGAACTGACATCACCGAAGGAGATGAAATATAATGGCTGTAACCAAAATACCCAAAAAGACTGTAACCCTCATTCAGCCGAAGAAATCATTCATAGTGGATAAGGAGCGACACCGTCAAAAGCGAGTGGCAGCCTACTGCCGAGTGTCCACAGACAGTGAAGAACAGCTAACATCCTATACCAATCAGATGAAGGTATACAGCGAGATGATCGCCTCAAATAAAGAGTGGGAGTTCGCAGGCCTGTATGCCGATGAAGGTATCTCGGGAACGAGAGCAGACAAACGCCCCGAGTTTCAAAGAATGATCGAGGACTGCCATAAAGGGAAAATCGATATGATCATCACCAAGTCCGTGTCCCGATTCGCAAGAAACACCGTGGACTGTCTCGACTATGTAAGAATGCTAAAAGAAATGGGTATTGGTGTGTACTTCGAAGAACAAAACATCGACACCCTCAAAAGCGATAGCGAACTGTACCTTGTCATATACGCAGGTTTCGCACAGTCCGAATCCGAGAGCATCAGTAAGAACATTACATGGACACATCGAAAGAACTTCGAGGACGGCAAGGTTACCTTCATGTACAGCCGAACTCTCGGCTACAAGAAGGGCGAAGACGGCAACCCCGAGATTGTTCCCGAGGAAGCAGCTATCGTGCAAAGGATCTTCGATATGTACCTCTCGGGCAAGACCACCGATGAAATATCGGTCATTCTTCAAGGAGAGAATATCGTAATACCGAACAAAAAGCTGTCCTTCAGCAAATCGATGATTATCCGAATGCTCAAAAATGAAAAATACTGCGGAGATGCCATTCTGCAAAAGACCGTCACCCTCGATCCTATCACAAAAAAGAGAAAAGCCAACGAAGGAGAAGCCCCCATGTGGCTCGTCGAAAACAGCCACCCTGCCATCATCAGCCGTGACATATTCAATAAGGTGCAAGAGGAATCCGCACGAAGAAAAGCAAAAGCACCTATGTCGGAAAAGACGGCTCTGACAGCCTCGGGAAAATATTCCAAGTATGCACTCAGCGAGGTTATGATCTGCGGAGAGTGCGGAAGCAGATATAAGAGAGTGACCTGGAACATCCGAGGGAAAAGAAGGATTGTATGGCGATGCATGAGTCGCCTTGACTATGGCAAGAAATACTGTAAGGACTCCATTACCGTGGACGAAAAAGCCCTCCAAGAAGCCATTGTGAGAGCCTTAAACCGATTCAATATTGAGGATGAAGCCACTTACCTCATGCTCATGAAATCCACCATCGGAGAAGCCATAGGGCTGAACGGTGGCTCGGATGAAATTGACCTGCTCGAAAGACGAATCGAAGCCCTCAATAAGCGAATGCTCGATCTCGTATCTCTGAGTGTTCAAGAAGGTGACGATGCCGAAAATTATGAAGATGAGTTCAAAAACATATCCACTCAAATCGACCAACTGAACAAGCGAATCGAAGCAATCCGAGAAGGCGAGAGCAAGGACGGACAACTGCAAGAGAGATTAGAGGAAATCCAAAATACAATCGAGAAAAGAAAAGTGAACCGAGATACCTACGATGACAGTATCGTAAGGCAGATGGTCGAATGCATCAAGGTGTACCATGACGGACGGCTGCAGATCATCCTCGGCGGTGGATACGAACTCGAAGAATATCTCGAGAAATAAAAACGGCGAACAGCGAATAAGCAATATCGCTTATTCGCTGACCGTTTTAATCATTGCTTTCGTCTGCATCCTCGTAATCGCCGAACTGACCGAGAACGATGTTATCAAAGGCCTCAGAATCATCAAAATCCTCATCTTCGTCTGGCTCAATCCAAAGAGAAACATCTCTGGCGTAAAGCTTATTCATGAACAACTTACCTGCTGGGCTTTTCTTTTTGCCGTTATACTCGATGATCATAGCTTCGGCAAAGCCCATCGCACCCGGACGGCGTTCCTTGGCAGTCCGAGTTAATTGCTTGATGGATATCGCACCGAGCTTCTCGCTGAATATTTCGTCATTCAGTTGATCTTTAAACACGACACAGAGTTTTGCAACAGCGTTTAGAATGTTTGCCGAGAATGAGTTGGAGTCCCCCTCCCAAGTTCCGATAATCAAGCGAAGGACACGGTTGAGAACTTGATAGCCGTACTTCGTGTAAATGGCTTCCAAGGTAGAAACAGCGCAGATATGCCCGGGCGCTCGCTTTGCAGATATCTTCATGCCGTAGGATTCCACCAAATCTTTAATCATAAGTTGATCTTGATTCTGGGCCTCGAGGTTTGCCACGAAAATCTCGTATGGTGCGAGATTTTTAGCAAACTTCATCTGATTGGCAAAGATATCCGCCTCATGCTCATAGCACAGATCATCATAAATCATACACCATACCGGAGTCTCTCGGGAGCCGGAAGCCAGGGCAACAATCTCAATGGTATGCTGACCGTTAAAAACATAATTGATGCCGTCTCTACGGCTGACCTTTACCGGATTGATTTGAAACAGGTCAAAATTCTCCGCCGTTTTCTCGATACGCGCTTGTGACAGATTTCGTTGGTAATCCTGGTTGGAAACCAAATTCTTGATAGGGATTTTTTCAAAATGCACATTTGGCACGAATTCCGAAAAATCATCCATAGCTATTTACCCTCCATTTCCGATAACAAATCTGCTATTGTTTTTCGCAGCTCATACAGAGCCTGCACCAAATCACCCTTTGCTTGAGGCGATACAATGGCAAGATCTGCGGTATTCTTTGCTCTTTCAATGGAGCTTTTCCATGAGGGAATTGTGAGTGTAAGACTGCTGATTTCTGCGTCAGGATCGAACTCGGGCATATCCTTCACAGATGGCGCCGATGGAGTGTCGTTAGCAACGCTTTCATACTTGCCCGATACAGGTGGGCGCGTTGCCTTATACTGGATAAACTGAGCAGGATTGCGCTCTATTTTACGGTTAATCCTACGCAGATCTTCCGGCGAAAGCTCAGACATCTCCATTACATGCTTATGGGCAATTTTATACTGCCCCGAAAGAATCTTAGGAACTAACCTGGGTTCTTTCTTTCCAATCTCCTCCAACGCTCGGGTGAAGATTGCATATTTCTGAACGGTAGCTGCGGACACGTTGTTTTCCTCGGCGATCCGTTGCGCAGTCCAATGACGGCAAGCCTTGTCTGCTTCTTCGTCATTCATAGATGAGATATCAACGGTGTGCTGATTTTTCCCAATCTTATTACGAATACGGGTAACTACCTTCTCGCTTTCATACTGCATTCCAATCAGAAACTTACGCGTCTCATCGGTAATATTTCTTCTGCCAAGCTGATTGGCACAAATCCAGGCGATGGCAGCTTCCCGACACTCGAATTCCATATTCTTGGTATCGAAGGGAATGCCGTGACGCATACAAATCTCATAACGATTATGACCGTCAACAATAACATCATGCCACACTACAATAGGATCACGGCAGCCGTCCGCTATAATATTCTGCTCTAATTGCAGATATTCTTTGCGAAGCAGCGGACGGATCAGATGCTTGAATTCCTCGTCCGTTTTAAGTTTACGCAATTCCATTACTGTTCCTCCCAACTATCTACTTTTTGGAGAGAGCTGAGTGGAAAAACAACAGCATTCTCCTCGGCGAAAATTTCACCGGTGAGCCTATATGTACAACCGATATCCAAATCAGACACCAAGGAACACAGCTTATTGACAAATAAGGTACTGTATATCTCGTAGGAATTGTCGGGATGCAGGGCCTCCAAATTCACACGATGGGTAAAGTTTGTTCTCTTATCTGTCCCTTGAATCGCAAGCATCATTGATGAAGGACTGACAAGCAGTTGGACATACTTGGGAGTCCCGAGTAAAGCCAATGTGTTGCGATGGATGCGAATACGATATTTCTTTAAGTCAACCGATATGGTTACTTGCTGGTGGGCTTGTTCGATCACTATTTGAACCTCCTTCCGGCAGGGCAACTTGGCCGGCAGCGTTAGCCGTTGTCGGATTTTGCCGAACTGCCTTATTCTCCTTGATTGAATAAATGGCATAGCCCTCAAAGATATTTACAAGCATGGACTGCTTATGCTCATTGAAGGTCATACCGAATTGGTTCTGCCACCCAATCGGATATACCGGTGTTCTTGATGCAGTTGATTTAGTACCTTCCTCATCATAGGTGCGCTGATACACCTCGGTGGATGTTAAATCAAAAGCAATCAGGTATTCACCGTTGGCACGGATGATATTCCCAAGCATCTTGTAGCGGTGATCGGGATTCCAGTTCATCATGTCAAACATTTTCAGAAAGAAAAGGGTGCAGGTAGTCTGCCTCGGCTTTCGCTTTCCCGGACCGATAGAACACCATTGGAATGAACCACGCTCACCCTCACCGCAAGGACGGAGAGCCAAGATTTTGGTATGAGGATTGATCAAGGCCTGCACATAGTCCGTATTGGGAAACTTGCTTAAGCAAGCAGAATTTACATAGAACTTACGGTTGTTGAAGGTAACCGCAGGTTCACGGGTATGGGCAAAGAACTCACGGCGAACAACCTGGAAATCCTCCAGGCTGAACTCCTCGTTCATCTCGATCAGTTCTTCCTCATCATTTAGTACCGGAATTTTGTGCAGCTCCGAGTCCGTATCGGGAGCATACTCCTCCGACACAAACCGTTGCTCAGTAATATCAGACATAGTCTACCTCCTAAATATCTACACCCTGCAATTCTTGGGTGATAAAGCTTTTGAGTTCCTCAAACCCTGTTACATGGAGTTTGTTGCCGGTCTCGAAAAGCTGTCCCTCTAAGCGAAGCATCCAATCAGCCTCGCTTTGCCGCTGAAGCTCAATGACAGACTTCTCCTGTGCATAGAACTGCTTACCGAAGGAGCTTGTCCAAGATTCAGGAATTGCACGAATGCGCTTTCCGGAGGGCATCAACGGCTGAACACTTGAACCGTCCTCTCCGTCAGTTTCTTTAGAAAGCACATTGGGCTTGAAATAAGCCTCGGAGTCAACGGTGTCAAAGATATATGCGATCTCGCCATCCTGCTCATAGAGCGTACCTAAAATGCGGTACTTATTCTCAATGTTCCATCCAAGGAGATTGAACATCGTCTCGCTGAAAGCGGATGTGGGAATAATTCGCGGGTACAGGATACCTTTCTCAGGCTTTGCAGCCATAACGCTGTTCCGGTTCTCCTTGGTTGTGGGGCGGATCGCAAGTTTCCTGCTAATGGGATTTATCAGAATTTCAATGTAATTCCTCGTTCCGAACTTTCTTACGCAAGCGGTACTGAATTTAATGAATTTGTGATAAATAATTGCGTGAGGGCGGCGCGGATCGTCAAAGAACTCACCCCGGGCAATCTCAAAACCGCGCAGGTCGAAATCTCCGGCTTCCACCGCGAAGCGGATTTCTTCCTCGGGATGCGGTTCTTCTTCGGGTGAGGAATAGACGCTCTTGGATGCCTGGTAATAGTCGCCTTCCTTGAATCCTGCCCATCGGGGATTGATAGTAACGAAGCCCTTCAAAATGCCATCTTCAACCACACGGATCTCCGGCAGAATGGACTTGTTGCCGTATTTGGCGTTGTCAAGCATACGCTGAACTGCGATAAAGTCATCTCGGGTGACAATCCCTTGGTGATGATTGCGGTATCTGCTCTGTGGCCGCTGTCCCTTGTTTTTTCTGGATTTATGGGTTCGGAAATTAGGCGTGAATGTTTTGCGGGTAAGAACATCCCCACAATGACGCTCGTTGCGAAGAATTTGCACAATGCCCGTGGAAGTCCAGTTGATATTGCCAAGGTATGACTTACGCCCCAGGGCATTAAATGCATCTGCGATCTGCTGCGTGGAATATCCATATAGATACATATAAAAGGCAAGTTTTACCGTAGGTGCTTCCTCGGGATTTGGGATAAGCTGACCATCCGCATCGTGCATATACCCGAGCAGCTTGGGAGTCAGAGGAATACCGTTGTCCAATCTCATACGGAGCGAAGACTCCATTGATCTGGCTCGCGTGTGGGACTCCTCCTCCGCCATCGTAGCCTGGAAAGATAGGGCAAGCTGTGAGTCATCATTCAAAGAGAAAATTGCTTCGCTTTCAAAGAAAACGCCAACAGGCGGATTACGCTCGGCAAGGTTACGGACAATGCCGATAAAATCCACCACATTACGAGCAAAACGAGAAACACTCTTTGTGATAATCATATCGATTTTGCCGCGCTTGGCATCGGCAATCATCTCATTAAACGCATCGCGTTTGGCGGTAGAAGTGCCGGAAATACCTTCATCAGCGTAAATCTTGACAAGAGTCCAGTTGGGATGCTTCACAACAAAGTCCTCGTAATACTTTTTCTGCAGTTCAAAGGATGTAGTCTGCCGAACATCGTCCGTAGAAACACGGACATAGATGGCGACTCTCTGAGAAACATCATTATCGTAATAATCTGTCTGCTTTACTTCCGGTATGTAATCGTAGTTATCAGGATCGATTTCCACATGGATACGCTTACGCTGTCTATCCTTGGCTCGTTCCTTTTCGTATCTTTTGTTTTTATCAATCATGGAGCAACCCCCAGGGTTTGTCCTCCGCAGTATCGGGCAGACACGCCCAACCTTCGGGGAAGAAATCGGTATCTTGCATATCCTCTTGATAGTAGGATGCGAGGGTGTAAATGTCCTCGGAGATGAAATAGATGCCAACCGGATGCGGCAGCGTTGCAAGGAATCGGGAAAGAATCGTAATCTCCTGGGGCTTCTTTGTTACATTGGAAATCTTTTGCGTGATAATCAAGTCTATCTTGCCGTCCATACAGTCTTGGAGCAGTCTACACCACTCAGGTGCGCTTTCCATATTCGGTGCGGTTTGCCCCTCATCAATATAGAAATCAACTAAATCCCACTTGGGACACAGCGCCAGAGTGTCGATGAATCCTTTCTTGTGAAAGTCGAGGTAATTCTCATACCTGGTCTGATTAAAATAACGGATATAAATTCCTACCTTGAATTGCTTTGAAACAAGTGGGCGTTCTCGCCGAATAGAGTGAAGCCAAATCAAATGATCGGCAATCATCTCGGCTCTTTCAGTATCACCTTCAAAAATCATTGAGAAATGCGGTGCGGTTTCGATCTGTGCCAATTTGGCGTGAATGTCTATCTCTTCCATGAAGCGTCCTCCCATATATCATTAATGCAAAACATGGTCAGCAACGCTGACTCCCTGGCGACAACAGCCGTAGGTGTATGCACTTATCTGGTTCTGCCATTGTGAAAATAAGGCTAACATTATTCTAAATCGTGTATACCTTAATATCGACTAACCACAGGTCAAGTCATTAACCCCTGGTTTATGAGTGATGACAAAAAAGCAAAAAAATACGCCAACAGGTTTGCCCCTGTTGGCGTGTAACAATAATTTCGTATAATGAAATCCAAAAATAAAAAAGGTCAGACATCGCTGCCTGGCCTGTCAAAAAATATAGTCGTCTGATTTGATCCGCATCGTGGTCTTTAATTCTTTCACAATCTTTAATATGGAGTCGATCTCCGTGGGGGAACAATCCGCAAGCAAGTCTTTGAATTCACCTTGATATATTCCGTTTACCTCGGGGATGTTAGGACGAAGCAGAACATCTGCAGAAACCTGCAATGCCTCCGTTATATATACAAAGGTGGAAAGGCGCAGCTTTGTTTTGCCGTTTTCGACTTCACTCATATGCGGAACAGAGATGAATGCCTTTTCTGCCAACTCAGCTTGGCTCATGTTTTTCTGCATACGGACATCACGAATTCTCGCACCGATTGCCTTATATCTTGCATCATCCAGTTCTCTCATAGGCGCACCTCCTCCTATATGATATAGTCTATACATTATTATATAAGCCATACCCGATAATTAGAATAAGGCAAGGGCGAACAGTTAGGGCATACCTTATAATAGGAACATCAAAATTTTTTTGGAGGTTTCTATTATGTTACAAATCAACTACATTCTTCTCGGACAGAGAATACGCGCGATTAGGACAAAGAAAGGTATAACCCAAATGGAATTGGCAGAGCGAGTGGATCGCTCCCCGGCTTATATGAGTTATGTGGAAACGGCATACAAGTTCTGCAGTCTCGACACTTTGGTGCGTGTGGCAAATGCATTGAATGTGTCAACTGATGATCTGCTCATCGACAGCCTCACAAACACCATCAAGGTCGCAAACCACGAGTTTGCATCCATTCTCGCAGATTGCAGCGATTATGAAATGCGCGTCCTTTTGGACATCGTGAAAGCTTCAAAACAGGCTATGCGAGAATACAAAAATTTATCGCGCCATAGGTAAATTATATGCACCAGGAAGCACCTATGGAACATTCCAAGAGTCAAGAAATAAACCCACAGTTTATAAAATTCGAACTACATAAACTAACGGTGAAACGAAGGAACCCCCTCGAAAAGTACGCTTGCGAATACATTTTCGGGGGTTTGCGTATACATTTTCCCAAAAGCCAGGACAATGACAAGAAATGCTGATATACTTACACTCGGAAAGGTGGCTCAACAGATGATTTATTATACCGGCGACATACACGGTCAGAAATATGAAATCGAGCGCTTCTGCAAACGGTTCAAGCCTACAAGCGAGGATACCATTGTAATCCTCGGCGATGTGGGGGCAAACTACTGCCAGGACGAAAGAGATGCCGAACTGAAGGAAGCTCTGAACAAAGTAAAACCCACAATTCTGTGCATTCACGGCAATCATGAAATCAGACCGTGGAACATTCCTACATACAAGGAAAAGGAGTGGAACGGCGGCACTGTATGGTACGAGGAAGAATATCCTTCCGTATTGTTTGCCAAAGATGGTGAGATATTCGATATAGAAGGTCTTCGCCATATCGTCATTGGCGGTGCCTACAGCGTGGACAAGTTCTATCGGATTTCCCGAGGATATGAATGGTGGGAAGACGAGCAGCCCAGCGAGGAAATCAAGAGGCGTGTGGAACATCAGCTCAAGGACAATAAGGTTGATGTTATCTTGTCTCACACTTGTCCCTTCAAGTACGAGCCTGTTGAGGTCTTTCTTCCAGGTATTGACCAAAGCACAGTAGATGCAAGTACGGAACACTGGCTTGACGAGATAGAAGAAAGTACAGACTATCTTGCATGGTTCTGTGGCCATTGGCACATTAACAAGCGTATCGACGAAATACACTTCTTGTACCACAATTTTGAATCTGCAGAAGCAATTAAGGAGATTAAGACGGTGAAAGAACTATCTATCAATGAAATCGGCAAAGCTGTCGGGAACTTTAATATCATGATGACATACGCTGTTCGCTATGCGCTTGGTCAAGCTTCACTTACACCATATACCGTAGAACGGATTATTGAAGAGAGTCTTGATGTCCTCCATGAGCAGACAAAGCATGGAATTATCCGTGACATTGAGGACTACATTGATCAGAACGAAACACTTCCCGATCTGTCCACCTGGAAAGAAATTGAGAAGCTACTACAGGCTGATCTGGAAAGGAAGCGAAGAAAGAATGAGTAAAGTGTTCTTTACCGGCGATCTGCACTTCGGGCACGAAAATGTAATTGTCTTTGATAATAGACCATTCAAGACCGTAGAAGAAATGGACGAGGAACTAATCCGCAGATGGAATGCTAAGGTAGACAAAGGCGACCTCACATATGTTCTCGGCGATATGATTTGGAAGACGAGAAACGATGATGCTCCAAGCCTAATCAACAAGCTGAACGGACAGATTATACTTATAAAGGGCAACCACGACCGATTCTTGCACAATGCCAAGGCAAAAGAAGCTCTTGCAGGATTGAAGGACTATGACGATATCTGTGTCACCTTGGAGAATGGCACGAAGAAAAGAGTTATTCTCTCACACTACTTCACACCGATGTACAACGGTCACAGATATCAGGCGATTCACCTCCATGCACATTCCCACTTTACGGACGAAGCAGACTTTGAGGTTGATTTTGCCAAGTACCTAAACAGCATCGGGTGCCGAAATGAAATCTACAATGTGGGCTGTATGTATTGGGATTATGAGCCTGTCACCTTGGATGAAATTATCGAAAGAGGTCAAACGGTTCGACCAAACTATGGTGAGAGGTCTTCCGAGTATACAATGCAATTCCCCTGGGAAAAGAGGCTGTCTATCTATCCCAAGGATGACATTGCCTGGAATGTGTTCTACCATGACAGTAATGGGAGAAAGATTGATACCTTCAACATCTTTGAACATAGTTCGTTTCGTGAGTATGTGAAAAAAGCGGCACGAAAGATTCAAAGCAAGGAGGACTTTGCCAAGCAGCTCCGAAGTGAAGTTATGTATTACTTCTGGTCAAAGTGTGAATGGGAAGTCCTCATCTCGCCTTGGACGGGGGATTCCGGCAACGAAGAACGAAAGGTAGATGTCTGCTGGCAGATTATGAACAATTGGGATGTTTTCGTGGACTATGTTTGGGCAAACAGGAGGAAACTGTAGACCCTTGGATTTAATTAGGAGATAAGCACATGGGAAGACAAGAAAATGTGTCCATTTTTGAGGACACTCGTGACTGTTGTAAGAAACATCCGGCGCTTGTAAATGCAATCAAACTGTCCAACGATCATCAGGAGATATTCCTCGAGAATGACCCGGTGCTTCCTGCACCCAAGGCAGGTGCAGCAAAAGCCAGGATTGTGGTGTCCAAGCGAAGAAGCTTTGAAGCAGCATATCGGTACGCCGGTTATGAAACCTGCGTGCTGAACTTCGCATCAGCCACAACTCCCGGTGGCGGTGTTGCTTGGGGATCTACCGCACAAGAGGAATGTCTGTGTCGTTGTTCCACATTGTATTCCAACCTAACTGTCAAGGAAAATTGGGAGCGCTTCTACACACCGCACCGTCAACAAAGAAATCCGCTGTACAATGATGATTGCATCTACACCCCCGATGTGGTGGTATTCAAAGAAGACACACAGTTTCCGCAGTTATTGGATCAGGAAGACTGGCTGCAGGTGAATGTCATTACCTGTGCAGCGCCAAACCTCCGACCGGACAAGGACGGTACTGAGAGAGTCAGAATCTCAGACTCACAACTCAAAGAATTGCACAAGAAACGACTGCGGAGAATTTTGACCATTGCCGCATCAAGGCAGAACGATGTGGTGATTTTGGGCGCATACGGATGCGGAGCGTTCAAGAACCCTCCCGAGGTGGTTGCCGAGGCCATGAAGGAAGTGATACAGGAATTCCGTCACTACTTCGAAGTGATCGAGTTTGCTGTGTACTGCTCACCGAGGGATGACAAGAACTATCTTGTATTCAACAAGGTATTTGGTGATCTGAAATGAGTGATAACCTCGTAACCATGACATTTGAGATTGAGCAAGATGTGTACGACCAAGCAGTTAGCCTGTTTGAGAAACTCGGGACAACAATTGAAGATATGACTGTTGGATTTATCAAGTTCTGTGTTATCCCTGAAAACCTACCCGAGCTTAAAGCATATTTAGGCATAGAAAATGCACCTGCCGAAGCAGGTGCAAGAATGGAATTACATCATAGGATTTTCAAGCAGGTCTTCAATATCGCAACCGAGAACGCGAGATAATTTATAGAGTATATGTGCCTGTGCTTTGTCAATGTTGTTTGCTCTCTGTTCGTACATCTGAATGTTGCGAACATTGATGCCCGACTGTTCGGCCAACTCGTTTTGAGATAAGCCTCGACTTTCCCGAATGCGTTTTAGGTTGGAATCACCCTCGGCGGCTTTGTAAAACTCTTCCATCGTAGTGATGAAGTTGGTGATATCCATCTCATGATAGACAGAGTACATTCCAATAATCTTAGTTAGGGGAATGCGTTCAAAGATGTCTTTGAATCTTCGTCCTGTATACCATTGATACTCTGCAACAGCCCAACCTGCCCAATACTCAGGAGAACATTCTTCGGAATGAGTTGGATTCGGCAACTCTTTTCTGCCATATGCTTTCAAGATGACTGCCCGAGCAAGTTCAACACCAGACATACCTGCTACATAGGCAGGGTTGCCACGCTCAAATTGCTCTGCATACCCTGTGTTGATGAACAATGCAGTAATCCAGTCGGGCTTTAACTTGCAGTCATTGATAGCATAGTCAAAGAAGGAAGATAACCTGTCTTTTGCATTACTCAAATAGAATTCGCTGTATGCGTGGGTCATCGTTGCTCATCTCCTCTCTGAGAATATCCAATACAAAGATATCGTCTCGGTAGGACTTGCTCTTCTTGATCTCCTTGCGATAAGTTTCCCTTGCCTTCGTATCTCTATCCAGGAACTTGGGATAATATATACTCTTGTCAACCGGATATGCCTCAGAAAATTTCAGGCGAGCAAAGCCCTCCTCCGAAATAACGACAGTCTGCTCACCAAGCTTGCCAAGACGAAGTGCCTTGTTCAGACTTCTGAGGGGGAGCGTGTTGGATACAAAGGATTCGGCATACTGGAAGTAAGAATCGTCAGCCCGGTAACCGATGACAATATCGTAGCCGTCAAGTTTGACCGAGTAATGGTCAATAATGTAATCCCTTGCATCAAGGGCAACCTCAGAGTCAAGTTTGAAGGTGCGGAACTGAAGCAGCATGGCAATCCAGTTGAGAACGGTATGATTGCCGTCCAACAGGTTCAGCACTTTCAATCCTTCCGTGTCGAAGTTATAGATGTTGACAAATCCGTCTGTATTCTTCTTGCACGCCCACTCACGAGCCATCTCATCAACTCGAGTGCAGTAAAAGCCCATGCCATAGTCGTTGTGGGGATTGCCGATATTGATATCCGGAACTTCGATGATGTGATCCGTTCCGTGAAGTAATTGAATTACGCTCATAAATGATACCTCCTATATCATTGTGATGTCACACATACAGTATATCATTGCGATGATAGTTTTGTCAATAGGATTTGCGAAAAATTCGAAATTATGTAAGAAAAGGAGAACGCAAGATGCATGAGTTTAGATATTTGATGCCCCTGGATGCGATGGAAAGAATCAGCAGACAAACGCTGTGCGATAACTTTGATGAGATACTCGACAGAGTGGACAAGGAAGATACCGGATTTGTAATTCTCAACGATGAGGGCAAAGATGGATATGTACTCTGTCCTGCCCGGTGGATGCAATACTGCTTCGATGATGACTTTGGATGCATCATCAACAGCGCTCTTCGATACGCCATTCGGCGACATACCTATATGCCCAGCGTTGTGGTAGACTTCATCCGGAAATATATCCAGGTGCTTGATACCAAGACCATCGATGTGGCGATTAAAGATATCAACTACGAGTTGGAACACGAAGGTGTAGATGATCCCGAAATGTGGGTATCTCTACGAAATGAACTGTCTGTTCAACAGGCATACCTTCACGAAAAAGCCGCTATCCAAGAAAATACGAAAAAGTGAGATGAAACGATGACCTATGTATTGTCTGACATCCACGGAAACCTGCGGAGATTTGAGTCAATTATGAAACAAATTAATCTCCAGTCGGATGATACATTGTATGTCCTGGGAGATGTAGTCGACAGGTATCCGGACGGAATAAAAATACTAAGGCAAATTATGAAGATGTCCAATGCCAAAATGCTGATCGGAAATCACGAGTATATGATGCTCCAGGCAATCGGGCATTGTAAAGATGCTGCTGATGAAAAGGAAAACACTAACTGGAAACAAAGACGGTTGTGGTATCGCAATGGTGGTCGTGTTACCCATGAGCAGCTCAAGCATATTCGCAAAGAATACAGAGCCGAGATTTTCAATTTTATTCGAGAGCTACCTGTGAATATGAAAGTTGAGGTCAATGGCGTCAAGTATAAGCTTGTCCATGCCTCTCCCGAGGAAAACTATATGGTCTACTCTTGGCATGGATATGACTACAAGGACAAGAAAGAGTTCGCTATATGGGATAGATGGGATGAAACACAGCCGGTACCCGAAGGCTATACGCTGGTATTCGGTCACACACCGACCTGCTATTTCCAGAACACAGAGCCTATGGGAATTTGGAAAAGCGATGAAGCAATTGGCATTGATTGCGGTTGCGGATTTGAGTGCGGCAGACTTGCCTGTCTGCGGTTGGACGATATGAAAGAATTCTACTCGGAGTGACGGTATGCAGTTATTATTCTTAGAGGAAGGCAAAACAAATTATGCTGCCTATCTCCTTACTTATGAGGAAGGACACGACCCCAATATTATTGCAAAAATCAAGGAAGACCTTTTGGCGCGGGGCAAGCAGGGATATAAGATTGTTACTTGCTCTGCGCCCTTCCCCAGCAGACCGACATTCAATGAATTCGCAACCTTAATGCGAGGACTTGAAGACCGGTGCGAAGACTGGAAAGAAGATCGGCGAAGAAAGCAAAAAAACGCCATGCGGAGAGAGAAGAAAGAAATGAGTACGACATATACGATCTTCACTGAGGTGAAGGTAAATAATACATGGCACTGTATTGACCCGCTATCAATCAGGCAAATGCCAATCGAGCATCCGGTCATAGTTCCGACATTTCAGACGGATGCAAGGACAGCATTCGAGCAAGCATACAGACAGCTTATTGATGACGGAAGATGCATCTCGCCAAATGATATATCTGAAAACTTGAAGAAAAGCATAACTGACTGGCTTGAGCCTGGGGACAGGAGTATCTGCGCCATAAACTACGATTGCATTCTCAAAAGGTTGAATGCTTCCGGAAAGGAACATTGTGCCTTTGCTCTTAAATCGGAAGTTGCTGCCTTTGAGAATGATGAAAGCGAAGATATTTGGGATTTCGTGTCCGTGAACGAATACAAGCGGATGGACGAAGAACTAAAGAAAGCATATCAGTATTACGAATGGAACGGCAGATCGGGAGCATATCGCTTTTACGATCAAATTCAAAAGACAATATTCTCTCATTTGTCCGATTGGAAGACTGTCAATCAAGCAGAAGCAGTCGAGGATATTCGTGTTCTTCTGTTCGTGAGCTGAAGAAAGGAGAAGCTGATGGGAACTTATTACTCTATCTATGCCGAAGTTCGAGTCGGCAATAAGTGGTACAACCTAAATCCTCTGTTTCAGAGAGAGGATGGCAAGCTCGATGTACTGCCCGTGATGAGTGGACGAAGCTCGCTTCGGGAAGCATATGACGAGTTGGAAGAAAGCAGATATCAATACGGCCGTCCTGCCGATATGAGCAAAGAGTTGCGAATGGTGTTTCATCACGAAGACGATGAACCCTACGATCCGCCCCTTCGCATTGCGACATATAAGGATTGGTATAAACAAACCATGTTCCTTGTGAACTACGGGAAATCAGTTAAAAGCCGAGTGATCGAGGGCAGACCGACACGGTATCAAGGATATGCCTTCAAGCACAGTATTGCAGCATACGAAATCGGCGAATCCGATGAAATAGGCAATTGGCTGACTGCCGAAGAATACGATAAGCTGCCGAACAATGAGAAATTAGAGTATGCCTTTTATCAATGGGACGGCTGGGACGATTGGTATGCCATGTACAACCGGATTGTGGACAAGGTGGACTGTATGCTCAGTTATTTCAATAGTTGGGCATATTATGCCATTAAAGATGCGAATATGGACGAATGCACTCCAACCGCAGATTATGTCCGGCTGATCATACATAGATGTTAAGGTGAGCGGCGTGGAGAAAAGAATTAAGGCCCCGTATTACACGGAGCGACCGACAACGCTTGCGGGATTTCTGTATGGGAAAACACTGCCAAACGGATGGCTTTACTCCCGCGGGATGTATCGCACAAAAATAACTGCCGAGGACTTGCCCGAACATTATATCCGAGGGACAATTTATAAAGCCCAGGGTTATATCTCCGTACTCGGGATAAAGGATATTGTTTATCGCCCGAATTATCACATCAACCATATGCACAGGGATGACTTTCTGTATGTGTCATACGACAAGCCGATCCGAAGGACGGTGGATGAGCGTGGCTTTACAGATTATTGGGACTATGATGCTCTCATGTATGGGGGCATGATTGTAACCTTCATCCGTGCTATTCGGAAACACCAGAGCTACAACATAGAGCCAATTGCCGAGGAAGTGAAGAAAAAGGAAAGGTTTTTCCTTGAAAAATATCCCGAGGAATGTAAGTATATGAGCAAGTCCTGCCTGCTTGAATAAGGAGTAAAGAGCCATGAAGAAAAAGGAATTATTGCATTTTCAAGAGCGTGAGGAAGTTCGAAAGGAAGCGCAAATTGACATTGCATTTCGTATGCTCTATGCCGGCGAAGCCGAGGAAAAGATTGTAAAATACACGCACATCGATTTTGAATTACTAAGGCGAATGAACGCTGTTAAAGAAGACTTGGCAAGGCAAGAATCCGAAGCAAAGAGCAGAGCAATGAAATCGTGCTTGAGGATGCGAGAGTTATCGCCATTGAAGGCGTTTTTAAGATGAGCAAATTGTCAAAAGAATCGTTCTGCAAGGCACTTGCTTTGATTAAAGAACAGGAAGAAATCAATGAGCAGTTCAGCAATGCATTGAAGCTGGTAGGTAACGGACACTTCGTGTTCGGGGTGGAAAACAGATATCTGGAAGCTTTGCTGCTTGTTCTCAAAGAAATGGTCAATGACAAATATGACTATATTGGTTGGTGGTTATATGAAGCTACCGGGGACTATGCCGTGTGGTCGGGTGACGAAAAACAAGAATGGTGTTTGAAAGAACCCGAAGCCCTATATGATTTTATCGTTAAAGAGTGTCAATGAACGGGCATCCGTTTGAGTATGCATTTTGAAGAAAAAGAGGAATGAAGAAATGAGTACAAACTACTATTTGATGACCAAGGGGCATAAATACAAAGGTGAGCTTGGAAGTCACTGCGAGTTAATCGATGAGCCGTACTTTGGATATAGCCTCCATTTGCTGAAAATTTCCTATGGATGGTTACCGCTTTTTGAGCTTCATAGAGGCGTTATCGAGAGCGTTGCCGACATCAAGAAACTCTATGACACCGGCGATTTTGAGATCAGAGATGAGTATGACAGAATACTCACATGGGAGCAATTCTTTGAAGAGTTTGAAAAGAGGTATGCACGATACAGAAGAGGTGATCGTGAATTGCTGGTTTCTCATATTGAAAACAAAGGAAATGACCATTTTCCGATAGCCTACACAAAGGACGAAGATGGCTATGAATTTGCTGATGCCCAATTCAGTTAAGGTTGTTGAGTCAGGAGTTCAAATAGACACACCCTCCATCTGAGATCGAGGTGAGGACAAGGAGCTTCTGTAACTAAAGTGTCATGCTCAAGATGATATCTTTTTCGGTTCGCAATGAATTGGACAAGAAAGATCAAAAACTATTGAATGCTTCAAGGAAAAATAATTAAAAAAGCCCGGAAAAGCATTATCACAAGCCATTTTCTTGAAAATGCGGTGATATCTTTTTCGGTGCTACGAGCCAAGCAGGAACCGCAAACCCATTGATTTCAAAGGGTTTGCGGTTCTTTTTGTTTTAACCGCACCCTTAAATCTCTTTGCTCATTTTGCTGTGACACCAACCGACACCAATGTGTCAGCGTCCTGCATTGTTCGGGCTTTCGGATATTTGATGTTGCGAAAGTGTGGTTTTCTGATACTATTTCATGCTCTTGACACCAACGATTGACACCAACCGTTTCCCTGACACCAAATGACACCATTTTCGTTGGCAAGCCATACCGAAAAAAAAGCTGCTCATTTGAGGTTGTTTTTCAATTCTGGCGTGGATGGCTTTTGCTTTGACTCCAACGCGTTGGTGTCAAAATCAGCTTGCCTGAGCTTGTTCCTCGTTTGCGTTGGTGTCAGCGGTTGAATCGTGAATTTGCGGCATAGCTGTATTGGTGTCACCACTCAGTTCCAGTCCTTGGATATCCTCTGCAGCGATGCTGATGGCCGGCTCTTGATTATGCTGGGCATCCTCCATGGTGCTAATGATCGGGTCTTGAGTCTGCGGTACATCTGCGGAAGTATCATCGGAACTGCCTCTTATACTGCTGCAGCTCATATAGTTGCCTCGCATTTTCTCCATGCTGATCTTCTTATGATCCGGAAGAACATGTCCATAGAGATTAAGCGTAGTTGATGCCTGCGCATGGCCCAGTAATGCAGACAAGACCTTAATGTCCATGCCTGACTCCAACGCCCGTGTTGCAAATGTATGACGCAGCGCATGGAAGTTCGCAGATTCGATTCCGGCATCGGCGACTATGCGCTTAAAAAGCGTTTGGTAGACTTTTGGGTCGTTGTGATGACCCAGTGGCGTGGCAAAAATATAGCCCTGATCCTGATACTCTGATCCCAGTGCATCCTTTAGAGCGTTCTGCTTTTCTTTGTATGCCATCAAGTCGTTCCACAACTCATCGAACAATGGTATCTTCCGCATGGACAACTCAGATTTAGGCGAGCGCACAACGATTTCCGTTGATGGAGTTCCTTTTTCTTTTTTAACGAGATGCCCTTTTTCATCAACCTTCTGCAACCTGCCAAGTGTCCGCCTGACGTAGATGTAGTGTTCTTTTTCATTTACATCTTTCCAGCGCAAGGCAAGCAGTTCACCCAAACGAACTCCGGTACTGACTGCAAAGGTTATCCCATAGGCATGAAGTTCATCAAAACGGCTTACAGCTTCCTGTAATACCACCTGCTCTTCCACGGTTAGAACGCGCATTTCTTTGGACTTGACCTTTGGCAATTTGACATTCAAAGTCGGATTTCTAAGAATCTTGTGGTCAGCAACTGCTTGGTCTAATGCCGAATGAAGCATATTGTAAATATTCCGCAACGTCTTCGGTGCTAACCCCTTCTTCTCTTCTGTACCGGCTTTTTCCTTAAAGAACTTCTGGAGATCCCTGGTGCTCAAAGATGTCAGCTTTATTTGCCCTATCTCCGGGACAAGGTGTATCCGTACATATCCTTCATAGGAGATGTATGTTGACCGCTTCACCGTTGGCAGGGCATATAACTCTAACCATTCTCGCAGCCATTTTTCCACGCTGTATTTATTGGGTTCTACGTAGGCACCTTTTGCAATCTCGTTCAGGATCTCGTTGAGTTTCTGCCTCACCTCCTCGAAAGAATCGCCATAGACCGCTTTTCGTTTGCTTTCCACTGTATAGCGTCCCATGTAGCGGCCATCTTTGCGTTTTGTTATGGATCCTTCTCCATTTGCTTTCTTTTTGCCCATACTTTTATTGATCCTCCTTACTGTCGTACAGGCATACAAATCGTACCATGTGGGATATAAACCTTTAGGTTTTTCCACACATAATATCTATACGACTTTCCGAAGGAAAACTCAACAGGAATCAAAGCAAATAACAAAAGTGCCTTTTATGTATTGTTGCGTTCTTTACCAAAGTTGGCGTCCATCCACTCCAAAAAGTGTTTTTTGCTGATGATGATTCTTCTGCCAACTCGGATTTTAGGAAAATCATACCTGTTTACGACCTCATAAGTCTTATTTTTAGAAATGCCCAAAATCTTTGACAATTCGCGCGGGCCAAATATCATGGGGATTTCTTCTATATCTTTGTAGTGATCCATATCACATCTCCTTATCGCTTTTTGTGCCACCTGCCGGCCCATTTCCTGCGCTCTCTTCGACCGCGTATTAGCAGGCTGCCGCTGTGCGGCACTTATGCGGTGGGTGCGCTCCCCTATGTTCTCGCACACTATCCGCCGCTCCTGTATAACCTCCGGTGGGGCTGTTCAGTTTTCAAGGTGCATGTAATAGAACCAGCCATCTTCTGACTGGCTTAGCCTTACACTAAATAAAAAGAAATCAGGCACCGTAAATTTAACATGCGAAGTAATATTTTTTCAAATTATCTATATGGGCGATATTGTTTCTTGACTACCACAATATATTGTGGTACTATCACCATGTAATTGTTTTTTGTGCAACGCCTATACAGGCATTTCAGAGTGTTTCTGAACCGCACACGTTGTTAAGATTGTATTTTAGTCAACAACACCACTATGCCGCAGAGCAGTGGGCTGTTGACTTTTTTGTTTTTGAGGGGACATTTTCCCCTGCAGCGAGAATGACACCGGCCATGCCATCGGCAGGCGCAAGTATCTGAGAGGATCAGGATGTCATTCTCGCTTTTTTTATTTGCCCAAATGCCGTAAGGCTTTGGAATATATTTGAAAGGTGGCATCCACATGAGCAGAAGGAATTATCCCGGCAAACGCTTGTATCGGTATCGAGAAGGAGACCGGCGCAGGCAGAAACTCAGGAAAACGGAGCGGAAGGCGGCAAAATACCGCCGCAGCTATACCCGCGTTGTACCCCATCAGACGGGGCAGCGGAGGGTATAGCCATGGCAGTCGCAAGCGAGTCTTATGCGCCGTCAGTCCTGGTCAGCACGGAGGGTCTTCCTGAGAAAGACTGGCTGGAATACCGGCGCAGGGGGATCGGCGGCAGCGATGCAGCCGCCATATTAGGAATCTCACCGTTTGCTACGGCACGGGATCTCTACTATGACAAGCTGAAGATCGTGCCATTTGACGACTCGGAGAGCAACTGGGTAGCCAAGAAGATGGGGCATCTGCTGGAGGATCTGGTAGCAGAGATATTCCATGTGAAAACGGGGTATCGCATCTACCAGATCAAGAAGATGTTTTATCATCCGGTGCATACATTTATGCTGGCGGATATTGACTACTTTGTAGAGCTTCCCGGAGGGCGAACTGCGATCCTCGAAATAAAAACCACCAACTATAATGCAAAGGATCACTGGTGGTCCGAGGATGGGCAGGAGATCATTCCCCTCAACTATGAGGCTCAGGGGCGGCACTATATGGCCGTGATGAACATTGATGAGGTCTTCTACTGCTGCCTGTACGGCAACAATGAAGATGAAGTCATCATCCGGCATATCGACCGTGACCGGGACTATGAGGCGGAGCTGATCGCGCTGGAGCAGGATTTCTGGGAGAACCACATCCTCACCGGCATGCCCCCACCCTATACGGAGGACGGCGATCTGATCCTCAACAGCGTCAGGCGTCATTTCGGGCCGGCTGACCCATCGGCGCCGGAGCTGATACTGGAGGGGAATATGGCACTGCTGATCCCCCGGTATTTGGAGCTTCAGACCCAGCGAAACGCGGAGAAACGAAACTATGAGCACATTGAAGCGGAAATGCGGCGGCTGCAAGGCCGTATCGTCGCAGAAATGGGACGAAGCTGCACGGCTGTCTGCCAGGGGCGTGAAGCGGCTTACAGTATCAGCTATAAGCCTGTGCGTAAATCCGGCATCAGTAAGGACAACCTACAGCGTTTGCAGGCGCAGCACCCGGACATCTACGAGCAGTACGTCACTGTTTCGGAAAGCCGACGCTTCTATGTGAAAAAACGACGAGAGGAGGCTGCATAAGTTGGCTTATACAGGCATCTATGAACGGACGATCTTCTATAACCCTGTCAACAAGTACAGCGTGATCAGCGTAAAGACCTCAGACCGATCAATTCCCGAAAAGGCTCGCAGCGCGTACCGGCATCGGGACAATATGATCCATTTTGCCGCCGTGGGCTATGAGCTGCCGCGCACCGATCAGGTCAGCATGATACTGGACGGCGAGTGGAAAGAGGGTAAAAACGGCTTTCAGCTGCATGTGACGAAATGTGAGGAGGTCGTACCTCAGACCCGCGAAGGGATCAAGGGGTATCTTTCTTCGCGGCTTATCAAGGGCATTGGCGGCAAGACCGCCGAGCTGATCGTAGACCGGTTTGGCGCAGATACACTGCATGTGCTGGAGAATGAACCGGAGAGGCTTCTGGAGATACGGGGCGTCAGCAAGGCAAAGCTGGAGGAGATCATTGCCTCCTATAACGAGAGCCGAACCCTTCGTGATCTGATGCTGCTGTTGGCCCCCTTTCAGATCACCCCCACCACCGCCACGAAGATTTATGACCATTTCGGCGCACACAGCGTGGATATTCTGCGGGATAACCCCTTCGAACTCTGTCAGATATCCGGATTTGGCTTCAAGCGCGTGGACGCGATCATGCGAAAGAACAATTGGCCGCTGAACTCACCCATGCGTATCCGCGGCGCGGTATTTGCGGCGCTGGAGGGTGCAAAGGGTGATGGCGGCCATCTGTATCTTGAGGCGGAACAGCTTCACAAAGAGGCTATGTCGCTTCTGAACAGCATGATCCCCGTTCCTCAGATGCGGGTAAAGGCAGATGATCTGGAGGCTGTGATCGACGACATGCTGCTGCAAGGCAAGATCATTAACAGCAACGGCAACTATTATCTGGTCAAGGCCTTCGCGCAGGAGGACGAAACCGCCCGCAGCATCGCAAGGCTGCTCTGCCGCCCGGTAGAACGGGTGGATGTGCAGGACTTGCTGACAAGGGTACGGCGTCAGTTGGGGGTCGAGCTCTCTCTGCGGCAGACGGAGGCTGTTCACATGGTATTCCGCAGCGATCTGTCCATCATTACCGGCTCACCCGGTACCGGCAAGACCACCGTCCTGAAAGCGGTCATTGAGGTGTTCAAGCTGCTGAAGCCATCGGAAAATATCCTGCTGGCAGCCCCCACCGGCCGGGCAAGCCGCCGCATGGCGGAGAGTACCGGCGTAAACAATGCCAGCACGCTGCACAGCCTGCTGGGACTGTTTGGTGAGGATGGCGGCTTCCGGAAAGAGGAAGAAGATATGCTGGACGCAGGCCTTATCATCGTGGATGAATCGTCTATGATGGATATGTGGCTGGCACGGCAGTTCTTCTCCCGCATTGGGCCGAACACGAAGGTTCTGCTGGTGGGCGATGCAGACCAGCTGCAAAGCGTTGGAGCCGGTGATGTGTTCCGTGAGTTGATCGACTGCGGGCTGATCCCTGTGACGGTGCTCAATGAGATATTCCGTCAGAAGAAGGACAGCCTTATCGCCTATAACGCGCAGAAGATCAACAACAATGACACCGGCTTTTTCTACGGCAATGATTTTACTGTCTGCAAATGCGCCAACCAGGAGGAAGCCGCCGAACACCTGCGGAATCTCTATCTGGCACAGGTGAAGCAATACGGTGTAGACCGCGTGCAGATCCTATCGCCCTTCCGCTCCACCGGCGCGGCCTCCGTTGACCAACTCAACGAGGCGATCCGAGAGCTGGTGAACCCGCAGACGGAGGAAGCCGATCTGAAGGTGGGCAGCCTCTATTTTCGGGTAGGTGATAAGGTGATGCAGAACAAGAACAGTATTAAGGCGTCCAATGGCGATATTGGCTTTATCCGCAGTTTTCGCCATGATGAGCGGGACGGTATGCGCATATCGATCCAGTTTTCGCCCACGAGGGTCGTGGAGTACTCCATGGAGGAAATGGGCCATGTGGAGCTTGCCTATGCCACCACCGTCCATAAGGCGCAGGGCAGCGAGTTTGATGTGGTACTATTCCCTTTGCTGAGGAGCCATGCCCGGATGCTGACGCGAAGCCTTGTCTACACGGCTATCACCCGCGCTAAGTCAAAGGTCATTCTGGTGGGTCAGATCGGCATGCTCTACATGGCGGTCCATAAAGACGATACCGGAAAACGCAACACGCAGTTAGGACATAGGATCTCACTCTATACCAATACGTTCAAAGTGCAGCAGCGCAGTGCTTGAGTATCACTGTGAATATTTTGTAAAAATGAGGCAAGCGCGTTAAATCTACGCCCTGTCTCATGTTTTTATTTAGAAAGGAGCTTTTGAAATGAATACACCCGAATCCACTTTGTTCAATGCTGTCCCCGTCGTGTCTGAGCTGAACCGTGTCGCAGGCTTCGATCCGTTGCGATTCTTGAAAAAGACTGCCAACGGACACGAGCTGGACCTGCGATATAAAAAGCTCTGGTTCCGGCTGAAATATCCTGCCGGACGCACGCGGCTGACGCCGCTGCGCATCACGGATCAGTTGGCGATCATCGAGGCAAAGGTATTCTTCGACAAGGATGATGCCGACCCCGCCAGCAGCTACATCGCTACCATGACACAGGAAAACGCGCCTGCCGGTCTGTATATTCAGGCCGCGGAGCATGATGCTCTGGACATGGCACTGACCAACGCCGGCTTCGGCGTCCAGTTCGCACCGATGCCCAAAGCGGATACGCCTTACGCAGAGCCGATCACGCCTGTTATGCGGAGCGAGCCGGCCCCTGCACCTCAAGCGGCAGCGGAACAGGTCAGAACGGAACCTGCTGCGGTACGGGCCGACATTGAGCCTGTGGTCGTACAGCAACCTGAACAGGAAGTGGTTCACCATGCAGAAAAAGCCGTACCTGACACGGCGCCGGTGGAAGTCTCTGCGGAACAGCCTGCGGAGGCCGTTGTAGAGCCTGTGGTAGAAACGGAACTGCCCTTCGTATATGACGAGCCAAGTGCCGCCAGTTATACCAAGGACATGGATGTGGATACCATCTGCACTCTGATGACCGAAGCGGAGGCCGAGGAGATCATCGTCCCCATCGGCACATGCAGCGGACAGACGCTCAAGCAAGTCGCCGAGCGGCGGCCAGCCAGCCTCAAGTGGTATGTGAAGGGCTATTCCGGGGATGACAATATCCTGCGGGCCGGTGCCAAGCTGATGCTGGACAAGCTCCAGCGTCTGGCAAATGCCAGCTGACAGACGAATCGTTCGAGATGATGGTAAGGAGGTGGCGCGGTGGCGCAGCCACAGGAGTTCCCGTTCAATATCATGGATGTGGCTGAGCTGCTGCATCTGCATATCCGGCGCAGACAGGCGGACAGCGTATATGCCGACTGCCCGATCTGCGGTGATAAGCGGGGGAAGATGAACATCAACTTTGCTAAAAACCTCTGGCGCTGCAACTACTGTAACGAAGGCGGCGGTATGCTGTCTCTCTACGGAAAGGTATACGGGATCAGCAATTCCGAAGCCTACCGTGAGATCTGCGACACGCTGCAAAACGGCCTTACGGCGCCGGAGTACACCGCAAAGGTGCTGCCGGAACAGGCGGCGATCGAGCAATCCATCCTTGCCTCACCGCAGGAGATCCACCAGACATTTTCCATGCTGCTGGAGCTGTTGACGCTTACGCCTCAACACCGCAAGCATCTCCATGAGGTGCGCGGGCTGACCGACGAACAGATAGAACGGCTGGGGTACAAAAGTACCCCGCCCTTCTACCTGTGCCGGTCACTGGCGCAGAAGCTGCGCAGCCGAGGCTGTAAGGTGGAGGGCGTTCCCGGCTTCTATGTAGGTAAGGATGACAAATGGACGGTCAACTTCAATTCCGTCACGGCAGGGATCATCATCCCCGCCAAAGGTATTGATGGGATGATACGCGGCGCACAGATCCGGTTGGATACGCCTATCCGAGATCAGGAGAGCGACCCTGACAAGAGCGGGACAAAGTACCTGTGGCTATCCTCCGCTTCCAAGAAACGCGGAGTATCCTCCGGCAGTCCTGTCCATTTCGTGGGCGATCCCTTTGCGCGGGTTGTCTATGTGACGGAAGGGCTGTTGAAAGCGGACGTGGCCCACTTTCTGATGGATCGCTCCTTTGCAGCCACGGCAGGTGCCAACAACGTCAACAAGCTGGATATGCTGTTTGCGCTGCTGGCCGCCAATGGCACAGAGGTCATCATTGAAGCCGAGGATATGGACAAGTATCACAACGCCGCTGTCAGCAAGGGCGCGTCGAAAATCTATCTCATGGCACGCAGCCATGGGTTGGAGTGCCGCCGTCTGACGTGGGATCCGAATTATAAAGGCATTGATGACTGGCAGCTTGCCATGCGGCAGAAAAAAGAGCAAAGAGATGTTTCTCAGACAAATTTCAGAACGCGGTTTGTCTGCGGGCGCTGTTCCTTTGACGCCATCAGTGAGGAAATCGCCGCATGGCACGAGAGGAACACCTGCGGCAGTACGCTCCACGATCACCTGGGTCTGAGTGAGCAGGAATACGCCCGCTTTTTGCGGGATGGTGACGCGGCACTGGAGCAGTATCTTTTATCCCTGCGAGCGCAGCAGTGTTTCCGTATCTACCAGCCGGATGTATCTGAGGGCAAGGCCGCAGATTTCGCCTTTGGCGGAATCAGGGCTTTGCAGAAGGCCGGCTATGAACAGCCGCCCGCCTCGGAGTACGCGCTGGTCTATGAAGGAACTCTGGTGTGTGAAGTGCAGCAGGACGACGCCATCCGCCTGAAACTGGTGGCGGCGCGATACAGCGGCGAGCTGCCTGCGGACTATCATGGACGCAGCGTTTCACCCTCCACGGTGATCGAATTCTTTGACGAAAACGGGCGCAGATACTTTTACTGTGATGGAAATGATAAATTCCTACCGGTAAAGTTCTCGCCAAAGCTGGCAAAAGATAAACGGGAACGGCACTGAGCTGTTCCACCATAAGCAAAAGGCATTGGGCAGGTGTATCTATCACCCGCTCAATGCCTTTTTATTTTGAAATGGAGGAACTCTATGGGAGTATATTCAGAAATGGCCGCAGACTTGCGGGATGATGTGCGGGAGCGCACCACAGCGGTGCAGGATGCCGCCGAGCTGGCTGCCAGACGAGCAGACGAGCGGCAGCAGGCTGAGGAGGAGCAGGCGAGGGCTATGCTTTCCAAAATGCAGCAAAACGCGGATGCCGTCCCTGCCGCCCCTGATCCGGAAGCCGAGAAAAAAGAGGAAGAGGATCGTAAGCGGCAGGAGCATGAACAGGCCGAAGCCAAACGGAAAGCCGAGTGGGAGGCCAAGCAGCGAGCCAAGGAGGAAGCCGAGCAGGCCGCGTGGGAAAACGCGGTGGCAATGAGCGATGATGAAGTGATGGCCGCCTCCATGAAGCGTGTGGGTGACGATTCCGAACGGCTGACCCGCCGCAACATGAAACAGTGCGTCACCGAGTATATCCAGACGCTTTGCCTTGAGGATGTGTCTTTTGCCCGGAATGTCATGCACCCCCGTAAGAACATGGTCAACTGCTTCCGCTATATCAACCGCAAGGCGCTTGAGTTTGCCAAGCAGGAGATGGAGGACAATGACGTCAAGCCTTCTGCTGAAGGCTATGGCACCGATGTACCGGACGGGCTCTGCTATCAGTGGGCGGAAGAGTATTTCAAGGATCTGAACGCAAAGGAGGATCGTGGAGAAGAAGAAAAGTTTGTTCCTAAACCGTATTACGGCGGCAGGAGCAGCACGACAAAAAAGGCAGAGAAGAAAAAAGCGGAGAAGCCCTCCGCCAAAGCGAAGGAAAAACCAGCCGACACGCCAACGGAAGCTGCACCCTTGGATGAACAGATCTCTTTCGATAGTCTGGGGGTGAGCGCATGACTCGTAAAATAGACAAACGCGCCTGCCGCAAGCTTGCCATGCCGGAACTGAAATTCAATCTGAATGAAGGCGTGCTTCATGTAGAGAGCTGCCCCTATATTATCCGCACGGCAGTGCGGAATATTGCCGGACAGCGTATTCTGATGCTCTATATCTATCAGAGGGAGAACATTCTGGCGGGCAGTATCAAGCCCCGCTGGGTCGTTTTCCAAGGCCGGTATGATTTTGCCACTCTTTCCCTTAGAGAAAACGCCAGTGCAACATGGCAATGCTCACCATTTGATTCTTTGAATCAGGTATGCCGTTTTGACACCAAATGCGCTTTCTATCGGCAGCAGGATGAGGCTCGCGCCGCTCGTTTTTGCAAATGTGAGCACAGTGCCATTTCGGCGTTAATTTGTCTGCAATGGTCGATTTCTCGCCGCAAGGCTCTGGAGCGTAAGAGGAAAAAGCAGCGTGCGATCATAGAGCGGATGAAATATGTGCCGGTGCTGCCCCGAGACCTTAAAGGTTTTATCCACCGCGAAGTCATGCCGCAGTATATCTTCTATGATTACCAACGGAAAGCGCCGGGGCATGCATATTGTACCGCTTGCCGGCACGAGGTCCGTATTGCGGCAGCTAAGCACAACACCTCCGGCCTCTGCCCTCGCTGCAAAAAGGAGATCACATTCAAGTGCAGAGGAAGGCGTGGACGTATTTTTGACCGTGAAACGGTTCAAGTGCTGCAAAAGGCAAAAAATGGTGAGATGTTGCTGCGGATCGTAAAAGCATACCGCACTTTTACCGATGCGGATACGCCGGTTTACTTTTCCGTATATGAAAATGCACGTCATTTTATTTCACTTTGTTCAGATGGTCATTGCAGTACGTCGCCCTATTATCTTGCGTCCGCCTACAAGGATGATCTGACGCCCTGGAAATGTGGGTATCGCCCGCATTTCCTCTCGTGGCGCGATAGTTTTGAAGGGGACACAGCAGGACATCTATACTTCAGGAATCTTGCGGAGCTTTTACGGGATACCCCGTGGCAGTATTCACAAATAGAAGCATTTGCTCGCGTCGTTACCGAAATGGATGCTATCTCGTATCTGAACGCATATGTACAGTGGCCGGTAATCGAGTATTTGGTCAAGGTAAAGCTGTTCAGATTGGTCTCAGACATCGTACACGGGACTTTTTATTTTATGATAGGCAAAACGATAAACTGCAAAGGGAAAAACCTGCAAGATATCCTGAAGCTCGACCGTTCCTGGCTACCATTGCTGCAGGAAGTTGATCCCGGCATTGCACAGCTTAACGTTATCCAATGGTTTATTAACGCCGGGAAAAAGCCTAATGCTTCTATGATGAAGTGGTGCGCAAATAATGCCATACAGGACGTTTCGGTCTTGGCTGAGTTGCTTTCCCATATGACTATGCACAAGTTGATGCGCTATGCGGACGCACAATACGAAATGCGCATTGCATCCACAAAGACTCCCGAATATATACGGTACTACAGCATGGCAAATGTTCTTGCCGATTATCGTGACTATCTTCGTATGTGTAAGGAGATGCAATATAACGTAGAGAGTAGCTTTATACTGTTCCCGCGTAATCTCAAATCCGCGCATGATCATGTGGTTGAGGCGCTGGATGTCAAACGTACAGCGGAGCAGGAAAAAGCTATTGCAGACAGCTTTGAGGAATGGCAGAGGCTATACCAATATAAGGGGAAAGACCTTATGGTGATCCCTCCCCATTCCTCGAAAGAACTGATAGACGAGGGCACTGCTCTTCGCCACTGTGTCGGCAGGTATGTTAAACGGGTCGCGCAGCGTGAATGCGTCATTTTATTTGTGCGAAAGGTAGCCGAACCGGACAAGTCGCTTTGTACCGTAGAGGTCAGAGACGGACAGGTTGTGCAGACAAGGGGCTTCGATAACGAAGACCCTCCGGCAAAAATCAAGGCTTTTATTGAACGATGGAAACGACAGGTGCTGTGTGCCGCAGATAAGACCGCAGCTTAAAAAAGGAGTTGGACAGTATGAAACAATTAGGGAATCTTGCCATTGTCTGCGCAAAACGCGCAGATGTATCCTTGCAAATTTCGGAGGGCCGGGTCTTCGTGCGTTGTGACACCATTTCCCCGCAGCCATGGTCTGCACCGTGGAATGACGATAACGCTATTCTTGCCATGATCCGAAAGCTGAATTTCGGTGATAGTACCAACGAAAGGAATGAACATAATGGCTAACGCAGTAGAAATGAGCACTATGAGAAAGCTGGTCGCACAACTCAACCAATACCGGCACGAATACTACAACCTCAATGCCCCCAGCGTAGCAGATGATGTGTACGACTATATGTACGATGAATTACTGGCGTTGGAGGAGCATACCGGTGTCTGCATGGCGAATTCGCCCACACAGACGGTTGGGTATCCTGTCGTGTCAGCATTACCAAAGGTCGCACACGACATTCCCCTGCTATCGCTTGATAAGACCAAGAGCATTGAGGATCTGATCGCATTTCAGGCAGGGCGTACAGTTGATCTGTCACTGAAGCTGGATGGTCTGACAACAGAGTTGATCTATGAAAACGGTCAGCTTATCCGCCTCTCAACGCGCGGAGATGGGTATATCGGCGAGAATATCACGCACAACGCAAAGGCGATCTCCGGCATTCCCGAACGCATCCCCTATGAAGATCGATTGGTGGTCGTCGGCGAGAGCTTCATCCACAACAGCGATTTTGAGAGCCTGAAATCCATCACGGACAGCGCAGGCAATCCGTATAAGAACAGCCGCAATCTGGCAGCCGGGTCCATAAGGGCTTTTGACGCAGCGATCTGCGCCCAGCGCCATGTGTCATTTCTTCCCTTCTCGGTTTTGGAGGGATTCGAGGAGTACACGGACTGGGCAAACGGAAAACATGCGCGGCTTCTGAAACTCACTGAGTTTGGGTTCGGCGTCATTCATGCCGTACAGTTGCAGAATGGCGACGAGGCACAATATGAACAGCTCATAGCCCAAATGCGTGAGGCCGCAGAAAAGAGCGATCTCCCCATCGATGGTCTTGTCCTGACCTACGATGAGGTGGACTACTCCAGGACCTGCGGGCGCACCGGTCACCACTTCAAGGATGGACTCGCCTTCAAATTTGAGGACGAGTTATACCAAAGCGTCCTGCGGGATATCGAATGGACACCTTCGCGCACCGGTGAGATCGCGCCGGTGGCGGTACTCGACAGTGTAGTGATCGATGGATGCACCGTATCGCGTGCCAGCCTGCACAACTTGTCTTTCATTGAAGGGCTTGAACTGATGCCCGGCTGCCGTGTGTTGGTGTCCAAGCGAAACATGATCATTCCTCATATTGAGGAGAATCTGGAGCGTGGGCATTTTGATCTGGATGCTGTAACGCCGAAGCACTGCCCCTGCTGCGGCGCAGAAACGCGGTTTCATATTACAGATGGTGGAAAAAAGGCACTCTTCTGTGATAACCCAGACTGCGCCATGCGAAAGCTTCGGCGGTTCGTGCATTTTGCCAGTAAAAAAGCTATGGATATTGAGGGCTTATCCGAGGCCACACTGGAGCGTTTGATTGCTCGCGGCTGGCTACACAGTTTCACAGACGTCTATCGCCTGGATCACTATATGCAGGAGATCATCTGCATGGACGGATTTGGCAAGAAATCGTGGGATAATCTGTGGGGCGCCATACAGCGCAGCAGAAATACCACATTTGAGAGGTATCTGATTGCCATGGACATCCCGATGATAGGTAATCATGCCAGTAAAGTGCTGGCGAAGCAGTTTGGCAGCTCGCCTTCCGCTTTCGAAGAAGCCGTGGAAAATGATTTCGATTTCTCACAGCTTTCCGATTTTGGAGAAACACTGCACCAAAACATTCATCAATGGTTTGCACAAGAAGAGAATCGTATTCTTTGGGAGGAATTACAAGAAATGGTGACGATCCAAACCGTAACTACCGAAACGCACTCAATGGAGGACAACCCGTTCGTGGGCTGCACGTTGGTTGTGACCGGAAAGGTCGAGCCTTATACCCGCAGCGGCATCAACGCGAAGATCGAATCGTTGGGTGCTGTGGCCGGCAGTTCTGTAACAAAAAAGACCGACTATCTGATCTGTGGTGAAAACGCCGGCAGTAAGCTGGATAAGGCACGTGCCTTGGGCATCCGTGTACTGTCACCGGGCGAGTTTTTCCAGATGATCGGAGAATGAGGCGCAGACGTTAGTCGCAAAAGGGGTAGAGAGCGCCGTGCTCTCTACCCCTCCACTCTAAAATGTAAGAAAGGTGTGAATGAAGTGAAAGAGCTCACAGAGCTGAAAAACGAGTTTTATGAGGTTATGTACAAATACGAAAAGAGTTTTTCGGAGGAGGGTGTTATGGCTAATCTGACAGCCTGGCAGACAGCGAAAGCGGATCTGCTTTCACTGCTGCGGCGTCATCCCAATTGGAACGAGGATGAACAGGCTATCATCTTCGACTGTAATCAGGCCCTCTCTATTCATCCTGATATGGTAGATGAAACGGCCTTCACGCTGCTGGACATCGCCTCTGAGATACTCAGCGGTGAGCAGCTGGAGGATTTCCGCACAGCACTGCATGCGGCTGTGTCAGGCTATAGCTGCACCGTTTCTGAAGAAAATCTGGAGATCCTACGACAGCGCGGCGGGATACGCTGTGCCAAAGATCAGAAGGCCAGCCGCATTATCGGAAAACTTTGCAAGAAATACGGCGTCGATAGGCACACCCGGTACAACGCCGTTTTTGCACAGCTTGCCGACGCTCTGAACCCGTTGACCATGCAGGAGATCGGTGTTCTCTCCGTACATCCCTGTGACTTTTTGGAGATGTCCAGCAAATCCAACACATGGGTGTCCTGCCATCGCCTTAGCGACGGAGGATACCAGGCGGGTTGTCTTTCCTATATGAACGATAGAGTCAGCATGGTATTTTATGCCGTAGATGCCGACGTTTCTGGGGAATACCGCAAAGCCATACGCCGATACCGGCAGATGTTTTTCTATGAAAACGGCACCCTGTTCCAGTCCCGGCTTTATCCTGCCGATACAGGAAACGCGCTGGAAGTGTCCAAGCTGTTCCGCCATCTAGTGCAGAAGGCTATTTCCCGATGCCTGACGGAACCAAACCTCTGGTATCTGAAAACAAAACGTCCTGACTTGAACGCCCATCTCTCGACCTACCGAGGCAGCTTACATTATCCGGACTATAATTATCACGGCAATCTCTCGGTCCTGCAGGGACATAGAAAGGACACGGAGTTGACCATCGGAGCTGCAGCCAAGTGTGTCTGCTGCGGTAATGAGCTGCGGAGCAATGGTGCCATCAAGTGTTCTTGCAAAGAGGTGGCCGTCTGCCGTAAATGCGGGCAGACGGTAGCGCGTGGTCAAGGAATCTATCTTGAAGATGGTTTTTACTGCAAGACGTGCCTGCATATTTGCGCCGCCTGCGGCCGCCCCACTTTAGGCACTATGTACCCAGCCTATAACCGGCGCGGCACCTTGGTGGAGGTCTGTCAGGACTGCTACCAGCAGTTGACCTCCGGTTGCGCATCGTGCAGCATGGCCTCCGCCTGTCGTGCTATGGGTCATACGCTTTGTGAAAAAGCTACCGTGGCGGTGGCGTGAGGAGGAGCATAATGAATATTTGCGAAGCTATGGGAATGAGTATATCCCATTTTGAAAGCATCTTGAAGATGACCCAGCGCGAGCTGAAAGAGCATCTTGTGCAGCAACTGCGCGCGCACGACTATGAACCCGTCTGTAAAAGCGGATTTCTTTATGCAGAAGGCACTGTCCCCGTGTTGCTGGTCGCCCATCTGGACACGGTTCATACCCATAGGCCGGATATCATCTGCTGCTCCGAGGATGGACGCTACCTGATGTCGCCCTACGGGATTGGCGGTGATGACCGTGCCGGTGTATATATGATCCTGATGCTGATGCACGAGTGCCATTGTCATATCTTGTTTTGCGAAGACGAGGAGCTCGGCGGTGTGGGTGCAAGGAAATTTACCAACAGCAAGCTGCGTCCAGAGGTCAACTATATCGTTGAATTGGATCGGCGCGGCAGAAATGACGCCGTATTCTATCACTGTGATAACCCTGACTTCACGGAGTTCGTTTGCAGCTTCGGCTTCAAGGAGAACTCCGGCTCGTTCAGTGACATCTCTGTGGTCGCACCGCACTTGAAAACTGCGGCTGTCAATATCAGCGCAGGTTATTTCAATGAACACCGTCCCCATGAGATGATCGACACTTATGCCATGTGCGAGAATGTCCGCAGGCTAACCGCTATGTTTTGGCAAAACACCTGTCACTTCCCGTATAAGGAGCGCGTACACGCACGCGGCTTCATGTTTGGAGAGCAAAGCAGCCTCTTTGCTCCGATGGTGGAAAGACCATCGCGGGCAGCCACGTGTAAGCTGTTGATGCCCCTGCCGGAAGAAACGCGGCTTTATATGGGGCAGCATCAGATTGGCTCTGCACCGGAGTATAGGATGGATCGTTCCGGGAACCTCTATATGTACTTGGAGCGACTGAATGCCGCCGTAGAGGCAGAAGGGGTGTTCGCCTGCGATGCAGGAGGTCATCCACCCGTGTTCTCGGCGGTCTGCGAAGGGACGAGGTTTCTGCCGGTATATACCTATGAAGAAGCCGTTGAGAGACTTGAAAATACATAGTTATTAGTGAAATTGGGAAGCCCAGCTCGCCTTTCATGCGAACTGGGCTTCTTCCTTGCAGCGGTTAAACCATTATTTCCATAGAACGTGACCGAGAGAGTTCTCTCTATCGAATATTGAACTTTGCCACGCACTTCAAGAACAGCAGGCACAGTTCCTGAAGCAGATCCTCATCAAAGATCCCGTTGACCACGGATTCCTTGTATAAGAGCGGGTAGTACATATGCAGAAGTTCCTCCATTGCAGACGAATCCCCGTTCTTCGCACTCATGAACAGCTCCATGAAATCATTCACCTTTACCACCTCCCACAGCGTTTCTCAGGCGCGAGACCGTGCGATGATAGGACATGGCCGCAGCTCCATAGGTGATACCGAGCGACAGCGCAATCTCCGAAAGACTCATCTCTCCAAGGACTTTAGACAGAAATATGTAACGCTCTCGCTCGCTTAACCCTTGCATAGCAGCGAACAGACGCTCATTCTCCAATCGCTGCATCAGCGGCAGCCCACAGAAGAAGTCCGTTTCCTCACATAATTCCATCACCTCGCTGTGTCCCTCCATGGGCAGTTCTGTCCGAAGAGCTGTGGAAATTCTCCTTAAATACGTTCTTTTGTAATTGCGAATCGCGGCAATCAGATAGGCTGTAAACTGGTTCTGTACCGCGCACGACTTGTACTGACTATCCCGCATGGCAGCAGGCCTCCTTTATCATAATGGTTTCGTTGGGGGAACGGCCATTATGGGCGGACCTCTGCACCGCACGACGTTTTTCGTTGCTTTTCGACACAACGAAAACGCCCGCACTCTGCGCATGGCAGGGCGCGGGCGTTCCAGTAAATAGAACGACCTTAATTCGCGTCGTGTTCTCGTAAGGGGTAGTCTTCAACATTACCCGGTATCGTGCTCATAGCTTATTCGCCGCTGTGCATATGCTTTAAATCCCTTCCGAATGCCTGTATGTTCCTCCCTCCTATCGGCAGAATACGACGCTTGTTTTTTTACAGTCTCCTATATAGTAAACAAAGCCCCGCTCTACGTAAGAGCGAGGCTTTGAACATTATTTGTCTTCATTTCGATTGCGGCGCAGACTGGTTTTCAGCGCCATAACCGTGTCTGTGATGATCTTGATTTCATCCTCGTTGCAGTCTGCGACCAGCTCAGAGAGCCAACTGTTCAGGATCGGACGTGTGCTGCGGGTCTCCATACACAGTACCTCGTTGGGATCACAGTCCAGAATATTCATCAGCTGCACGAGCAGCTTTGTGCTTGGGATCGTCGCGCCGGTTTCAATATGGCTGATATGCGAAGTTCCCACATCGACCATTGCGGCAAGCTGTTCCTGTGAAAGCTTTTTCCGAAGACGGGCCTCTCTGATCCGCGCGCCTATGAACTCGTAGTTTACCATACAACCAAATCTCCTAATCTTTTCTTACGATTTGTATTGTATGTGCAATTTGGCAATGTTATAATATCCTAAAAGTACATTTGTATAATCAGACATAGTTCTTGCGAAATTTAAGGTCCAAAAACCACTTTTTTCAAGCTGACACTATATCCTGTAAGGGTAGGTGGGGATATGAACAAGCCAATCCGCTGTGCGGTCATAGGACAGAACCCCATGCGGTTCCCGTGGGGTTTTGATGAAGAAGATAAGTTTTGTTCTAAAATGAAGACGGAATTGGCGCAGCAGATCATGGCGCTGCGCCAGCGCGGTGTGACTCAGTTTCTGACCGCCTGCGACTGCGGCGTAGGTCTGTACGCAGCCGAGATCGTCAATGGTCTGCGGGAAACCACCGACCAAGACCTGATGC
>OHSG01000055.1_pt1 | contig 44527 bp, 32 predicted proteins | sample 1578601 | NCBI WGS metagenome assembly OHSG01 (sample SAMEA3879534, study PRJEB24766) | human gut metagenome | biome: human-associated habitat; feature: feces | place: USA | collected 1985/1987
TTCTGCGGTTGAGCCCCCTCGGTATGCCCTTTCTGACTTTTATCGGACAGCAATAATTTTTTATTCTCCACGTGGATATCTTGGGCGATCGTCTCAAAAGCAAACGAGGCATCCACACCATAACGTGTAGATGCCTCGCATTGTATGATCTCCTTTTACGGACTCTTTATCGTGCTGAGACGATAAGCTTGACGCTCCTTAGCGTATGATCTGCTCGGTGCGGGTGCCGTGAACTGAGGTGCTACGGAGAGTAGGTAGATGCCTGCTGTAGGTAGTGTGAGGAGCGAGTTCTAGCGTGGCAATGCTTGCTCCGTCTGTGCTGTAGAGTGTCACCCGCATAGTAGCTGCGCTCTGGCTCTCGAGATGTAGCGTGCCATCGGGCTGATAGCTCCAACCGAGCTCTGTGGTCTCTTGCTCAGGGGATGTAATAGCTCTAGGCTCTTCTCCTGTGAGATCGTCTCCATATAGTATGAGCTGCCAGTAGGGAGCATTCATATACTTTTGCATAGCCTCTGGGTAGACATGTAGTCGTACGGAGGGTAGATCGAGACCCATGATCGACTCCTCTGGGGGGGTGCCATAAAGACTATCTGATCGCCCTCGTTGGTCGTTGCCCTGTAGTAAAGCGAACCCTCCTCGAGCCAATACTTATCATTGCCTGGGAAGCTAAACTGACGCATTCCATTGTTTACAAGAGCGACGATACCGATGTACTCTAGCTGGGAGCCTGCGGCAAAGGTGACGCGCTCGAGGTTCATACAGTTTTGAAAAGCTGCGTTGCTGATCTCCTGAACATTCTTGCCGATTACTACCTCGGTAACAGACGAGGAGAAGAATGCGAAGTTGTCGATCTTGGTCACTTCGTCAGGTACGACATATCATCCCGAGAGACCCATACAGCCAGATAAGACACCATCCTCAATGGTCTGAGCTGAGATAGAAAGGGGTAAGAGTAGCACGCCAATGAGTGCGAGCAGGTAGTAATGTTTCATAAGCAAGTGGTTATGTGTGAAGTTTGAAACAACCAGCAAATGTAAGCTTTTGCGGTCACTTGACACTATAAGGAATAAGCGAGCAATAGGAGCGTGTGGAGCGACTAGATAAGTAAAGGGCTGAGCCCGTTGTGGCGGACCCAGCCCTCTGCTCCGAAAGTCTTCGCTTTGCTTCGTGAGAAGATTTATCTGATGATAAGAGGAAGAACCTCCTCTCCGACAGATAGGTAGTAGACACCTGAAGGAATAGTGCCCATGCTAATGACTGCGGTACTTGAAGTAGTCGCTACGCTATATACGATCACTCCCGACAAGTCGTATAGCGTGACGGTCTCTCCATATGGGATGCCCTCTATGCGTACCTCCTCAGGGGTTACGTAGAGTGATACTGCAGCGGTCGGATAGAGTGATATATGATCTCCTTGCAGTCCTGAGTAGGGAGACTTATTGTAATCCATATCTACGGATAGAACCGCCCAATTCTTTGCTGTAGCAATCTGTACGTCTGAGGTCATACAGCGGTTTTTGTCTGCATCTGGCTGGTTGTCTGTCCGAAAGATGATGAACTCGGCTTGATCTGGGGCGTATGGATCAGCTCCTACCTCAAAGGTCGGGAGACTCTCTACGAGGTGGGTCATCTGCTCTCCGCTGATTTCATTGTCGAAGGCGATGACGCTATAGAGCTGGTCTGAAGCTAGAGGCAGCTCTCTGAGGTAATTGACATGTACCTGTACCTCACGAAGGTTGGGGCAATGGGTGAGGTCTACTTTCAATAGCCCACACCCGGCTGCGAATAGCTTTTCGAGTTGAGTGGCTTGAGAGAGGTCTAGCGTACTCCAAGCGTTGCCTGAGCAGTTTAGCTCTTTGAGCTGTGTCAGAGAGGTCAGAGAGCGAGGAGGCACTTGACTATTCCTACAATAGAGGTACTCGAGGGAGGGGAGGAGTGAGAAGTCTATATCCCCAACGGGTGAGTCGGATGTGTTGAGCGTTTTCAGCTTATGGGGCGTCCCTAGGACGAGTGACTGAAGCTGCTGGTTGTCGTCACATAGGAGGGTCTCTAACTCGGGATTGCCACTGATGTCTAGATGCGTCAGGTAGGTGCCTCCACAATTTAGCGAGCGTACCTTGCCACGTATGACTAGATTAGGACTCTCGAGCAGGTAGTAGCGACGTCCATTGGCGGTGCTGTGATAAGTACCACCCTCGACCTCAAAGTCCTCGTCGGGATAGGCCTCTATACCGAGCGGGATGTAGTTGTCGCCCTGACCGATGGTCAGTGCTGTGGTCAGTCGGATCGTCTCATCGGAGATGTGCTGCTGGTATCCAGAGCCGGGGTACTCCTCGTTGTCTGCTGTCTTAATGATCCAGTTTTTATCCCTTGCTTGTTGTACTTGCTTTGCGGTACAGACATTGCCTTCGTCTGTCAAAGAGGGGTGAGTGTCTATGATGACAATGTAGCCAGTCGACTGGTCGACACGAGAAGGTAAGGAGGCTATGAAGGCTCCCATCTCGGGCTCCTTGATCTGGTTGCGATGCATAAATATGACGCTGAGGTTGTCACACCCAGAGACATCTAGCGCAGAGAGATTGTTTCCACCGACACCGAGTAGAAATAGCTGTGCTAGCCCCTGGAGCTTGATCTGCTTTAGCTCAGCCATCTGAATGCCGATCTTGGTGATGTTGGGACACATCGAGAAGTCTGCCTCTTGGATCGTCTGTTTCCCTCTGTCCCGCTCTTCAGAAAAGAAGGCTGCTAGATCGGGCGCCTGCTCGATCTGTAGGCTCGCTAGCCTAAATGAGGTCGTCTCGATCATTGTTATAGATCCTGTGATCTCGACCTCCTGACGGATGACCTTGTACCAATTGCAGTCGTTGCCCACAGCATTGACTCCACTATGGTCTAGCTGTAGCGCATCGCTGATGATCGCCTCCTCATTGACTGCGAGAGCCACTTGCGATCCGACGGGAGCTGATGTGCGTAGGATCACTTTGTCGCCCTCTGCGTGTAGTAGAGCTGGTAGACAAAGGAGCAGCGAGAGTAAAGTGCGTAGAAGTGTCTTGTCCATAGCTATATATGTAATGGTTTGTTTTACCAAAGGTACATAATTTTCTAACCTGCACAACTAACCTTCGACGCAGTTCTCTACGGGAGGTCTCCTCTCAAGTAACAAGTCTCACGGGTGGTGCCGTATCTTTTTGTGGATTATGGAAACGTTTGCCAGCCACAGACAGACATTGCATACTATGTAGAGCAGAGCCTTATAATCTGCTATATTACCTTTGCACTCACCGTCTGCTAAGGATTCGCATAGTAACAACAACTGGTTGGCTCGGGTGAGAGTCGCTCTTGCTGTGGAGCTTGGACTAGCAATAGGAGCGTGTGGAGCAACTGGATAAAGAAAGAGAGGGCTGAGCCCGTTGTGACGGACCCAGCCCTCAGCTGTGTGGTTGGCAACTTAGTAGCCTGTGGCTAGAAGCGGTTGCGTACGGAGCGTGTGGAGCTGCTCTTAGACTGCTTCGGATGCTCGGTCTTGGCTGCTTTTTGGGTAGCCTTCTTAGCACGCTTTTTGTCAGCACGGCTCTTCTTCTTTGACTTGGTTGCTTTTGTAACTTTGCGCTGGTTGCTCTTGCCCTCGCGAAGCTCTTGTGAGCGACGGGCACGGGCGGTGTCGAGCTGCGAGTCTTCCTCTTCGTTACGATCCTCCTGAAGGTCGCTATCGCTCGTGGCAGAGGTGGTGTACTCGGTGCCGTAGAGGCTCTCCTCAAACTGCTTGAGCTCGCCCTCGATCTGGTTGCTGAAGGCTTGACGAGCTGCAGTGGCTGTCGAGTCGCTCATCTCGCTATTGAGCTCAGCGGTCTCACCGCCTAGCGTCATCGAGATCTGTCCGCGATACAGGTTGAGACTGAAGAAGTCGTCCATCGTGGCGGTCGTGGCGTTGTTTTTGGTCGAGAGCATGACTGGCTGCTGCGAGAGGTAAGGCTGCAGGTCGGAGTACTTGACCCAAAAGAGCGGTATGCGCACACTTCCCTCCATCGATATCTCGTCGTCCATCACGGGACAGATCGCTACGATCTGACTGCTCACGTCGCTGGTCTTGACATCGTAGTAGTACTCCTCCTTGACGTAGTAGCTACGGATGGATTGCGTGGGGATGTCTACGGGGAGGATCTTGAAGGCGCGGTTGCCTGTCTGGCTCGGGTCTTTGTCATATACGATGCCAAAGCGGTCGAGGAAGTCCTCGAAGCGTAGCTGTCGCTCTGGAGTTAGGTTCTCGTAACCTAGGTCTTCGTACTCATAGACGGTGATGCTTCCCTCGTTGAAGCGGTTGAAGAGGAGCGAAAAGAGACTCTGCAACTGTCCCGATGGACGTACAGGACGAAAGATTGGCGCATTGGCAAGGCTGTCTATCGAGAGTTGTCGGTAGACGACTCGGCGCCAAGGGGCTGTCTCGGTATCCTTGACCTGCTGGTCAGCGTAGTTCTTGGCGCGCATAGAGATGCCATTGGCTTGTGTCTCCTGCTCCTGCTCTCGCTGAGCGCGTCGCTGACGTGCCGTGGAGCGCCGACGTGGCAGCTCTGTGGCGACTTGTGTCGAGTCGACTGCGGTGGTGGAGAGCGGGTCGAAGTTTTGCGCCTCAGCGGTCAATGTGAGCGTGAGGGCAAGGAGTACTATGAGTAGAGACTGAATGCGTTGCATAGTATAGTGGGATGGGGCTATTCTTAAAGCTGTGAAGACTATCGTACGATTACTTCGATGGCTGGGATCTGTCGCTCGATGCCGTCGGGACCACGAGCGATCACTTCGCTTACGAAGAAGCGTTTACCCTTTGCCATATTGCGGATCTTGTCTAGCTGTCTTGTGGAGAAGGTGGGGCCGTTGGACACCTCAGGGATAACGCCACCGACAGAGTCAAAGAAGAGGAGCTGGAAGCGTACCACTTGGTAGGGTACGTCTAGCAGATCATCATCGATAGCTGCTCCGATACCATTGGCGGTGAGGAGGTCGCGCTTGGCGATACGTCCGCCCTTAAAGCGCTTGGTCGCTCCATTGGCATCGGTGTACTGTATATAAGGTAGCGGGTCGGGGAGTGCTCGTACCCGTAGGGAGGTCTCGGCCATCTTGGTGGTTCGTCCGTCCGCCTGCTTGGCCATAACGGTGATGACGGCGGGAGTACCTATCTTAGCGGGCTTAGCTATCCAGCTGTTGCCATTGCGGGTGAGCGTACCGTTGGTCATCGTGGCGGTCACGTTTTGCGAGGGGACTCCAGGCACGGCGATGCTGATCGGGTTGTTGATGCCCGCATAGAGGACGTTCATCAGCGTAGGAGCGACCGTCGCAAAAGGCTCGGTGACGTAGTACTCCGACTGGAATGGCTGCTTGACAGCGGTGCCATCGGGTAGCTCCGTCTCGATATAGCCCGAGATGGGGAAGGTGCCGGCTTTGGTTGCCGTAACACGATAGATGCCCTCAGCGCTCTCGGGGAGGGTGGTGCCATTGACCACGATCTTGGGAATGCGTGTCGAGTCGTAGCTGGAGAGGACGATGCTCGCCTCGTACTGGCTGCCCTGCATGACGAGCTGACTGCGTGGGATCACTTGCGCCGCAATCTTGTTGACGCGGAGGTCGCCACTGTCGATATTCTGGACAAGGTCACTCAGCACGTCTCCCTCGACGGAGCGTATGTCGCTCTGTAGCTTCGTGAGCATCGTGAGTGAGGCGATGGTGGGGATGTTTTCAAAGATCTGCTGCTCCCAGCTCAGTCCGCCTGCGCCCTCCGTGCTGAGCATCTCTGAGATATGCTCACGACGACTGTCGCTACGAACCATCTGCGTGGTGTACGTGCGGAATGCTTCGATCGACTCGCGCAGTTTAGCGCCTCGCCGTGTGAGCGGGTTGAGCATGACGGTCGTGGGGGCATTCATATCGTCCTTGCGTGCCACATCGTTGGGATTGGCATCCTTACCGTCTGCCTCTTGTGCTATGAGGAGGCGCAGCTGGTCTATCTCGTTGTAGAGTGAGTCGGCATAGGCGGTGAGTGCTAGCCCTTTGCGATACCAGGGCTCTGCTTTACTAGGGTTTTTGGCATAAGCAGTCGAGAGCCCCTTCATGATGTTGTCATTGCTCTGCTGCGAGCCCTCGATGGTGTGCGTCAGACTGCGCTCCACGAGGACAAAGCCCGAGAGCACCTCTGAGGAGACATTGAGTGCTACCATCGCAATGAAGACGAGATACATCAGATTGATCATCTTCTGCCTATTGCGGTTGCCACTGCTTCCTGCTGCCATAATGCCTAGATTGTGTTAGATGAATAGCTATCGAGTAGATGAGGTGAGAAAAGCACTCTACTCTTGTGGCTCTTGTGGTGCGCCCGCATTGCGTGGTGCTTGATAGGGCTGTGAAGCGTAGTAGTCGGGACGTGCCGAGGGGTACTCCTGCCGAGGAGCGTAGTAGCTAGGCTCGTAGCCACCCTGATAAGGACGACCAGCCATGCCAGGGGCTCCCATATTGACTGTCAGCGCCTCTAGGATGCGAGCGTAGACACGGTTCAGCTCAGAGAGCTGCATCGTCAAGCGCTCATTTTGCGTGCGGAAGGTGGTACTGTCGATGGCGGAGTCTTGGTACATATTCTTAATATGCTCCAGTCCTTGGTTGATCTGGTCGATGGTAGCGACCTGTCCTGTGATGCTTGCTAGCTGCGACTCGTAGATCTGGTTGAGACGGGCCAGATGCTGTGAAGTGGTATCCATCTGCGTCTGATACTCGACGGCACTCTCACCGAGGGTGCGACCGTCTTGCTGCATAGCGACCCACTGATCGGTCATCTGCTGAGACAGCTCGCCCAGTCGGCTGAGCTGCGAAGCCGCATTGGCTAGCTGATCAATGGCTGAGGAGAGACGCTCCACCTGAACCTCCGAAGCTGACGCACCGTAGCTACCCTCAGGAGCAACATAACCTGCCTGAGCTTGAGGCTGTGCAGCGTAAGCTCTCGTCGGCTCGTGATGCTCACCCTCAGGATAGGCGTAAGTGGGTGCCGGTGCTGTAGCTGCCTCCTGAGCTTTGCGGAGGAGGTACTGTCGGCGAGCCTCCATCTCCTGCTTGTCCATCGGGTTCTTAGAGTCTAGCTCGGGGAAAACCTGCTCCCACTGGTAGTGCTCCTCAGGCTGCTCAAAGCCTGAGATGAAGAAGACGAAGAACTCGGTGATCATACCGATGAAAAGCATCTCATTGCCGAAGGGGAAGTGGAGCAACTTAAAGAGAGCTCCGAGGATCACCACAGCGGCACCCCAGCTGTATGCGAAGTTGAGCACTCTGCGCCCTTTCTTGCTGGAGAGATACATCTCCAGTCCATTCTTGTAGCGTCTATATTTCTTTGCCATGAGTCGATCTGTCTGAAGGGTTAAGCCGTCGTTAGGGGCTATTGTTGCGTTGCTTATTTGGAGTTGTTGATGATGCTACGTACACAGCGGAAGCCAATGTACGAGTGCGCCTCATCTTGTGGTGCGTAGATGCGTCGTGTGGATCTGATGAAGCGGAGGACGTCCTTCCACGATCCTCCCTTGGCTACCTTACGCCGTAGCATCGTGTTATCTTCGCGAGCAGCGTTGTAGTGCATCTGCGGATTGACATCGTCCATCATCTCGTAGCTTGAGACGAAGTAGCTCGAGCTGGTCCACTCCGCCACGTTGCCCGCCATATCGTAGAGCCCGTAGTCATTGGGCGAGAAAGTACTTACCTGAGACGTGATCACCTGTCCGTCGGCTGCGTAGTCTCCTTCGAAGGGCTTGAAGTTTGCCAGGAAGCAGACATCCTCCGAGTCTAGGTCTTCACTATTCCATGGAAACTTCGTGTTGGTCCTTCCAGCACGCGCTGCGTACTCCCACTCCGCCTCGGTGGGCAGTCTAAACTCAGGCACGATCGCTCCCTCGGGGAGGTTCAGACCCTTGCGATAGTTGTCCGTGCGCCAGTGGCAAAAAGCGGTCGCTTGCTCCCACGAGATACCCACCACGGGGTGGTTGTCGTAGCGAGGGTGGTTGAAATAAGTGCGGGTGTAGATCTCATTCTTAGAGTTGGGGTAGTCGTTGACCCAGACCGTCTCGTCGGGGTAGATCGCTACGATGTAGGTGTTGAGGAAGTCGTACTCACTAGTGAGCTGACGCGTGATCGTCTCACGAATTATCTCGCCACGGTCGTTGACATAAGCCGTGTCCTTAGAGATCATCACTGGCTCCTGAACGCCCTTGCTAGCGCGCACCTCCTGCTGCAGGTTGTTGCGGTAGAGCGCTGCTGCGTGGTAGTCGTAGACCTCATATTTGTAGAGCATCTGCTTAGGATCGAGTTTGCGCTCGCCCGTCACGGGGTTCGTGTAGTAGACGCTCTCCATCGCCTCTAGCTCCTGCTCTAGCGCACGCTTAGGATTGGGCATTGGCTGAGACCAGTCGAGGTAGGGCTTGACTGGATCGCCATACTTATCCGTGGTAATCTTGTAAAGCGGGTTACCTCCGTATAGTGGGTCAGCAAGACGCTCGCGAACGATCGAGTCGCGCACATAGTAGACGAACTGTCGCCACTGTGCATTAGTAACCTCCGTCTGATCCATCCAGAAAGCATCTACCGAGATCGCCCGGTACTCTGCGGGTAGTCCCCATACGGTGTCCGCCTCACGCTCGCCCAGCACGATGTGTCCTTGCGGTATCTGCACCATGCCATAGGGGGCAGGCTCACTCCACGAGGCGAGTTCCACGCCTACTAGCTCGGCACTCACGCCAGAGCCACGCTTGGGAGCGCAACCCACCATGCTCAGCACGGAGATGAAGAGTAAGAGTAGTGCCAAAGCACCTAGTAGGGGCAAGGCTCCCGCTCTGATTCTAGTCCTAAGCCTTTGTACGGAACGGGCGTCATGCGCGCTCTCGGACGGACTGCAGTATGTAGGCAAAGCTTCTTTCATAGCTTCTAAGTTGTTTCAGAGTTCTATTTAATAAAGAGACACACGGGCTAGAGGAGTCGGATGCTCTTGTAGCTGTTGGTCCCTTTCTTGTGTCTAGACATCGGGAGCGCATAGGTGACCACTAGCTCGTGACTGCCCCAGTTGCCTCTCGCCAGCTGACTCGTAGGCATCTCAAAGAGATAGCCCACGTGACACTTGCCAAAGAGTGCTCCCAGCCGTAGCCCCGCAGCTTGCAAAGGTCGGTACATCAGACCAGCCTCCCATCGCTGCGCAAGGCGCACATCTAGGTTGACATCCACCCGCCACGACGTCAAGTTTGTTGAGGCAAATAGTGAGGGGTGCCACGATAATAACGCACCTGCTGGTGTAATATTGTACCCACAGACGGCATTGATATGTATCGGTACCTTCTGATAGTAGAGCCTATCGAGGGTGATGCGCGGCACCGTGAGATGACGCCCCGAGACACCGATGAAGTAGCGAGGCGTGTGCCACAAGACTCCCGCAGAGAGGTCAAAGTTGCGTCCCGACACGGGCGTCTGTGGCAGCGAAGGATCGTTTGGCGTCATAGCCCCTCCATCTGGTATGTGTGCCTTGGTGCCGTCGTATAGAAGGTTGATCATGCCCAGCCCCGTGCCGATGGAGAGGATCTTGTCTCCCTTCCACCTAAGCTGAAAGGCATACTCCGCCTGCGCCTCTGTACGGGTAAAGAGTCCAGCACGCTGCGCCACGACCACCAGCCCCACACCATGGTAGCTCTTGCCCCACCGCTGCTCCGTATGAGCCGAGACAAAAAGGTTGGCAGGAGCTCCCTCTATACCGATCCACTGCTGATGATAGGCGGCCGTCAGGAGCAGATCTTTCTGCAGACCGATAGCTGCCGGGTTGTAGTAGTTCTGTAGCCGTCGGTAGTCCGAGAAGAGCGGATCCACCTGTGCCAGCGAACGCATCGGGAGCCAACAGGTCATGATGAGCAGACATAGCAGAAGTCTCCCAAAAGACTTGCGTCTCCACCTCTCCGTAGCGCATACGCTCCCCTCCGACTGGTGCTCATCTGGCGCAAGCCGTATAGCGCAGATTCGAAGTGGGCGCATCTGTATCATCCTAGGTGGCGTGTAGTCATAAGCTAATAGCTATGCAGAGAGTCCTGATTATGAGTCAGTGTCTTGTATCTCTAGAGCAGCGGGCTAGTACTCCTCCTCGTTGAAGAAGAAGTCCTCCTTGCTAGGGTAGTCTGGCCATATATCCTCGATGGTCTCATACTCCTCGCCCTCGTCCTCGATCTCCTCAAGGTTTTCGATCACTTCGATGGGCGCACCTGAGCGCTGAGCATAGTCGATGAGCTCATCTTTGGTAGCAGGCCAGGGAGCATCCTCCAGCTTTGAGGCCAATTCTAACGTCCAGTACATAGTCAATCTATATCAGTGGTTATATAATTAAGGAGTATCCTATCGGAGAGAACGGCAGTGTCGCTAGATTATTGCACACCTCGGCCGACTTGTCCCAATAGGTAGTCTCCTACGAGCGTGCAAATATAGACAACTTAGCTCACATTTACAACTAGTGGGCTAGCCTAGATAGGGCAAAGCTCACGAGCCGCGACATTACGGGTCGCTATTTGTCGGAGGAAGCAAAGCGATACGTGTAACGAGGTGTAAGAACGCACGAGCCGTGCGTTCTTACAAATCGCTACTCGTGCACGGCGCGACTACAATTGCTTGAGTACCTTCACGAGATGCTCACCGATATTGATGGTGTAGCCCTGCTGGATGTAGACGACTCGATTGAATGTGTCGCAGATGAGGAAGATGGGGAGCGAACTGGAGGTGAGCTTCATCTCTTCGCGGATCTCCTTGAGTATAGCGCCCTCTGAGTCGATGCCCCAGACAACCTGAGCGGGTAGGTCGAAGCCCTCATCGACAAATCGTGTGGCGGCATCTTGGCTCTCAAAGAGTAGTACGACCGACTGGCCCCACTCCTCGAGAGCGGACTTGTAGATGGCGATGTCTCGTAGCGTATGATTGCTCGGCTCGTGATTTGGAGCGATCAAGCCTAAGATGTAGTAGCCACGTCCGGTGGTCGAGATGAGGCTCTTGGTGGTCTGTGTGGCGAGGTCGTAGTAGAGGTTCTCCGCATTAAAGCTGCCGATGACCTGTACCCCCTCATTGCTCTCTCGCATGGTGAGCTGTAAGGTAGTGGTCTCCCCACGGTTGATCTCAAAGACCTCGCTATGCGTGAGCACGGCACCGCTGGCCATACGTGTGCCAGTGGTCAGTAGATAGCGCCCCTCGTCTAGGGTGATGCCCTGGGCAAAGTCACGACTCCAGGTCGCCTCCTCGTCGAAGGTCAGCAACGAGGTCTTGCCATCGACGATGCGACTAATGGTGAAGTGCGCATAGTACTTAGGATCGCTGATATACTTCGAGGGGGTATAGCTTAATTGGAGTGTGCCCTGAGGGGCGGTGGCTATGGGGCTAGCTTGGTCGTGCCAGAGGACGTCGACCCAGTGATCGTCTGTGTAATACTGTAGCTTGCCATTGATCTCGTTGATGCGTGCGGGCCATCCGAGACTACGGGCTGCCGCTACGAAGAAGATGTCTCTGCCTAGTTCATCGGTCTGTCGCTCGCGGTAGACGCTCATGGGCTGCACCCTCAGGCGCTGCGGATTCTGGTCCGTTACTAGCTTAACGTTGGCGAGCGTCCAGTCGATCAGCTCTTGTGGTGAGCGAAGGGCTGCTAGCTGCTCACGGAGGAAGTGCTTGTATGGTGTGAGCCACTCTAGCTCTACACGGGGATTGAGGACGTACTTGCAGTAGATCTCCGACTGATTGGTCTCGGAGGTCTCACTGTCTTGTAAGACCTCTAGAGAGATGTCTCGCAGATCCTTTTTTGTTAGGACGGAGAGGAGCTTCTGGGCCATCTCTTTGTTGTCCGCTTGCTCTATAAACTGCTGAATGGTGGCGTGATTGCCTCGTGACTCATCGACCATCGTTGCCTCGTAGGCTTGTCTGATGCTATCCTCGTAAGCTAGACGCTCGTTGTTGATGCGTCGCATCTCTTCGGATACTTGAGGCAGAGAGCCTGATATGCTAGGCGGTGTGAGGGTTTCGTCGAGAACCTTCGGCAGGCTCTCGGACGATAGGATCACGGTCTCTACGGGCTTGGCACCAAAGGAGACTTTCTTCAATGCTATGTCTCCGCCTTTTTCGACCCATACCATCATATCTCCGCGCCCAGCTGTCAGCTTGGCTCTTCCCAAGGCATCGGTAACTTTAGAAGCTACGGTGAAGTACTCTGCATAGTTGTACAGCTTGAAGTCTACGCGGGCATTGGCTACAGGCTCGCCAGCGGGCGTCTTCACCTCGATGGTGAGATCGGAGCTAGGGGCGTAGTGGTCGATCACATTGATCTCGGTGAAGAAGGGCGTCTGGCGGATCACCTCTTCGGGGCCGTCGTACGCTCCAAACACTTTGGTGTGCATAAGCATACCGCGCGAAGCACTCTCGTTGAACCACCCGATGTTGAGTACAGGCTCAGGCTCGCAAGCGCCTAAGAAGTACCACTGGCCATCGACCCACGCCTCGACCCACGCATGGTTATCGTCCGTATGAGCCCAACGGGGCGTGTAGACCTGCCTGGCGGGGATACCCACAGAGCGGAGCGCTGCGACGAGCAGTGTGCTCTCCTCGCCACACCGTCCGTAGGCTGTACGCACCGTCGCTAGCGGGCTACTGGTGCGGGCATCTGTGGGACGGTAGGTGACCTTCTCGTGGCACCAGTGATTGACCTCCAGCACAGCGTCGTACATAGGCATGCCACTGACACGATCTTTGAGCTCCTTGTAGAAGACCTCTCGGCTATTGTCTAGGTTCTCATTATTGACCCTAATCGGTAGGACGAAGTGTCTGAACTCTCGTTCGGGTACCCGCTTGCCCCACGGCATCTCCTGGCGAGTCTGTAGTGAGAGTCGCACATTGTGCTCGTAAAAGGCTCTGCTATAGTCACACTGGTCGGGTAGGGGTAAGTATTGATAGAGGAAGTCTAGGTACTGCTCGACCTGATCGCTACTCGTTGGGGTAGCGGCGGGCTTCGTTTGCGCTAGAGCTAGTGATCCGCTTAGGAGCATCACTGTGATGAGGTAAAGGAGAGCTTTTCGTGTCATAAGATTTAGATAGAGAGTTGTATTTGCTGTGCAAAGATAAGTGTTTAGTGAATAGCCTTTAGGAAGTCGCGAACGATATCTGCGTCGGTCTCCTGCCTGCCGTCTGGTAGACGTATAGAGGCCGAGCCATGTATCTCCTGAGCGCCCGTCTCGTTGAGTATGCGCTTGATATTGCTTGCCGTCACACCGCCCCCAGGGAGTATCGTAATCGCTCCCGCAGCTCGCTCGACGAGCTGACGAATGATCGGTATGCCTGACTCCGCAGTCTCCCGAGTACCAGAAGTGAGAATACGTGCGCAGCCCAATGATTGTATCGTCTCCAGCGCCTTTAGCGGATTCTGCGACTGATCAAATGCCCTGTGAAACGTAAAGGAGACTCCCTGAGACCGCTCCAAGAGACGTCTCGTAGCGACCTCATCGACAGTGCCAGCGGGGGTCATAGCGCCACTCACGATAGCATCAGCGTAGAGTAGTGCTGCCTCGATGTCTCGCTCCATGACGCGTAGCTCCTCCTCGGAGTAGACGAAGTCTCCCTCTCGCGGGCGGATCAAAACATGGATGCGAAGCTTGGGATAGAGGGTACGTACCTCTCTCAGAAGTCCCAGGGAAGGTGTCAGTCCCCCCACGGATAGTGCAGAGCATAGCTCTATGCGCTTAGCACCTCCCGCCACAGCGGCCTGCACACTTCGCATGCTTGCTGTGCACACCTCTAGCGTGTAGTCTCTCACCTCGCTGGGCTTGCCAAAAGTTACTTCCTGCGTCATACTATAATTGAGTGGATTGTTTCTTAGCTGTGACAAACTTACTAAAAATGCCCCGTAATACACACTTCCTGCTATTCCCCTCGATCTCGCAAATCTCATCATAAGTCAACCATACATCACAACGTGTAGTCCTACATCGGGCCATACACTTTATATTTGAAGGGCTTTAGAACGATAGCCACGTGGAAATTCTCAAATCTCCACGTGGCTATTTTTTATTTTCTACGTAGGCGCGAAAAAATTCTTCGGACTTATCATTTGATTCTTCCGAAGTTTCATTTCTCGCCCACGTGGAGAATTTTTCTTTTCCACGTGGAGAATCGAGAATCTCCACGTAGGGACGCTCGAAACGTGTAACGTGGCACGTCTCGGTGTTCATACTCATTGCGTGGCACCCTTTTTATTAGTAGCTTTGTAACAGCAAACTCAATACAACTCAACTCTCATGGAGCATTACTATTGTGTCATCATGAGTGGCGGGGTGGGAAGTCGCTTTTGGCCTATCTCACGTCAGTCACGACCTAAGCAATTTCTAGACTTCTTCGGCACGGGGAGTTCACTCCTACAGGATACCTACCGGCGGTTCCTGCGGATCGTCCCAGAGGATCACATCTACATCGTCACCCATGCTGACTATGTCGACCTGACTCTCGAGCAGCTCCCAGCACTCAAGCGGGAGCAGATCCTTACCGAGCCTCTACGACGCAACACAGCCCCATGTATCGCCTACGCCTGCTACCATATCCAGCAGCGAGACCCTAAGGCGTCGATCGTTGTGGCAGCTTCGGACCATATCATTATGAACGAGGATAGCTTCGTCCAGACGGTCAGCCAGTCACTTCGCTTTGCATCGCTACACCCTTACCTCCTGACGCTAGGCATCAAGCCCACAGCGCCCGAGACGGGATACGGTTACATACAGGTGGACTCTAGCGAGAGAGCTCTCGACGGACAGTATCACAAGGTCAAGGTCTTTACCGAAAAGCCTAATCGTGAGATGGCCGAGATCTTCGTCTCCTGTGGCGAGTTCCTCTGGAACAGCGGTATGTTCGTCTGGCATGTCAAGACGATCCTAGATGCTTTTGCCAAGTATATGCCCGAGGTGAGCCGGCTCTTTACCGAGCGGGCTAGCGACTTCGGCACCGAGCGTGAGCAGAAGGCGATCGAGGAGATATACCCCTACTGCCCCAGTATCTCGATCGACTACGGAGTCTTGGAAAAAGCGGACAACGTACTGGTCACTCCCGCCACTTTTGGCTGGGCTGACCTAGGCACCTGGGGGGCGCTCTATGACCAGAGCACCAAGGATCAGACGGGCAATGTGACAAATCACGAGAAGACCCGATTTTACGAGTCGATGAATAATATCCTCTACATCGATGACCCCGACCTGCTGGCGGTCGTGCAGGGGGTCGACGACTGTATCATCGCTAAGCATGGCAACGTGCTGCTGATCTGCAAGCGGGAGGCTGAGCAGAGCATCAAGAACTATGTCACCGATGTGGAGATAGAGTCTGGAGAGGACTACATCTGACCTGACCACAGAGACGATGCAGGAGACGTGGCTACACCAGATATGGGGCAATAGGCTCTACGAGTCGCTCACCTTCGAGCCACACCCCTGCATCCCCGAGGGGGTGACACCGATCGTCATCGACCCAGGACGATACAACACCAATGGCGGGCCTGACTTTAGCAATCTCAAGCTGCGTATAGGCTCTCTGACCTGGGCGGGCAATGGCGAGATACATTGCCATACGACAGACTGGCTACGACATGGGCATCAGCTGGACCCAGCTTACAATAGTGTACTGCTACACATTGTCCTGCAGGACGATGGCCCCATATCGCTACAGGCTGGCACACCGCCTATCACCTGCCGTATGCAGATCAATCCTGACTTGCTCGCCATAGCGCAGCAACTCACCGAGGCTCCACAGATACCTCGCTGTGGGGAGGCTTGCAGCCAGCTAGCAGAGGAGGTGCAGGCCGACTGGTTTGCACAGCTTACACATGAGCGACTGGACAAGAAGCGTCAGCAGATAGAGGCGGCGATGAGCTTTTTCAAGGGAGATCTGGCAGCGGTAACGCACCTCTTCCTAATGCGTTACCTAGGAGCTAAGGTAAACCACGACGCATTCGAGCAGATCGCCCGCCAGCTCTCCCCCTCGATCCTACTCAAGCACAAAAGCTCGCCTCTAGCCCTCGAAGCGCTCCTCCTAGGTATGGGCGGACTGCTAGAGAGTGACCCGATATCGCCCGAGGTAGATCAGTATAGGGAGCGACTGAGTGAGGAGTTTACCTTCCTAGCACATAAGTACCACCTGTCACCCCTACCGCCAGGCACCATCCGTATGCTACGACTGCGCCCGAGTGCCTTCCCGCATCGTCGACTGGCCTATCTAGCAGCGCTGTACTACCATAGTGACAACCTGCCAGGGGAGCTGCTCCGCACATCGTCGTTGGCCCATCTCGAGCAGCTGCTCACCGTGACGCCCTCCGACTACTGGCAGCGACACTACCACTGGGGGAGCGAGTCGCATGCACAGCTCGGCACCATAGGACGTGCTACCATCGAGAGCATTGCGATCAATGTGGTCATACCGCTCCAGTACTACCTCACGCAGGAGCGTGACCTGCTGGGTCTCTCCTCAGCGAGCGACTCGCTGATGAGTGCCCACGACCTCCCCGCAGAGCGCAATAGTGTGGTGCGTCGCTTCGTCCACGAGGGGTTGCGTCCCCGCAGTGCTTATGACACGCAGGCACTGCTGCAGCTCTACGGGAACTACTGTGAGCCACGTCGCTGCTGGCTATGTCCCGTAGGGCGTACGCTCCTACAGAGCTACGGCGCTATGACGCTACCGCCATCGGTCGGCGAAGCGACGGTTGCGTCACAGCGAGACGAGTAACGATGATACGTGTAACCCGCTGTAGGGACGCACGATCTGTGCGTCCGTTGTCGTTAAAATCACGACGTTGCAATGTTTGATGCAACACTTGACTCTGTAACCTTTGACGGGAACGGACGCACAGATCGTGCGTCCCTACACGGCAACATCTCGCTTTGATACAACGGACGCACGAGCCGTGCGTCCCTACAGCGGGTTACTCGTCAAGGGCGTCCCTAGAAATCATTGCAGATTTTTGCCGAAGCGTTGGTTTGTTCGGAAATATTGTGTACCTTTGCATCGTCTAAGGGGATAGCCCCTCTGTGGATGGCGAGGTAGCTCAGCTGGTTAGAGCGTCGGATTCATAATCCGGAGGTCGAGGGATCGTGCCCCTCTCTCGCTACAAACAAAAAAAAGAACAGCACCTTGACTGCGGTCAAGGTGCTGCTCTGCTATTATGTAGGGAGGCTACTTAAGACTGTACACAGTCACTACTTGTGTGCGATCACTTCGATCTCGACGAGTCCGCCCTTGGGGAGGGTCTTGACAGCTACGGCTGAGCGTGCTGGGAAGGCTCCTGAGAAGTGCTTCTCATAGACTGCATTCATTGCAGCAAAGTCGCTCATATCAGCGAGAAAGCAGGTGGTCTTGACGACCTGATCGAAGGTAAAGCCAGCCTCGTCGAGGATAGCCTTCAGATTGCGAAAGACTTGCTCCGTCTGCGCTGAGACATCCTCTGATACGAAAGCACCAGACTTGGGATCCAGGCCTAGCTGACCAGAGGTGATGAGCATGTCGCCGAAGGCTATTGCCTGGCTGTAAGGTCCGATAGCTGCGGGAGCGTTTGGGGTGGAGATTACTTTTTTCATAGTATACTTCTGATTGTATTGTGAACTTTTATAGGTTTGCGTTGTGCTGACGAACGACCTCGTAGAGCATGATGCCGGTAGCGACCGATACGTTGAGCGAGGAGATTTGTCCCAGCTGAGGTATCGAGACGCGGTCGGTGAGTTGCTTGAGGACGCCCGTGGAGATACCTTTTTGCTCCGACCCCATGACGATGCCGAGGGGTGGCGTCATCGGGAGGGAGGTGTAGTTTGTCGTGGCGTCTACATCGGCTCCGACGAGCTGCAGACCGCTATCCCGTAGGAAGCGGCAGGCGGTCACGAGGTCACGCTCACGACAGACGGGGATGCGCATGAGCGCTCCTGCGGAGGCATTGACCGCATCGGCCGTGACGGAGACGCTATCTCGCTCGGGGATGACGATAGCATGGACGCCTGCGCATTCGCAAGTACGAGCGATGGCGCCAAAGTTGCGCACGTCGGTAACTCCGTCGAGCAGTACGATAAAGGGCATCTGCCCTTCGTCATAAAGCATCGGTATGAGCGACTCTAGACGGGTGTAGGTGATCGGCGAGATGAGCGCTACGACCCCTTGGTGAGCACCCCGTGTGAAGCGGTTGAGACGCTCGGCGGGAACCTCCATGACGGGTATGCCCTGAGCGCGTGCGGTGCGCTTGATCTCTAGGAGTTCGCCAGTGACGGCTCCTTTCTTCATATAGATCTTGTCTATGTCGCTATGAGAGGCGAGGCTCTCATTGAGAGCGTGGATGCCGTAGATGAGTTTTTGCTTAATCATGTGCTGTAAGTAATGTGTGTGCGGCAGCGATGGCCTCGGGGGTGATCTGGTCGCCACTCTGGAGGCGTGCTATCTCGTTGATGCGCTCTTCGGGCATGAGAAGGCGCAGGTGCGAGTGGGTCTCGCCGTTGGTCTCCTCCTTATAAATAAGTATGTGCTGGGTGGCTGCCGAAGCGATCTGCGGTAGGTGGGTGATGACGAAGATCTGCTGGCGCTCGCCCATCGTATGAAGCATATCGCCTATGCGGGAGGCTGCGATGCCTGAGGTGCCGGTGTCGATCTCGTCAAAGACGATAGCGGGCGAGCTGGCCAGCTCAGCGAGATTCGTGGCGGCTTGACTGCGCAAAGCCTTGAGTGCTAGCATCAGTCGGGCTATCTCACCGCCCGAAGCGACGTCTGTGACGGGGCGGAGTGGCTGATCGCTGTTGGCTGAGAGCAGGAAGTCGACCTGATCCATACCTCGCTCGGTCGGCTTGTCTAGAAGCTGCAGCGCTATGTCAAAGCGTGCGTGCGGCATCTCTAGCTGGCAGAGCGTCTTGGTGACACTCCGTGCGATCGTCTTAGCAACCTTAGCACGAGCCTCGTGGAGCTGCTTGCCTAAGGTGAGGACTGCGGTGCGCTGCTGGAGCACTGCGGTGCGTAGTGCGGCTAGTTCTTGCTCATACTGAGCGGTGTGAGCGAGCTTGGTGCCAAGCTCTTGGCTGTACTCGATGAGCTCTTCGGGGGATAGGAGGTTATGCTTTTTGAGCAAAGCATTGACGCCACCTAGGATCGTATTGATCTCCTCGAGGCGCGCCGGATTGTAGGCGACCTCGCCCTGCAGACGGCTCAAGTCGCTCTCGATGTCGTCTAGCTCGATGACGAGGCTCCGCATACGCTCGGTGTAGTTGCTGAGCTCGGGGAGATAAGCGGCAGTCTGCTCCATCTGCTCCTGCGCTGTCGTGAGCTGATCGACGATGCTGTGCGGTCTATTGAGTAGCGCTAGGATGCTCTGCAAGCCTTCCTGTATCTCCTGCGTGTGGGTGAGTCGCTCCGCCTCGTCGGTAAGGTCGGTGAGCGAGTACTGCTCGAGCTTGAGCGCAGCGATCTCCTCGTAGGCTCGACTGTTCAGCTCATACTCGGCCTCGGCTTGCTGCGCCTCTGTGCGTAGCTTCTTGAGTCGTATGGCGTTGTCGTGATACTGCTGATAAGCGCTGTGGTACGCCTCGACAAGCTGCGCCTCAGCTCCTAGCTGCGAGTCGATCAGTGCGATCTGGTAAGCGCCCTCACGGAGCAAAAGGTTGCGATGCTGTGAGTGAACGTCCAGAAGGAGTGCGCCCAGCTCTTCCAGCTGAGCAAGGGTCACAGGCGTATCATTGACGAAGATGCGACTACGTCCCGTCTGTCGTATCTCACGACGTACGAGACAGCTCTCCTCGGTCTCTAGCTCCTGCGCTTGCATCCATTCGATGACCTGAGGACTGAGCTGAGTAAACTCCCCCTCGATGACCGCCTTCTGGCAGCCTTGACGAACGGTCGATATGTCGGCACGCCCTCCTGCGAGCAGCTGTAGGGCTGAGACAAAGATACTCTTGCCCGCTCCCGTCTCGCCCGTGACCGCTATGAGTCCCGTGGGGAAGGTGCAGCTAAGCTCCTCGATGAGGATGTAGTCCCGTATGTATAAGCTATGCAGCATGGAGTATAGTTACTTCTTCAGGGCTGAGAGCTTGCTATCTTCCGTTGGATAGATCTTCGAGAGCGTCTTGTAAGCTGCCATGCGGCTCTCCTGTGGAGCGCCTTCGACCAGAAGAGGTAGCTCGTCTAGCTTGGTCTGTGCGAAGATCTGTAGGAGCGGCGACAAACTATTGGCCTGCCAGGTCTCCTCCAGGAGGGAGAGCTGCTCTAATATATTGGTGTAGCCACGACGTAAGTTGCTCGTGAGGAGGTCTAGTCCCTGGCGATGGTACTGATACCAGTAGTTGCGCCACGGCTGGTGTGCCGGATCGTTGTAAGCTTGGCTGATAGCGTAGCGGTTGTTGTCGCTGGCGTAAGCTTTCCAGCCCGACCAGTCCATCATCTGCTGAGCTGTCGCCACCAGCTGCTGCATCTGTCGCGCAGCGTAGTCGCCCCCGAGAGGCGCAAAGGAGTCAAAGTCTAGAGCTAAGATGAGATAAGCGTAGAAAGCGACCGTCGCCACAAGGTTATTGTCTATCTGTGTGGGCGCATAGACGAGTGGTTGGTAGGGAGCGTACTGGAAGTTTAGCTCACGGTCTAGATGCACCAGCAGCGGGGTCGTATAGGAGGCTCCGTAGACGGGGCGCTGTGCGGATATGCTTAGCTCCGCCGTGTAGAGTCCGTCGTCAGAGACGCTCACGAGGTTCAGACCCCAGGCGCACTCGATCCGCTCCATCGGCGAGAAGGTGGCGTTCGTCCATCGCGTCTGATTGATCATCTCGGTCAACTGCTGGGTCAAGTCGGAGACGATCGCCTGATCGGCAGAGGAGCCGAGACGATCCACATTGACCGTGACACGTGCATTCAGCTCCTGCGCTAGGCTCTGCGCAGGGAGCCATAGGAGTAGTGCCACTAAAGCTAGGAGAAAACGCTTCATAAGATCAAGCTTCATAAGACTAAACGAGCTGTGTGCGATGCTTGAGTACGAAGTCTACGATCTGCTCCGCCACGACCGCCTTGCTCTCTAGCGGCAGGTCGCATCGAGTGCCCGCTTTGTCTAGTATTAGCACCTTATTGGTCGGAACTCCAAAGCCCGCACCCGCATCGCTCGTCGAGTTAAGCACAATCGCATCGAGATGCTTGTTGTGTAGCTTGCTCTCGGCTGCGGAGGTATCCACAGAAGTCTCCAGAGCAAAGCCAACTAAGTACTGTCCTGCCCGGCGCTGCGCCCCAAGAGTCGCAGCTATATCGGGATTTTGCGTCAGCGTGAGCTGCATCTGCTCACCGCCACGACGCTCCTTCTTGATCTTCCCTGACACACGCTCCTCGGGTCGGTAGTCAGCCACCGCTGCTGCAAAGATCGCTATCGAGCTACGCCCGAAGGTCTCCTGAGCTGCCTCCAGCATCTCTTCGGCTGTCATCACGGGGTGTACGACAATGTGCGGATTGGTGGGACGGAGATGCGTTGGCCCCAAGACCAAATGTACCTCGGCGCCCTGACGTGCCAAAGCTTCCGCCAGCGAGATGCCCATCAGTCCCGACGAATGGTTGCCTATGAAGCGCACATCGTCGATCGGCTCGTAGGTAGGCCCAGCTGTGATGGTGACGCACTCCCCCGCTAAGGGCAACTCCTCCGTTGTAGCGGTGAGCATTGCGACCGCCTGCTCTAAGATCTCCTCTGGCTCCTGCATACGTCCCCGCCCAGTCAGTCCACTAGCGAGAAAGCCCTCAGCGGGTAGCGCTTGTGCCACACCGTCTTGCGCCAGTATCTCCAGATTGCGGGCGGTCGTCGGGTGAGACCACATGTCTAGATCCATCGCAGGGGCGATCAGCACGGGGGCGCGCATCGCTAGGTAAGTGGTCACGAGGATATTGTCGGCAATGCCGTGCGCCATCTTGCCGATCGTGCTAGCCGTGGCGGGAGCTATGATCATCAGATCGGCCCAAGTACCCAGCGTCACGTGACTATGCCACGAGCCGTCACGACGATCGAAGAAGTCTGAGACCACCGCATGCTGCGAAAGCGTGGCGAGCGTCAGTGGCGTGATGAACTCCTTAGCAGCAGGCGTCATAACCACCTGCACCTCGGCACCTTCCTTGATCAGCAGACGTACGAGCGAGGCACTCTTGTAGGCGGCTATCCCGCCGGTGATCCCTACAACTATATGTTTGTCCTGTAAGCGCATGGCTATCTATCGTGTGGCGTGACGGCTCTAAGGCTTCATCTGCTCCTTGATCAGGAGGAACTGACGCTTTGTGTCTCGCGAGAAGTCCGCTTGCAATAGCCAGCTGAGGTAGCCTGGCTCTTCTCGCAAGACTGTCTCGACAGAGCGCCCCTTGTGCTTGCCAAAGTTAAAAACTGGCACATCGTTATCGTCTAGCACAATGCGCCCCGCAAGGTCTACATTGCGATGATAAGTGGTTAGGTCAGACAGATCCTTGACACTGTGTGGCAGTGCATCGCCATACTTCTCCAGCTGAGCCAGTAGCACATCGAGCGTAGCGATCGTGTCCGCCTCAGCTCCGTGCGCTCCGATATGCTCACGATGACAGTAGAAGCGCACAGCCCCCTCGAGCGTCCGTGGCTCCATCTTGTGAAAGATCGTCTGCACGTCTATGTGCTGCCTAGAGAGCAGATCCACCTCCACGCCAGCACGGAGGAACTCCTCCCCCAGCATCGGTAGGTCAAAGCGCTGCGAATTGTAGCCCGCCAGGTCGCACCCATCGATCAGCTCCGCTAAGCTCTTAGCACAAGCTCTAAAGGGAGGACAGTCACGCACATCCTCGTCCGTGATGCCATGTATCGCCGTACTCTCGGCTGGGATAGGCATCTCCGGGTTGAAGCGTCGTGTCCGTACGATCCGCTCTCCATCGGGCATCAGCTTCAGAATGGTCAGCTCGACGATGCGGTCATTCGTAATATCCAGTCCCGTAGCCTCTATGTCAAAGACCACTAGCGGACGATCCAGTTGTAGCGTCATAACTTATCGATTCGGTGTTCTTAGATACGTACGGGAGCTGTGATACCTCGCAGGTCCGTTTGATCAGCCACCTTGGTCGGTGTGATCATGATCGGCTGCGTAGCATTGGTAATGTGTAGCTGCAAGCTCTCCGCATTGAACGCCTTGAGGAACTTGATGAAGGTGTTCGTCTTGAAGGTAATCTGCATCCCCTCCATCTGCTCGGGATAGTCCACGGGGATACGCTCCTCGACATCGACCCCAGGCGTATTAGCGCCCTGTGCGTAGAAGCCTCCCTTCATCACCATCGCATGCTCCTCGAAGGTGATACAGAGCAGGCTCGAGTCAGCACCCAGCCCCACGATATTGCTCAGATAGTTGACACGAGTCGTGGCACGCTGCAAGACTTGTCCGTCGATCTCAATCATATAGGTCATCGCATCAGGGAGTAGCCCGTTGTAGTTGGGGAAGTCTAGCACACTCACCTGCGAGACCACATTGTAAGTGCCAAAGCGCACCTCCACCTGCTTATTGTTGAAGATCACAAGCGCCTCCTCATTGGCAAAGTTCGGTAGGATAGACTGTAGGAAGCTAGAGACCTTGATCGGGAGTGTGAAGCTCGGATCCCTCAGCGAAGCTTGTGCTACCTCGCCCTCCTTCTCGACGATCCGTGCATCGTAGTCTATGTAGCGTACGAGCTGTACATTGTCCGTTGCGCAGAGCTCCAGACGATCCGTAAGCATGACAAAGTGCACGCCATGCAGCTGCTCACGTGATGTGTCGGGATAGGCGGCCGGCAGGACAGCCGAGATACCAGCCAGGAGGCTAGAGCTATTCATACTCATCATAGCCGCCCCCTCTGTATCCTCAGGAGACTCTCTAGAGACGTAGAGATCCGCATCGCCAATGGGTATGTCTAGGTATCCTGTCGAGTGAATCAGATGGATAAAGCGTGCACCCTCCTCCGTCGTCTGCATCTCCATCGTCAGGGGCTGTACGGGCAGCGACTTGATATAGTCCAGTAGTGGTGTGGGAGCTATCAGAAAGCGCATCCCGCCATCACACTCCAGCGGAGCGATCACACCAGCCGAACGCATCATCGTATCGCCTCCCGTCACGGAGATCCGCTCAGGAGTCACCTCAAAGAGGTAGTTGGCCAGCGCTGGCATAGAGATATTGCTCGCAGGGACAAGGCGCCCTACATTTTGCAAGAGCGTGGAGAGCTCGTTGCTATTGACGGTAAACTTCATATGTGATTCCTATCTGCTGATTATACCACAAAGATAATAAAAACTCTCCCCACAGCAAAGTGGCGAAGAGCAGACAGACCGACAGATCATCGTGAGAGCCTTGAGGGATAGCCACGTGGAGAATTTGAAATTCCCACGTGACTATTTTTTATTCTCCACGTGGCGGCGAAACGATTCCTCCGAAGTTTCATTTGATTCCTCCGAAGTTTTATTTCTCGCCTACGTGGAGAATTTTCTTTTTCCACGTGGAGATTTGAGAATCGCCACGTAGCAAATGAATCGGAGCTATCGGAATCATCGGAAAGAATCGAAACAATCGAAACTCTAATCTCTAACTTCTAACCTCTAATCTCTAACCTCTAACTTCTTTTTCGTATCTTTGGCAAGACAAAGTAGCTATGACGCATAAGCAGCCGCAAAGGGTGCCAGCGTAGCTACCTTAGACCTCATGAATCTCTAACGCTTTTAACTATACTACCTCTATGACAAGAGTGATCATCATCGGAGCTGGTGGCGTAGGCACCGTAGTAGCTCACAAGGTGGCTCAGAATGCTGAGACCTTTACCGATATTATGCTGGCGAGCCGCACTAAGTCTAAGTGTGACGCTATCGCAGCACAGATACAAAACGTCAAGATCCAGACCGCACAGGTGGATGCGGACGACGTAGAGCAGCTTGTGAAGCTCTTCGAGAGCTTCCGCCCAGACATCTGCATCAACGTAGCACTCCCCTACCAAGATCTCACCATCATGGAGGCGTGTCTCAAGGCAGGCGTCAACTACCTCGACACGGCAAACTACGAGCCCCTCGACGAGGCTAAGTATCAGTACAGCTGGCAGTGGGCTTACCACGACCGCTTTAAGGAGGCTGGACTGACCGCCGTCCTAGGGTGTGGCTTTGACCCAGGCGTGACCAGTATCTTCACCGCTTACGCTGCTAAGCACCACTTTGACGAGATACATTACCTCGACATCGTGGACTGCAATGGAGGTGACCACCACAAGGCGTTTGCAACCAACTTCAACCCAGAGATCAATATCCGTGAGATCACCCAAAAGGGTAAGTACTACCACGAGGGCGAGTGGGTCGAGACGGAGCCTCAGGAGATACATCGTCCGCTGCACTACCCGGGCATCGGCGTACGCGAGTCTTACCTCCTCTACCATGAGGAGCTGGAGTCGCTCGTCAAGCACTTCCCCGCGATACGTCGGGCGCGCTTCTGGATGACCTTCGGTGAGGAGTATCTCAAGTACCTCGAGGTGATCCAAAACATTGGTATGGCTAGCATCGAGCCGATCAACTACAACGGACAGGAGATCGTGCCGATCCAATTCCTCAAGGCTGTCCTACCCAATCCTAAGGAGCTGGGCGAGAACTATACGGGCGAGACCTCTATCGGCTGCCGCATCCGTGGCGTCAAAGACGGCAAGGAGCGCACCTACTATATATGGAACAACTGCTCCCACCAAGCAGCCTATCGTGAGACCGGCACGCAGGGTGTCAGCTACACGACGGGTGTCCCCGCTACGACGGGCGCTCTGATGCTCGCCAAGGGGCTGTGGGGTGGCGCTGGCGTTTTCAACGTCGAGCAGTTTGACCCAGATCCCTTCCTCGAGGAGGTAGCTCGTCAGGGACTGCCCTGGCATGAGTCCTTCGACATCGACATCGAGTTCGAGAAGTAAAGCTCATATCTAAGCAAAACAAAGGCGCATAGCTCTTCGTGAACTATGCGCCTTTGCTGTTTTTACGAAAGGGCTACTACCGCTTGCGCTGGTAGACTTGCGCTGAGCGGGAGGGCAGATAGAGTCGTAGCTCGGTGCCACCCTCGGCAGCGGTGCGGGTGTGGTGCGTGACGCTGGCATCGATACGTCCGAAGCCACCGCAGGCGACCGCATCGCTGTCGAGGAGCAGCGCATACTGCCCCGCTGGCACGCCCTCGATGGGGTAGTCGACGTAGCTCTCCGTGGGGCTAAAGTTGAAGGCAAAGAGGTACCCATCTCCTCGCATAAAGACGATAACCTGTCGCTCCGTGTGGCTGTGGTAGCAGTAGTCCGAGAGTTCTGCAAAGCGGGGCGTCAGGCTGCAGAGCGAGAGCATCCCTTTGTCAAAGTGCGCTAGCTGCTTGTAGCGCAGTAAGTCATTGTCCCGCAGTGACCACTGACGACGAGCGTACTGGTAAGAGTAACCATTGCCCTCACGAGGGAAGTCGATCCACTCGGGGTGACCAAACTCATTGCCCATAAAGGTGAGATAACCACCGCACATGGTGGCGAAGGTCATCAGACGGATCATATTGCAGAGCGCTATGCCACGCATCACCCGATCGTTGTAGTCGCTCTGCTGCATGTGCCAGTACATGTCGCTGTCGATGAGTCGGAAGATGATGGTCTTGTCTCCGACGAGTGCCTGATCATGGCTCTCAGCGTAGGAGACCGTTCGCTCCGTAGGACGGTGATTGCGCAGTTCGTACCACATATTCTCTGGATTCCACGCTTCGTCGGGTTGCTCTTTGATTAGCTTGATCCAGTAGTCTGGCACATTCATCGCCAGGCGGTAGTCAAAGCCGTACCCGCCGAAGGCTTGGCCCTCGCACAGTCCTGGCAGTCCGCTCACCTCCTCGGCGATGGTAGTCGCTGCGGGCTTGACAGCGTGGATCAGTTCGTTGGCGAGCGTCAGATAGGTCAGCGCATCTCGGTCTACATTACCATCGTAGTAGTCCGCATAAGTGAGGAAAGGTCTCCCCAAGCCGTGATCCTCGTAAAGCATCGAGGTGACCCCGTCGAAGCGGAAGCCATCGAAGCCATACTCCGTAAGCCAGTAGTGGCAATTGGAGAGGAGGTAGTGGACCACCTCGCCACGGCCGTAGTCGAAGCAGAGCGAGTCCCACTGCGGGTGCTCCCCTCGGCTCCCTTCGTGAAAGAAGAGCGTCCGCGTGCCGTCGTAGCGCGCCAAACCCTCAGCTTCGTTGCGCACGGCATGAGAGTGAACTAAGTCCATAATGACGTAAAGCCCCAAAGCGTGCGCCTCATCGACCAGGCGCTTGAGGTCGTCGGGCGTACCGAAGCGACTGGATGGTGCGAAGAAGTTGGAGACGTGGTAGCCGTACGAGCCATAGTACGGGTGCTCCTGCACCGCCATAATCTGGAGCGTGTTGTAACCCGCCGAGACGATGTAAGGCAGTCGCTCCGTGCGAAACTGCTCGTAGCTCGCCACGCCCATCTCCTCGCCACTCATCCCTATGTGGCACTCATAGATGAGCAAGGTATCGGGACGCTCAGGTGCTGGCGCCTGCATTAGGTACGGCTCTTCGGGCGCCCAGACACGAGCGCAGAAGCTGTAGTCATGCGGGTCCTGCACCACATAATGGGCGTAGGCTGGGATGCGCTCTAGCTCCTCATCATCGGTGCAGAAGAGTAGCTTGTAGTAGTCTAGATGGTGTAGCGCTGTGGCGGGTAGCTCGAGGAGCCACTCACCTGGTCGCTCCTCATTAGCAACATATCGATAGTTCGGATCTTGACGCCACTGATTCGCATCGCAGAGTAGGTAGACCGCCTGAGCCGCTGGCGCATATTCGCGCAAAGTCCAGCCCGTTTCTGTATGGTGCAACCCAAAGTAAAGGTGTCCGCACGCCCAGCTCGAGAGGCTTTGCGAGCCAACGAAGAGCTGCCGACGCGCTGCGATGTAGCTTTGCCACGCGGCGATCGTCTTATAGTAGGGCGCGAGCCACGGGTCTTGCTGCGCCCAGAGCGGCGTGTTCAGCTTTAGCTTCGCTTGGCGAGGAGTGCCTTTCTCACGTTTCATAGTTCAGATGTTTTACCTAGGTAAGAGACGGCTCCCGTAGTGGGACGATGTATCGTCGGCAACTCGATGGTCGCCTCGTCAATGTCTAGAATGAAGTAAGAGGGTAGCTGCTGAAGCAACTCATGCTGTGCTGGCGTGAGGGTTGCCCACGCATCGTAAGCGATGAAGGCAAAGTCGTAAGCGCTCAGATCGACCTGCTCTGCAAAAGGCTCTCCGACCCACGACACACGATCCGCCAGCTCTGTCGTAAGCTTGGCAATATGTGACGAGAGTGGCATCAGCGTGATCGGACTATCGGCATGCTCCGTCACCTGCTCAGCGACGAGTAGTAGCTCTTGATCCTCAGGGCGCTGCATCAGTACGAGCGGATGCGCTATCGGCGTCTGACCATTGTCCACATAGATACCCACTGAGCAAGGCGCCTCATGAGCAAAGGTGTCGATAATCTCCTCAAAGGAGTGCGAGCTCTGCTCTTTCTTCGCTTGGCGGCGACGTCCAGTCACAACTTTCCACCGACGGGTTAGCTTATCGCTATAAGCGACCAGGTCGCGGTCTTTCTTGTCTTGTGAGAGGTTGACACTCGCCCCGAGGAGGAGCAGATTGCTCTGGATATGATTAGCGTGCGAGAGAACCGCCTCAAGGACCGACTCCGCAATCTCATACTTACGCTCCACAGAGAGGTCTAGCTGCTTAGCCATCTCCATCGGTGCTGCAAAGCTACCGGCGTAGTAGTGATCTGCATCGATGGTGCTAATATCCGTATCGGTAGTGACGTGCATCAGCGTACAAGCCACCTGTGGAGAGGTGCCACCACAGAGCCTATGGAAGAACTCTAAGAGCGTCACGCCCGTCTCGGCACGACCGAACGAGATGAGCACTTGACCTGTCGTATACTCCTGGCTTTGCGGTGTTTTCTTCTTTTTGAGGAGCCAGTCGATCAGCTGTAGTGTCGGAGCGGTCATGATCGTCGTCACGAGCGTCATCATCACGAGGATCGTGAAGAGGACCGGCGAGAGGACTCCCAGGTCCAGTCCGATGCGCAGTACGACCAGCTCCATCAGCCCTCGGGTGTTCATATAAGCCCCTAGGTAAAGGCTTTCGCGGCGCTGTATGCCACAGCTTCGCGCTGCTAGGTAGGTGCCACCCATTTTGCCCACAACCGCTACAAGCGTACAGATCAGGAAGAGCCCCCACAGCTGAGGCGTATTGACCAAGCCCAGCTCTGTGCGCAAGCCTGAGCTAACGAAGAAGAGTGGCAGGAGCAGCAGGAGGGCGACATCCTCGACTTTCTCCTTGACAATCACGCGGAAGTCTAGGTTCTCTGGCATGACAAGCCCCAGCATGAAGGCACCAAAGAGGGCGTGCATACTCATGATCTCGGTGAAGTAGGCGCTCGCCATAAGGAGGATGAAGATGAGTCCCATAAGCGACTTGGAGAGTACCTCACGATGTCTCACGCGTCGCCCGAGGAGCCCGAAGAGTGGTCGCAGGATACCAAAGATGACCGCCAGATAGAGCGCGAGGAAGAGCATATTGTAGAGGGCACTCGTGAAGCTCCCCCCTTGGCTGACCGCCATAATGGCCGCCAGCATGAGCCACGCCACGATGTCTCCCATAGCTGCGGTCGAGAGCGCCAAGCGTCCTAGGTGACTATGCGAGAGCGAGCGCTCCTGGATGATACGCGCCAAGACGGGGAAGGCGGTGATGCTAAGCGAGATGCCCACAAAGAGGGAAAGCGACAAGAAGCTACTCCCCTCACTCAGCAGCTCAGGGCGACTGTAGAGCCCATAAGTAAGGACGATGCCCAGGATAAAGGGAAAGATGATCCCCGACTGACTGATGATAAAAGCTTGCTGCGCCTGACCCTTGAGATCTTTCATACGCAGCTCCATACCGATGGTAAACATAAAGAGGATCAGTCCGAACTGACTGAGCAGCTCTAGATTGCCCAAGCTGTGCACAGGGAAGAGTGTCTCCATCGCTTCTGGCCATACGGCTCCCAACAAGCTCGGGCCGAGCAATATACCGGCAAGTATCTCCCCGATGACCGTCGGCTGGTGCAGTCGTGCGAAGAGCCACCCCACGACACGTACCACGAGCAGGATGACGACCAACTGGATCAGCAGCATCCCTATGTCTGAGGCGGCATGAGTGCGTACCGAAACGACAAACGATTGCCACGGTGAAGTCCCTCCCGCAGGCGAAAGGGTCGTAGCCCCCTGGGGTAGTGAAGTCCCCTCAGGAAGTTCGCTCAGGGACTCAGTCGTAGCTACAGGAGCCGTGACGAGAGCCTCCGAGGAGCCACTCATAGCCTGGTCAGTAGCAGCGACCCACCACAAGAGCGCCACAAAGATGAGCATTAGCCCGCCGTAGACCCACCACGCTAGCTGTCGTTGATGTGTATTCATTTAGGATACGCCTATTTCGTTATGCAGTAAATGTAGCGACAAGACCACACGAGCAGTCTCCGTCTTGTGGAACAAAGATACGAAAACAGAGCTGTCCGATGAATGGCCCCTCCCTTGGAACCGAAAAGTTCCAAGAGAGGAACCAACTTTGAAACTCGTATCTACTACAAAGAGAGCACGATACAAAGCAGGGCGTCGTCTCGATTCTTTACGTGGATATCACTTATTCAGATCGAGCGAGATGCCGAGGCGGACGACGGGCGGATTGATCGGGTAGTGCGCTGCCGAGAAGCGCTCAGAGGGAGAGATAAAGAGGTCGCCGAGATTGTAGTACTCGACAAAGAAGCGTGCACGCTTGAGCTGAAAGCTGACGAAAGCGTTCAGGTGAGGGAAGTTGCCATACTTCGTCTCCGTCTGATTGACAAACTGCATGACCGCAGGCTCATAGTAAGGAGCGTAGTATCGCGTATGCCAGCGGCAATCCACACCCAGCATGACCCGTAAGACATGAGCGTAGAAGAAGTCTGTGTAGACAGTTCCGTAGAGGCTCAGCGTAGGCAGAGGCATCACTTCCTGACGTGTGGAGAGCTGGTAGAGGGCCTGCAGTCTCCAGGCTAGCCACCCCCACTTATAGCCGTGCTGCAGGCGTGCCGAGAGGATCTGTATCGGGTCAGCGCACTGCTCGACGAGCCCTTGCGAAGTCCAGTAGAGCTGGTTCTGCAGGGTGGCGGTCTCGACACTCAGCGAGGTGCCTAGCTTGTCGAGCGTGAGTCGCCCTCCGAAGGCCAGCCGACGCTCATAGCCGAAGTCTATGTCCCAGCGATGGAAGGTGCCGTGAAAGTGCCGTATGAAGTAGTCCGGGCGGCGATTCTCAAAGTTGCCCCAGGCACGCAGTCCTACGGGGAAGCTCCAGAGACGGAACGAAGTGCTGATACCGCCCTGCGCCAGTACGGAGCCGATGTTTTCGCCTAGGAGGGTACTCTCGAGTTGCGCATCGAAGTTGAGCAACTGTCCCGAGGTACGTGCTATGCGTCCCCCCACGACTAGGTCCATAGTGCTATGTCCGGGGTGCTCCTGATAGATCGAGTCGGGGTTGTAGTAGTATTTGTTTTCCAGCCGCACATAAGCCTCTAGACCAAACTTGACCCATGGTCTGAAGCCCTCACGGAGCGAGAGGACGAAGCTATTGTCCAGCTGCCATCGTCGGGTGCTATCCTCGGGCAAGACGTAGAGCGAGTCGAGCGCACCCGAAGGCCCTTTGTGCATATAGGAGTAATGGTTGGGGTACTGCTCCCAGGTGGCTTGGTTGCGGTTCACATACTGGTGGATGCCCTGTCTGAAGCTCAAGATATGCCCTACACTAGCTATCGGCACGAAGCGTGTCGTATCGGTCTCGGCACGGCGCTCGCCAAAGATGGTCAGCGAGTCACTGGCACTGCGAGGACGATAGGAGCCGAAGTTGTAGCGATGCGAGAGGAAGAAGTGAGCATCGTCGACACCATTCCAGACGTGCTCTGCCTGACGAACGGGTATCTCGTGGCTCTCCAGATTGCGCCGAGCAGAGTTGCCCCGTGTAGGGTCATTGACATAGGCGTCCTCGAGGACACCGCCATTCTCCGTGATCCGTGCGAAGTTGCCTCCGCCCGTGAGGTACGCCTCGTAGCGGTCTAGAGTCAGCGTCGCAAAGAGACGATAGTCACAGCTCTTGGTGCGGTTGCCTATGTAGTAGCCAGGCGAGTAGGTGTAGTTGAAGTCGGCCCCCATCGCTAGGCGCTTGCTGAGGTTGAAGGCGATCGTCGCATCAAACTGCTCTTCGCGTCTCTGGGCATCTCCATTGCGCTGATAGAAGAGCTTGGAGAAGGGGGTCTTCGTGCGATAGAAAAGCCTATTAGACTCGTCCCATACGAAGCCCGAGAGCGTCTGATCGTAGAGGAAGCGATGCTGCGGGCGCAGACGGTTGAAGTAGTCCATATCGACCCACGGAGAACGCAAGTTCCCTAGGTAAGCCATCACAATGGAGCGGCTCTCCGCTTTGACCTGATCGTGAAAGAGCGTGCTGAGCGTGTCGGGACGTGCCGCATAGAGCGCTCCCGTGTAGGGATTGATCAGATAGCTGTGGAGCGTCTCGCCACGATAGATCAGCTCGTTGGGATCTTTGTCAAAGGCTGGTAGCGGTATGTCGTAATCGTAGCGCGACTGCGCCCTGACGGCTGTCGCCAAGAGACTCCACAAGACGAGGAGGCTGAGAAGGTGTCGGACTAGCTTGCTCATAGCTCAGGTGCGGTGATCAGTATACCCCCATCGATGGGCAGCACACGGTAAGGCAGGAGGGGGCTTTGAGCAGGCCCTTGGACAGGCGTCCCCCCGCCGTAAACGATGCTAAAGCGACTATGACACTTCGGACAGACCGCCTCGAGCTTCTCATTGACCACCAGAGAGTTTGTAGGGTCCAGCTCTTTAGGGCAAGCGAGGTCGTAGGCGTAGTAGTAATCGGCCATACCACTACTTCCTGCGAAGCCGTGAATGACCAAGATGCCTCCGAAGCCGACGGCTGAGGTCGCAGTGGAGGGCTTGGTGATACGCAGGTAGCCCCCAGCGGGTACGAGCGCACGCCCCTCGGCACTGGCGAAGTATATCGGATAGTGTATAGGACGCAGGGGCGTGGCGTACTGCACCTCGCCTTGACACCCCAGTAGTAGGAGCGTCAGGAGCGATAGAAGCATTATGCGGAGACCCTTCATCCTTGTTCTGATCCTAGCTTTAGACTATGCGTCGTAGCGCATCTGCCCCAGCATATCGGCGATGTACTGCACAGCCTCCTTGAGGTGAGGCTTTACCATACCCGCGACAAAGGGGTTGAGCTCGGCATCTAGTGAGACAACTAAGGTGCTACCTCCCGTCTCCTGGGGAGTGATCCGTATGGAGACATTGGCGGGCATCATCTCGTGCTCTACCTGATAGCGCACCTCCTCGGTGGGGATACGCTCTGAGACAACGAGCGCGATATCTGCGGAGAACTTCATCACCTGCGCCTGCACCTCGCAGCGATCGCTACTGAGTGAAACAACCTTGACCTGCTTCTCCTCGAGGAGCTGTTGTACCTCCTCGAGATTGGTCAGATCGCTGATCTTTCGATAGATCGCCTCACAGCTGTAAGTAGAGGCGATGGGTTGGCTTTGTATCGTCATAGGAATGAGATGTGTAAGCTAAGTTATGGTCGATGCTAGCGTCCCCACTGGCTCGGGTTCTCGCGCCACTGAGCAAGCATCTCTAGGTCACGCTCAGAGACGTAACCCGCAGAGACAGCTTGACGAATCACTTCGTTGTAATCGGTCAAGGTGCGCATCTCTACGCCAGCCTTGGCGAAGAGCTCCTCGGCATCAGCGAAGCCATGCGTATAGACCGCCATGAGTCCCTCGACCTGTGCACCTGCTGCTTGTAGCGCCTCGACAGCCTTCATACTGCTACCACCCGTAGAGATCAGATCCTCGATGACTACGACACGAGCGCCCTCGGGTAGATAGCCCTCGATGAGGTTTTGCTTACCATGATCCTTAGCCGAGGAGCGTACATAGACGAAGGGCAGTCCCAGTTCGTCTGCCACCAAGGCTCCCCACGAGATAGCTCCCGTGGCAACCCCTGCTACCACCTCAACATCGGGGTAACGGTCGCTCACCTGGAGCGCAAAGGCTTGCTTGATATAGCTGCGATGCTCAGGATAAGAGAGCGTCTTGCGGTTGTCACAGTAAATGGGGCTAAGCCACCCAGAAGCCCACGTAAAGGGTGCGTCTGGACGAAGCTCGACAGCCTGGATAGCGAGCAAACGATGAGCTACCGACTGCGCGATAGTGCACTTCTGATCTGAAACTTTTGATGTCATAAGAGGATAAGTATCTTAGATGTGCCACAAAGGTACGAATTTAGAGGTTAGATGTTGGAGATTAGAGGTTAGACTTTAGAGATTAGAGGGAGTGCTATCTGCACACCGCTTCAAAAGCAGTCGGAGCCTATCCACGATCGTGTGGGTAGGCTCCGACGTTGATTTTTACCTTGCTCTACCTTGAGGGTGAGCAGAGGTGTGCTTACTTCTTAGCTGCTGCGAGCTTCTTCTGATGCTGCTTGTTGCGTACTAGGTAAGCAATAGGCGATGCGACGAAGAGCGTACAGAAGATACCATACACGATACCGATGAGTAGCGCAAAGGTAAAGCTACGCATAGAGGCTCCACCGAGGATAAAGATGATGAATACCACTAGGAAGGTCGAGAAGGTCGTCTGTACGGTACGAGCTAGCGTGCTATTGAGTGCCTCATTCATCACCAGCTTCTCATCGCGGTTTGGATAGTTGTGTAGTGTCTCGCGAACACGATCGAAGACAACGACCACGTCGTTGATCGAGTATCCGATGATCGCTAGTAGCGCTGCGATGAAGTTTTGATCCAGCTCCATCGTGAAGGGCATGATCTGCCAGAGCAATATGTAGCTCGCCACGATGAGTAGCGTGGTGGTAGCCACAGAAGCAAAGGCACCTAGCGAGAAGGCCCAGTTGCGGAAGCGGAGCAAGATGTAGAGTCCCATGAAGATCAGGGAGAGGATCACCGCGATGATAGCCTGACGAGAGATGTCCTTAGACATACTCGGGCTGACACGCTGTGAGCTGACAACATAGTTGTCGACAAACTCCTGCTGGGTCGTGCCCTGTGGGAGGAACTTCTGTACTCCCTCGAAGATCTTACCTATGACGAGTAGCTCCTCATCCTCACTCTCCTGAGCCATACCGAGACCATAGTTGGTCGAGATACGTACCTGATTGCCTTCCGTACCGATAGAGGTCACGAGGACACGCTCCTCTAGGGGCTGCGTAAGCGCCTCACGTACCTCAGCCGAAGTGACTTGCTGCTCGAAAGCGACGATATAGTTACGACCGCCTGAGAACTCGATACCTCTATTGAGACCCCATACGAACGAGCCAATGAGACCAAGTACGAGGATAGAACCAAAGATGATGAAGCCCTTGTTGCGGTTCTCGAGGATCTTGTACGTGGGGTTGTTTAGCAGGTTGCGTGTGAGGGGGGTCGTATAGGTGACCTTGTCCATGCGTCCCTTCTTATCGAGCGACTCGACCACGATACGTGTCAGGAAGACAGCCGTGATAAAGGAAGCTATGACACCGATGATGAGCGTCGTAGCGAAGCCACGGATAGGACCTGTACCAAAGGCATAGAGTACACCGCCCGTGATGACGGTCGTGAGGTTGGAGTCAAAGATTGCTGAGAAGGCATTGCCGTAACCGTCCTGTATAGCACGCGTCATAGACTTGCCTGCACGTAGCTCCTCCTTGATACGCTCGAAGATCAGAATGTTAGCGTCCACCGCCATACCGAGTGTCAGCACAAGTCCCGCAATACCAGACAGCGTCAAGACACTGTGGAATGAGGCAAGGACACCGAGCGTGAAGAAGCTATTGAGGATCAGAGCACCATCGGCGATGAGACCTGGGATGAGACCGTAGGCGAGGCACATATAGATCATCAGCAGGATGATCGCAATGATAAAGGAGATGATACCAGCCTTGATAGACTCGCTACCGAGCGTTGGTCCGACGACACTCTCCTGCTCGATCTCGACAGAAGCCTCCATACGTCCCGAGTTGAGGACGTTAGCAAGGTCGGTCGTCTCATCGACAGTAAAGGCTCCAGAGATCTCAGAGCGACCGCCCGTGATCTCGTTATTGACATTAGGTGCCGAGTAGACGACACCATCGAGGACGATAGCGATGTTTCGGCCTATGTTGTCACCCGTCAGGCGAGCCCACTTACGAGCCCCCTCATCGTTCATAGTCATCGTGACGACGGGACGGTTCTGACCTAGGTCGTTGCGTACCTCACTACGTGCCGAGGTGACCACTTCACCACCTAGATCGGGGAGCGCATTGCGGTTACCACGGATAGCGTATAGCTCGTAGATGTCTGTCTCCTTACCTGTCTGTGGGTTCTTGATAGGTGAGTTGCCCCATAGTAGCATGAGATCCTCACGGATCACCTTCTGCTTGTGCGCCTCCTCGAGCATCGCATCGATCTTGTCTAGATCAGCGCGACGAGCGTAGCCGACGATGGTACCACGATTGGTCAGGTTGAGCTTGCTAAAGAGGACATCCTCTACAGCTGCGTTAGCTGGCGTCTGTACTGCTGTCGAGTCAGCCTCGTTAGCGGTCGTATCAGCAGGCATCTGGTCGTTGCCATTTGCCATAGCGGAGAGACGATTGTTAGCATCGACGAGATCGCTAGCGACCTCATCGTATGTATAGGTGCGCCAGAACTGTAGGTTAGCGCTACGCTGTAGTAGCTCACGGACACGTTGCGGCTCTGTGACACCAGGCAGCTCGACAAGGATACGTCCCTGTCCTTCGATGCGCTGTACGTTTGGTGCGACCACACCAAAGCGGTCGATACGCGTCTTGAGGACGTTGATGGCAGCGTCAATAGCACTGCTGTACTTCTCCTGAAGCACCTTGATAACCTCCTGATCGCTAGACTTAGGGGAGATGACATCACGGAGAGGACCGTTGCTAAAGATGACTGCGAGCGATCCTGAGGGCTCGAGCTCTTTGTAAGCCTTTACGAAAGTCCCGACGAAGTCATTACCACCCTCCTTAGCAGCTCTATCGATAGCCTCGATGAAAGCAGGAGACTGGTTATGTCCTGAGAGGTTGCGTAGAAGATCACGTCCATTGACCTTGAGGACGACGTTCATACCGCCCTTGAGGTCTAGTCCGAGACCTATCTGCTGGTTGCGGGCTTTCTTGAGCGTGTAGCCAAACCACACCTTCTCGTTGGCCATTGAGTCGAGATACGCTTTGCCATCCTCGCCAGCTGCGGTCATCGCCAGTGCCTTCTGATCATAGTGCCTTACCACAGGGGTAAAGGAGATGTAGAAAGCGCAGATGATCGTCAGTAGAGAGGCGAAGAGGATCACAAATCCTTTGTTCTGCATGAGTATATTTGATATATCGTTATTATTTCACGTAGTCTAGATTGCCACAAAGTTACGCTAAAATATACTATTGACAAACAGATACCGCTCCGATCGTCCAAAAAACTATTCGGCGCCACACTGCAAAAGCCCCCAAACGTGGCTATGGGATAACAAAAATAGGACGGCACCTAAGCACCGTCCTATTCATTACAGAGCGGAAAACGAGGCTCGAACTCGCGACCCTCAGCTTGGGAAGCTGATGCTCTACCAACTGAGCTATTTCCGCATATCACCCTCCTCGGATTGTGAAGGCAAAGGTACAATAAATTTTGAAACCAATGTACGAGACGAATAACATTTGCAGGGACGCACAAGACGTGTAACCCGTTGTAGGGACGCACGATCTGTGCGTCCGTCCCCGTTAAACCCACGATGCTGTAACCTTTGATACAACGGACGCACAGATCGTGCGTCCCTACACGGCAACGTCTTGCTTTGATACAACCGTGCGTTTCCACGTGGGAATTTCGAAATATCCACGTGAAGATAAAAAATTCTCCACGTGGAGACGAAATGAAACTTCGGAGGAATCAAATGATATGTCCGAAGAATTTTTTCGCGCCTACGTGGAGAATAAAAAATAGCCACGTGGGGATTTGAGATTTCCCACGTGGCTATTCGAGAAAGGATGGGATCGATCAAATCTCCCCGTAAAGATATGTAAATAGAGATTAGAGGCTAGAGGTTAGAAGTTAGAGGGGAGGTCTGATGCTCCTCCGCTGTGGCGTCGTCGTAAGCATACGATAGCAAATAAGAGGACTCCCTCAGCGTTAGGCCTGACGACCTGCTGCTGGGAGAGTCCTCTTAGTATTATATGAGACTGTTGTATAAAGGCGAATCGCTGTGTTGCTTTCGGGATTCGGCTTCGGTCACATACGGAGGTATGCTCCCTTCAGACCTCACCCTCAGCATCTTGCGCTTCATCCTTTCTGCAAAGTCTGGACAATCTTGCATGCAAGATTGTGAGGTGGCAGTCGCTAGAGGATTACCTTGGTTGCCTCACCGTCGACGGAGAGTAGGTAGCTCCCCGCGGGTAGCTCTGCGATGCTGAGTCGCAGGTCACCGCTCTGGTCAGCACGTGCGCTCTGTAGGAGCGTACCATCTAGCGCATATAGCTCCACGACAGCGTGAGGAGTAGCCTGAGCGATCTCGATGTAGTCTCCTGTGACCATGAGGCGGTAGTGATCTGCCGAGACGACAGGATCGTTAGCAAGAGGATTCTTGCCACCATTGTCGTAGTTCTTGTAGTCATAGACGAGCCAGAACTTGTCACTAGCGATCTTGACATCGGCATCGTTTACTTTGTTTTCCTCGTCCCGATCAGAAGAGTTAATAGCATAGAGCTCACCACGCTCACTAGTGCTTCTTGTGGGGAGGCTCTCGAAGAGTTGCTTCATAGCAGGCTCTTTGATAGCGTTCTTGTAGCAGAATGCCTCCGTCAGAGCCGTACAAGAGCTGAGGTCGAGAGCGGTTAGCTTGTTCTCGCGACAGTCAAGCTTGTTCAGGCTAGACAGCCCCGTGAGCGCGAGCGTCGTGAGTTCGTTTTCAGCGACATTGAGCTCTGTCAGCTTAGTGCAGTCTGAGAGACCATGTATCTCGGTCAGTAGGTTGCGCTCTAGGCTAAGCTCTTGGAGGTTCGTCAGCCCAGTCAGGTCGATGCTTGTCATCTTATTACCTGGCAGCCATACGGTCTCTAGTTGCTTGCAGTCTGAGAGATCAATCTCAGGGAGCTCACTACCCGCACAGTTGATAAAGGTAAGGTCAGCGCAACCCTTGACGTTGACAGAGGTCATCGTGTTGTGCAGAGCATAGAACTTGACCAGCTTAGGACTCTGTGAGGCGTCAATATCGTATGCGATAGAGCCGTTTTCGGAGCAGTCTATCGTATGTACCAATCCAGTGATTCGGACAAGGCCTCTCGTCGACTTGTACTTCTTGATAGGAGGCGTGCCACTCGTGATCGTCTCCTCTACGACTACGCCTTCGTCTGTCTCTATCTGCACCTTACTCTCGGCTGCAAAGCCAGACAGGCCCAAGTTGATCTCCTTGTCGGGCTTTGTCTTTATCGTAATTACGGGATCTGGGTCTTGACTCTTTTGACCTGGAATGTCTATCTCCCAGCCCTTGTCCGTAGCTATATAACCGAGGGCCTTCTCTGCGCCAGGGTTATCGGCCACCTTGATAGTCCCAGAGAGGGTCGGTAAGGCATTGTAAACCTTGTTGAGAGCGTCCGCCTCGAGGAGGTTCCCCTGGAGGAGTAGCGTCCTCAGACTAGGTAGTGTGCCTAGTGTAAGAGCCGTGAGCTTATTGCCCTCTAGCTCGAGATCGTTAAGGAGCGGACACTCACCGAACGTGAGCTCTGCGAAGTCGTTACCCTGTAGTCTCAGACGTTGTAGCTTGGGGTAAGCGACATCCCCTTCACCGAGTTTAGTGAGCTTGTTACCCATTGCGTAGAACTCAGCGATCTGCTCTGGGAGAGCGACCTGCTCTAAGGCACAGCTATCAGCTTTTATAGAGGTTAGACTAGGCATTGCGGAGCCGTCTATGACACTTAAGCGAGCGTTGTATGAGACATCCAAATTCTTGAGCTTATCTAAGCCCCTGAGCTCGATAGTCTCTAGATCGTTGCGTCTCAGATCAACCGTGGAGAGCGACTTTAGCTCCTTGTAGTGGAAGCTCGTCAGTTTGTTATTTTGTATCTTAAGGATTCCAAGGTTTGGCGCATTGACGTGGTCTAGCGTCGTAAGCTCATTGTTCTCTAGGGAGAGCATACCAAGCTGTTCCGAATTGATCGCTATGGAGGTGATATTAGCTCCTGGAGCCATAAGGACTGAGCAGTTTCCGTAGACCTTGATCTCGTCGCCAGCCTTCTTACCCTTGGCCCCTGGTGAAGTAGGAGAGACGGTTGTGAGTGTACCATCGCCCCAGTCAATCTGGATGGGCGTGCTACCATCACCCATGATTCTAAATGAGCAGTCCGCTCCAATCTCTGTGGAGGTGGTCAGGCGTATCGTTGGTTCACCTAGTTTATTCTCCTGACCAAGGATGTCTATCGTCCAGCCCTTGTCCTTTGCTATATAGCCATAAGCCTGCTCTGCACCGGGGTTGTCGGCTACATTGATCGTTCCTGCGATCGTAGGTAGATCTTTGTAGATCTTGTTGAGAGCGTCCGCCTCGAGGAGGTTCTCCTGGAGGTATAGCGTCTTCAGAGCTGACAGTGAACCAAGCGTGAGAGATGTGAGCTTATTGCCCTCTAGCTCGAGATCATAGAGGAGCGGACACTCACCGAACGTGAGCTCTGCGAAGTCGTTACCCTGTAGTCTCAGACGTTGTAGCTTGGGGTAAGCGACATCCCCTTCACCGAGTTTAGTGAGCTTGTTACCCATTGCGTAGAACTCAGCGATCTGCTCTGGGAGAGCGACCTGCTCTAAGGCACAGCTATCAGCTTTTATAGAGGTTAGACTAGGCATTGCGGAGCCGTCTATGACACTTAAGCGAGCGTTGTATGAGACATCCAAATTCTTGAGCTTATCTAAGCCCCTGAGCTCGATAGTCTCTAGATCGTTGCGTCTCAGATCAACCGTGGAGAGCGACTTTAGCTCCTTGTAGTGGAAGCTCGTCAGTTTGTTATTTTGTATCTTAAGGATTCCAAGGTTTGGCGCATTGACGTGGTCTAGCGTCGTAAGCTCATTATTCTCTAGGGAGAGCACACCAAGCTTTTGCGAATTGATCGATATGGAGGTGATATGAGCTTCCGGAGCTAGAAAAATTTCGCACTCTCCGTAGATCTTGATCTCCTCGCCAGCCTTCTTGCCTTTGATCCTTGGTGCAATAGGAGAGATGGTAGCGAGCGTACCATCGCCCCAGTCCACTTGGATAGATGTGGCAGCTCCGGAGAATCTGAATGAGCAGTCCGCTCCAATCTCTGTGGAGGTGGTCAGGCGTATCGTTGGTTCGCCTAGCTCTCTCAAGCCATCGCTTGAGGCAAAAGGGCTCTTGCTCGCATGCCCCATAGCAGGGAGACAGAGAGCCAAGAGCAGCAGTAGTAAAGGTGTTAGTCTTTTCGTCATAAACTTGTTGTATTTAGGTCTGTTGCTGTGGTAAGTGTGTAGTCTCTTGCTGATTATCGGCGGGCGTACTGCGAGCGACCGAGCGAGTAGACGTCGCCTCCGAGGCTGTCGACGGCTACGATGACGGGAAGCTCCTCGACACGTAGCTTGCGAATTGCTTCAGGGCCTAAGTCGTCGAAGGCAATGACCTCGGCCTCCTTGACGCACTTGCCCATCAGAGCAGCAGCTCCACCGATGGCGGCAAAGTACACGCCCTTGTACTGCTTGATCGCGTCAACAACCTCTGGGCTACGCAAGCCCTTGCCGATCATCACACGCAGACCATGCGCTATGAGCGTTGGCGAATAAGCGTCCATACGTCCTCCCGTAGTGGGACCCACGGAGCCTATAGGCTGTCCAGGCTTAGCGGGGCAAGGACCCGCATAGTAAACGACCTGCCCGGCGAAGTCAAAGGGCATCTCCTCGCCTCGCTCGAGCATCTCGACAAGACGCAGATGCGCTGCGTCACGTGCTGTATAGATAGTCCCCGAGATGTAGCACATATCTCCCGCTCTGAGCGGAGTAATCATCTCTGTCGTAAAGGGGGCTCTGAGTATCTTCTTCTCTTCCATGTCTCTCTATGTATTTATAGTACACCCTCTGCGTGGCGTGTAGCGTGGCAACTGATATTGACCGCTACGGGTAGTCCGGCGATATGTGTCGCACCCGTATTGATGGCGACAGCTAGGGCGGTGGTGTCTCCACCGAAGCCCGCTGGCCCGATGCCCATCTTATTGATCTCTTGGAGTAGCTCCTCCTCGATCTCAGCCACTGCGGGATCGGGATGACGCTCACCGATGGGACGTAGTAGAGCACGCTTAGCAAGCTCAGCAGAGCGCTCCATCGTGCCTCCGATGCCGATGCCGACGATGATCGGCGGACAGGGATTGCCCCCAGCGTGGGAGATGGTGTCGAGGACAAACTGCTTGATGCCAGCTACCCCTTGGCTGGGGGTGAGCATCGAGAGCGTACTCTTATTTTCACTGCCGAAGCCCTTGGGCGCTACCGTGATGTGCATTTGGTCTCCGGGCACGATGCGGTAGTGGATGACGGCGGGGGTATTGTCGCCTGTGTTCTGTCGATGTATCGGATCGCTCACGACAGACTTGCGCAGGTAGCCGTGGGTGTAGCCTCTGCGGACGCCCTCGTTGATGGCGTCTTCGATCAGATCCCCCTCGACGTGCAGATCCTGTCCCATATCGACGAAGATGACGGTCATACCCGTATCTTGACACATTGGGGCACGCTCACTGCGCGCTATGTGGACGTTTTCGATGATAGTACTAAGTACATTTCGTGCTAGAGGCGAGCGGTCTCGCTCTGCGCCCTGCTGCATAGCAGCCTCGATGTCGGGCGATAGATTGACACAAGCCTCTATGCAAAGTTTCTCCACCAAGTCTGTGATGGCTGTAGAGGATATTGTACGCATATATTAAGTGTGTAAGTAAACTGTCTTGTTAAGTAATTATGGACGAATGAGCTTGCAGCTGTACCGCTCACCAGATCCGCTGAGATGTACGATGTAGACACCAGACTGTAGCGCATAGTCGGCAAGGGATAGCGACGAGCGAGTGCCTGTCAGCGGAAGCGACAAGATGCGCTGCCCAGCAGCACTGTATAGCTCTACCTCTGCTGAGGCATCCCCAGCGAACCATGAGTCTGGTAGTAGGAGGTAGAGACGCTCCCCGACGAGCATCACACGCGGCTCGTCTGCAGTCTCTAGGGCAGATGTGCCACCCGCCTTGAGCTTACCCAAGACGATGGGGTCTATCCAGTAGTGACCTAGGTAAGGAGTCCCCCCAGCCTTTGCTGGCTCCCAGTTAGAGCCGACTAGGTGCCACGCATAGGGAGTGGCGTGTGGCTGTGCTTTGCTCATGAGCAGTGGCGCTGATAGGGACTTGCCCTCACTCCCCTCTAGTGCTATGTAGTAAGAGCCTGCGGGGAGTGTCAGTGGTGTGTCTTCTTTTGCAGGGAAGAAGGCTTGGAAGGCATCCGAGAGTATGCGTGCCTGTGGACTTTGTCCCGCATCATTGAGTAGTAGATATGCGGGTCTCGGTAGCGTCTGCTCGTAGAGCTTCTTGCCAGGCTTGCCCCCCTCATCGCCATAGATAGCGAGGGTCACGGGCGTCCACTTTTGCATAGCTCCTAGGACCAGTACGGAGCCTAGGTACTGCACGGAAGTGTCTATGTCGTAGCGCACAGCGATGCCCTCGACAGCTGCATCGAGGGTGCTAATGGCTACACTATCACGCATCAGATTGTAGAGCTGATGCGAGAGACGTACGGAGGGCATCGTGGCAAAAGGATCTAGCCCCTCCAAGGTGGTCTGATCACTCGTCGGTGCGAGGTGAGGCTTCAGGCATGCTTCATCAGCGTAACCCGTGAAGACTTCGCTCAGAGCGTAGTAATAGTCGTTGTAGGGCGTGTCACAATAAGAGCTGCCACCAGTGAGCGCCCCGATGAGGTGATGGTTCTTGTCAAAAAGCCCTGACCCCGATGAGCCTCCTGCTGTCGTCCCGACGTCCCACCTCTTAATGTGTAGGTGCGAATTGATCCATTGGACTGGCACCGAGACCATATCGTAGCTCTCTATGGGGGGCTTTTCGTCAGCTCTATTGTAGCGTCGCACGGAGGCTTGCGGATGGTGAATGCCGATGACTGGTGCGGGGAAGTCGCGCTCAGCATTCCACCCCGCTAGGTAGGGTCGGTAGCTCTGAGGGATAGGGCACTGCCCCTGTGGTACATCTGGTCTAACGCCTGTGATGCGGAGCAGACACATGTCGTGCTCCTCATTATAAGCGACCAGCTCGGCACCAGCTAGCGTTTGCTCCTCGATGCCATTGATGAGCGGATCGCCCGTGGGACTAAAGTAGTTGAAGTAAAAGACCGACTGCTCTGCACTCTGACGTACATAGTCGA
>OHSG01000059.1_pt1 | contig 43807 bp, 51 predicted proteins | sample 1578601 | NCBI WGS metagenome assembly OHSG01 (sample SAMEA3879534, study PRJEB24766) | human gut metagenome | biome: human-associated habitat; feature: feces | place: USA | collected 1985/1987
GCCTGAATCGCACCGCAGGATGCACCCCGCGTCCCCAAGCGCCCCTTTTCTCCCCATTCTTTTCCGGCAAGGCGGAAAAGAATGGGCTGTCGGAGACAAAGAGCAGCGATAATTTGTTTAAAATTTAATGTATATAGAAGGAGTATTCATCATGGCACACAAGGCATACGGTCTCAATGAGCTGCGCGAGATGTACCTGAAGTTCTTTGAAACGAAGGGCCATCTGCGTCTGCCGAGCTTTTCTCTCGTTCCGCAGAACGACAAATCCATCCTGCTGATCAACGCAGGCATGACTCCCATGAAGCCGTGGTTCACCGGCGAGGAAGAGCCCCCGCGCCACCGCGTCACCACCTGTCAGAAGTGCATCCGCACCGGCGACATTGAAAACGTCGGCCATACGGCCCGCCACGGCACGTATTTTGAGATGCTGGGCAACTTCTCCTTCGGCGATTACTTCAAGAAGGAGGCCATTCCCTGGGCATGGGAATTCCTGACCAGCCCCGAGTGGGTCGGCCTTGAGCCGGATCGCCTCTATCCGTCCGTCTTCGCGGGCAACGAGACGACCCCCGCAGATGACGAGGCCTTCGCCATCTGGCGCGACGTGATCGGCATCCCCGAAAACCACATCTTCCGCTTCGGCAAGGAGGATAACTTCTGGGAGCATGGCTCCGGCCCGTGCGGCCCGTGCTCGGAAATTTACTATGACCGCGGCGAGCAGTACGGCTGCGGCAAGCCCGGCTGCACCGTCGGCTGCGACTGCGACCGCTATGTCGAGGTCTGGAACATCGTCTTCTCCCAGTTCAATAACGACGGCCACGGCAATTATACCGAACTCAAGCAGAAGAACATCGACACCGGCATGGGCCTCGAACGCCTTGCCTGCGTGTGTCAGAACGTCGCGTCCCTGTTCGACGTCGACACTGTCATGAACATCACGAATAAAGTCTCCGAGATCACCGGCGCACACTATGAGGAGTCCGATAAGACCGACGTGTCGCTCCGCGTCATCACCGACCATATCCGTTCGTCGACCTTCATGATCTGCGACGGCATTCTCCCCTCCAACGAGGGTCGGGGCTACGTCCTGCGCCGCCTGCTGCGCCGCGCCGCGCGTCACGGCAAGCTGCTGGGCGTGAACGAACCGTTCCTCTATCAGGTCGTGGACACCGTCGTCCATGAAAACGAGTGCCAGTACCCCGAGCTGCGCGAAAAGCAGTCCTATATCACCCGCGTCATCCGCACCGAGGAGGAGAACTTCGCCAAGACCATCGACGGCGGCATGAAGATCTTCACCGAGCTTCTCTCCGCCCACAAGGAAAAGGGCGAGACCGTATTCTCCGGCGCGGACGCGTTCAAGCTCTACGACACCTACGGTTTCCCCATCGACCTGACGATCGAAATGGTCGAGGACGAGGGCATGACGCTCGACCGCAAGGGCTTCGACCAGGAGATGCAGGAGCAGAAGACCCGCGCGCGAGAGGCGCGCAAGGCGCTCGGCGACCTCGGCTGGGCGGGCGTTGAGTTCGGCAAGGACGTGCCGTCCACCGAATTTGTCGGCTATGACCACGACTCCATCGACGATGCGAAGGTCGTCGCGCTGGTGGTCGAGGGCGAGCAGGCTGAGGCTATGATGAGCGGCGTGGAGGGCATTGTCGTACTCGACAAGTCCCCGTTCTATGCCGAAATGGGCGGCCAGATCGGCGACACGGGCGTGATCCGCTGCGGCGAGAGCGTCTTTGAGGTCACCGACGTCCAGAAGAACAAGGGCGGCAAGTTCATGCACAGCGGCAAGGTCGTCTCCGGCAGCTTCCAGCTTGGCGAGACCGTGGAGGCGAGCATCGACGCAGAGCGCCGCATGGCGATCCGCCGCGGCCACACGGCCACGCACCTTCTCGACGCCGCACTCAAGGCGGTGCTCGGCGACCATGTGCATCAGGCAGGTTCTCTCGTTGAGCCCGACCGTCTGCGTTTTGACTTCACGCACTTTGAGTCCATCACGCCCGAGCAGCTGCTCGCGGTCGATACCTTCGTCAACGATGCGATCCTGCGCGGCATCCCCGTTGTGACCGAGGTGCTGCCCATCGAGGAAGCGAAGAAGAAGGGCGCTGTCGCGATGTTTGGCGAAAAGTACGGCGACGTCGTCCGCGTGGTCGAGATGGGCGATGTGTCCATGGAGTTCTGCGGCGGTACGCACCTTGACAACACCGCCAAGGTCGGCCTCTTCCGCATCAAGAGTGAGGGCAGCGTTGCCTCCGGCGTGCGCCGCATCGAGGCCATCACCGGCCGCCAGACGCTCGAAGAGCTCAGAAACGGTCAGGAGAAGCTCATGCGCGCGGCGCAGCTCTTAAAGACCACGTCGAACGAGCTGGAGAGCCGCATCGGCGGTATGCTCAGCGAGATGAAGGAGATCAGAAGCCAGCTTGAAAAGTTCAAGGAGCAGGCTTCCCTCGGCGAGGCACGTTCCTTCCTCACGTCCGCCAAGGAGGTCAAGGGTCTCAAGCTCGTCACCGCCCAGCGCGACGGCATGGATGCGAATGCCCTGCGCAAGCTCGGCGACTTCCTGCGCGACAAGGAGCCGAAGATCGTCGGCGTGCTCGCCTCCGTCAACGAAGGCAAGGTCACGCTGCTGGCGGTCTGCGGCAAGGATGCGGTCGCAAGCGGCGTCAAGGCCGGCGACATCATCAAGGCCATCGCGCCCATCTGCGGCGGCAAGGGCGGCGGAAAGCCCGACAGCGCCATGGGCGGCGGCACCGAAGTCAGCAAGGTCGACGATGCGCTCGCGGCGGTGGACGATCTTATCCTCAGCAAGCTCGGCTGATGGCAGCGTTACCGAAGGATCCGGCGATGCTGCTGAGCGCCGTGAATATGAAGCTGCGCGATTTTTACGATTCTGTCGATTCGCTGTGCGATGATCTGGACGTTGCGCGCGAGAGCATCGAAACATCGCTTGCAGGCATCGGTTACACCTACGATGCCGAGAAAAATCAATTTGTGTAAGATAAAATTACTTTACAGAAAGGAGCGATAAACCATGTCGGATTGTCTGTTCTGCAAGATCGCGGCGGGCGAGATCCCGTCGAGCAAAGTCTATGAGGACGAGCTCTGCTATGCCTTCTACGACATCGCGCCGCAGGCGCCCGTGCACTTCCTCGTGATCCCGAAGGTGCACATTGCGTCTGTCGCGGGCGTGAGCGCTGAAAACAGCGCTGTCGTCGCGCACATCTTCGAGGTCATCGCCAAACTCACCAAGGAGATGGGCATCGAGAGCTACCGCGTCGTGTCCAACATCGGCGAGCAGGCGGGGCAGAGCGTGCCGCACCTGCACTTCCATGTGCTCTCCGGCCGCGACATGACCTGGCCTCCGGGCTAAGGATTTTCCCTGTAGGGGACGTGCATAAAAGGCAGCGCCACGGCGCTGCACGCATCAAAGGGGGTATTCTCTTCTCGAAGAGAATACCCCCTTTGTATCCCCCAGAGAAGGACGAGGGGCGTTCCCCCTCGACCCCCGACATTGCGAGTTTGAGGCTTGAAGGGCTGCCCGGCCTGCGGAATGGAAGTGCGGTGTACATGGCTTCGCCATGAGTCTTCTGCAAGTCGCTACCGCTCGCAACCGCGCCCTACTCCGTGGGGCGCGAGTGACGGTAGCTCGGCGGTAGACTGTCTGCGCACCGGCGGCATTTTCATGCTTGCCAAAAGCAAGCATCATTGTTATACTACAAAAGGCTCCGTTTGGACACAATTACCGGAAATAATGTTGCCGTTTGGTAGCATTGTACTGGGTGATTGTTTATGGATACCAAACGACTGCGTGATCTGCGCGAGGACAATGACCAGACGCAGCAGCAGATCGCGGATATGCTCAATATGCACCGCAGCGTGTACCGCCGCTACGAGAGCGGCGAGCGGGAGATCCCTGTGTGGGCGGTCATCAAGCTTGCCGACTACTACCGCGTCAGCACCGACTACCTGCTTGGGCTGACGGACGACCCTGCGCGCCGATGAGGGTACTGGCGATCTTCTGCGCGGCGTTCGCATTCGGCACTGCGCTCGCGCAGTATCTGCTGAGTGCGCAATGGGCGCTCATCTTGTGCGCCATTTTTGCGTCGGCGGCGCTCATCATGGGGCTTTGCGGCTGCGCGGTAAAACGCGGGGATTGGGCGAAGCGCGCCTTTTTGTGTGCGCTTGGTCTTGCCCTTGCGCTCGGGTACAACACGCTCTACACGCATTTTGTCAAATCTCCGAACGACGCGCTGCTCGGCACGCAGGACACGGTAGAAGTGGAGCTTCTGGGCTACGCGGAGGAGACGAGCCACGGCGCGAAGGTTCCGGTGAAGATCTTGAACCGCGGCCTGCCGGGGCGGGCCATCTACTACGGTGACGCGGATCTTATGGACCTCGAGCCCGGCGCGCACGTGACGGCGGAGGCGCTCTTCAACAGCGCGACCGACCCGACGGGGAAGGGGCTGCACCTGCGCAACTTCACGGCCAAGGGCGTCTATATCCTGCTCTATCAGCGCGGCGAGCCTTCGTATGACGAGGCGAACGCGGGCGCGATGCGGTATCTGCCGCAGCGCATCGCAAGAAAACTCGGCGAGACCATCGAGCAAAGCTATGGCGAGCGAGAGGGCGCGTTTTTGCGGGCGCTGCTGCTGGGCGATAAGAAATATCTCGACGAAGAGGACGCGAGCAACTTAGCCGAGGTGGGCCTTTCCCACGTGATGGCCGTCTCGGGTCTGCACTGCTGCTTTCTGGCGTCGCTGATCGGTTCGCTGATGGGCGATAAGCGGAAAAAGCTCCGCTGCGCCGTGACGATCCCGCTCATTTTCCTCTATGCGTTCGTCACAGGCCTGACGCCGAGCATCCTGCGCGCGTGCATCATGATCTCGATGGGCATGATCGCGCCGCTTCTGGGGCGCGATAACGACCCGCCGACGTCCATCTCGTTTGCGCTGCTGCTCATCCTGCTCAAAAATCCGTTCGCCATCGCAAGCATCAGCTTACAATTATCGTTTTCCGCGGTGTCGGGCATTATCTGGCTGACGCCGAAGCTCACGAAGCGTGCCCACGGCAAGCACAAGCTTGTGCGCGCGGCGCTGCTGTCGTTTTCGACGACGCTCGGCGCGATGGTGTTTTCAACGCCCCTTGCCGGCTACTATTTCGGAACGCTCTCCGTCGTGTCGCTTTTGAGCAACCTTTTGTGCCTGTGGCTCGTGAGCATCGTGTTCGCGCTGGGACTGGTCTCGGTGATCGTCGCGGCGGCTGTGCCGCAGCTCGGTGCGCTCTGTGCGCTCCTGCCGGCGCTCGGCATCCGCGCGGTGCTCTCGATCGCGGGACTTTTGGAGGCGCTGCCGTTCCATGCAGTGTACTTCAACACCGCCTTTTCTGTTGCATGGCTCGTCTACGTGTATGCCATTTTCATCGCCTGCGCGCTGGCAAAGCGCGGGAAGTACCGTTATTTTGCGGCGGTGGGGCTTTCCGTCCTGTCGCTCTTCGCCGCAGCAAAGGTCAACGCGCTGCACTATGAGCGCGGCGGGCTCAATGTCGTAGCGCTCGACGTGGGGCAGGGGGAGAGCGTGCTGCTCATTTCCGAGGGCCACGCGGCGCTCGTGGACTGCGGCAGCAAGAATTCCTATATCGACGCCGGCGCCATCGCGGCGGACTATCTGCGCTCCGCGGGTGCGACGCTCGACAGCGTGGTGCTGACGCACTATCACGAGGATCACGCCAACGGCCTTGCCGCGCTCTTTGCGCGCATGAGTGCATCGACCATCTACTTAGCTGACATTGACGCGGGCGAGGGCGACCGCGATGAGGTCGAAGCGCTCGCCGAGCGCTACGGCGTGGAGATCCATTATGTCACCGAGGTGACGGAGATTATGAACGGCGCGTCGACGATGAACATCTATCCGCCAGTGGGCGAGGAGGGCGCGAATGAGCTGGGGCTTGCAGTGCTGTGTTCGCTCGGTGACTTTGACACGCTCATCACCGGCGACATGGACGGGAAAACGGAAACGAAGCTTGTGGAAGCCTACGATTTCCCAGACATCGAGGTACTGCTCGTCGGGCATCACGGCTCAAAGTACTCCACCGGCACAACGCTGCTCGAATCCGTGACGCCGGAGGTCGGCGTCATCAGCGTGGGCGACAACAGCTACGGCCACCCGACTGAGGAGGCGCTGCTGCGCCTGACGGACGCGGGCATGAGCGTGTACCGCACGGATATGCAGGGCAATATTTTGATCACAGTGAACTGAGAGGACTTCATGGCAGAGAGAAAAACGCCCAACAAGGGCTATCAGAAATTAAAAAGCGACCTGAGCACGGGAGAAATCGGTCAGGTTTATATCTTTCATGGCGAGGAGAGCTACCTGCGCGAATACTACCTTGGCGAGATCAAAAAGAAGCTCGTTCCGGCGGGCTTTGAGGAGTTCAACTACCATCGCCTGAACGGCAAAACGCTCACGATGCAGGAGCTTTCCGAGGCGGTCGAGGCGATGCCGATGATGGCCGAGCGCACGCTCATCGTGGTAACGGACTGTGACCTTTTTAAGCTCCCCGAGGAGCAGCGCACGGCACTCATCGCGCTGCTCAATGACTTTCCGCCGTACTGCTGCCTCGTGTTTGTGTATGATCTCATTGAGTATAAGCCGAGCAAGACCTATAAAAAGCTCTATGAGGCGCTCGACAAAAACGCGCAGAGCGTCAAGTTCGAGGCACAGGAGCGCAGCGACCTCATCAATTGGATCGGGCGGCGCTTCCGCGCGCTCGGTAAGGGGATCGACGCACAGACGGCGGAACACCTGATCTTCACCTGCGGCGCACTGATGACCGGCCTTGTGCCCGAGATCGAGAAGATCGGCGCCTACGCCAAGGGGAAGAACATTACGATCGACGACATCAACGCTGTGGCAGACCCCGTGCTCGACGCGGTGGTGTTTGACATGACGAACGCCATCACGAAGCGCGACTACGGCCGCGCGTCGGAGCTTTTGGGGCAGCTCCTGAAAAAGCAGGAGGAGCCGTTCGTCATTCTGGCCGTGATCAGCAAGGAGCTGCGGCGCATCTACACCGCGCGCATCGCGCTCGACAACGGCAGAGATAAGCTCTGGCTCATGGAGCTTTGGGGCATGCGGTCGGATTATCCCGCGCGGCTTTTGCTTGAGGCGGCGCGCAAGACGACGGACGAGTGGTGCAGCCAGAGCCTTCTCATGTGTCAGCGGCTCGACCAGCGCATGAAGAGCGAAAAAGGCATCGACAGCGAGGGAGAGCTCAAGCTGCTGCTGATGCGCCTTGCGCAGGGGAAGTGAAGATATGGTAAAACCGAAGGTAATGGAAGTCATCGTCGTCGAGGGTCGATACGATAAAAATACGCTCTCGCAGGTCGTGGACGCGGTCATCGTGGAGCTTGGCGGCTTTGCCGTTTTTAACGATAAGGAAAAGCAGGCTTTTTTGCGAAAGCTCGCCAAGGAACGGGGCATTATCCTCTTCACCGACCCCGACGGCGCGGGATTCGTGATCCGCAACCGCGTCAAGGGCAATATCCCCGAGGGTCGTGTGCTGCAAGCCTATGTGCCGGACATCTACGGCAAGGAAAAGCGCAAGCGCAAGGGCGGCAAAGAGGGCAAGCTCGGCGTTGAGGGCATGAAGCCGGAAATTTTGCTTGACGCCCTGCGCCGCGCGGGCGCGACCATTGATGAAGAAAGCACTGTAAAGGGAAAATCCATCACAAAGGCAGATCTTTACGACCTCGGCCTGATCGGCCCGGACAGTGTGGAAAAGCGCAAAACGCTGTGCAAAAGGCTGGAGCTGCCGGAGCATTTGAGCGCCAATGCGCTCGTGGAGGTGCTCAATCTGCTGATGGACAGGGAAGAGCTGGAAGCGCTCTTTTCTTAAAGCCGCTCTGCGTGCCGCGAGCGGGGGAATACAAGCATATTATGCTTGCAATCGGTGCAAAGTCGCAGTATAATTCTAACATTATTTTGTTTGCCGCACGGCAGACGCGAAGAAAGGAATGAATCAAATGGCTGAGGAAGTCAGAACTGCCGCCGCTGAGAGCGAAAATGGCAGCAAAAATTTTATTGACGCCTTCATCGAAGAAGACATCGCGGAGGGTGGACGCTTCCAGGGTCAACAGGTTCACACCCGTTTTCCGCCGGAGCCGAACGGCTATCTGCACATCGGCCACTGCAAGGCGCTGACCATCGACTTCGGCACGGCCGAGCGCTTTGGCGGCCTCTGCAACCTGCGCATGGACGATACGAACCCCACGAAGGAGGACGTCGAATTCGTCGACGCCATCAAGGAGGATATCCACTGGCTCGGTTTCGACTGGGGCGACCGTTTCTTCTACGGCAGCGACTATTTTGAAAAAGACTACGAGTTTGCCGTTGAGCTCATCAAGAAGGGCCTTGCCTACGTCTGCGACCTGACGCCCGAACAGGCGCGAGAGTACCGCGGCGACATCGGCAAGCCCGCCATCTCCCCGTACCGCGAGCGCAGCGTGGAGGAGAACCTCAATCTCTTTGAGCGCATGAAAAACGGCGAGTTCCCCGAGGGGAGCCGTACTCTGCGCGCCAAGATCGACCTTGCCTCCGGCAACTTCAACATGCGCGATCCGGTCATCTACCGCATCCGTTACATGCACCATCACCGCCAGGGAGACAAGTGGTGCATCTACCCGATGTACGACTTTGCTCACCCCATTCAGGATGCGCTCGAGGGCATCACGCACTCGTTGTGCTCGCTGGAGTTTGAGGCGCACCGCCCGCTCTACGACTGGGTCGTGAACAATGTTTCCGTGCCGTGCAAGCCGCGCCAGATTGAGTTTGCCCGCCTTGGCATCGACCACACGGTCATGTCGAAGCGCAAGCTCCGCAAGCTCGTGGAGGAGGGCATCGTCTCCGGCTGGGACGATCCGCGCATGCCGACGCTGTGCGGCCTGCGCCGCCGCGGCTTTACGCCCAAGGCGATCCGCAACTTCTGCGACCGCATCGGCGTTGCCAAGAGCGCGAGCGTGGTCGAGTACAGCTTCCTTGAGCACTGCCTGCGCGAAGACCTTAACGAGAAGGCCGAGCGCACGATGGGCGTGCTGCACCCTGTGAAGCTCGTCATCACGAACTATCCCGAGGGCAAGAGCGAGACCGTCACGGTCGAGAACAACCCGACCGATCCCGCCTCCGGCACGCACGAGATCACCTTCTCCCGCGAGTGCTGGATCGAGGCCGACGATTTCATGGAAGTCCCTGTGCCCAAGTACAAGCGCCTGACGCCGAACGGCCCTGAGTGCCGCTTGAAGGGTGCGTACCTCATCACCTGCACGGGCTGCAAGAAGGACGAAAACGGCAACGTCGTCGAGGTCTATGCCGAGTACGACCCGAACTCCCCGGGCGGAGATCCCGCCGACGGCCGCAAGGTCAAGGGCGCGACGATCCACTGGGTCGACGCCGCGACCGCGCTCGATGCCGAGGTGCGCGTTTACAGCGAGCTGTTCAGCGACCCCGCACCCGACGGCGCGGATAAGGACTTCCTTGCCTGCATGAATCCCGATTCTCTTGAGGTGTTGAGTGGCTGCAAGGTCGAGCCGCGCATGCGCGACATCGCCGCAGCCTACGACAAGACCGAGAAGAAGGGCAAGACCGCCCCGAGCTTCCAGTTCATGCGCCTTGGGTACTTCTGCCTTGACAACAAGGACTGCACGGCGGAGCATCTGGTGTTCAATCGGTCGGTTACTCTGAAAGATAGCTTTAAAAAATAATCCTGCACCGGTGCAGGGAACGGAAATTTCCGCGCTGCGCGGAAACGGGCAAATAAAAGGGGATACTCTCTTTTCGAAGAGAGTATCCCCCTTTAAATCCCCCGAGAGAAAGACGAGGGGCCTTTCCCCTCGACCCCGCACATTGGCAGTTTTTGGCTCGAAGAGCTGCGCCGCCTGCGGAATGTAAGTGCGGTGTACATGGCTTCGCCATGGATCTTCTGCGTTTCGTTACCGGCAGCAACCGTGCGCACTCCGTGGCGCTCGTGTGACGGGAATGGAACGGTTTCAGTTTTCTGCGGTGATATAGATTTCCTCAGCTTGCTGCTGGGCGGCGATGAGAAGGTCTTTTGCGCTGCCATAATTCTGCTGTTCGAGCTGCTCCAGTGCGTCAGTGATCGCATTGAATAGTAAATGATACATCTTTTCGTAATCAGGCATTTTTATCCCTCCTTGCGACTATGATAACCTGAAACAGGTTAAAATGCAAGTTAAGATCGTGCTTGCTTTATAGTTTTCCTGGGGTGAAGAAGATGTATCCAAGATTGAGAGACCTGCGGGAAGATAACGATATGACGCAAGCTGCGCTTGCAAAGATGCTTGGTATGTCGCAGACGGGCTACTCTAAGTATGAAACTGGCGAAAACGACGTACCGACGCAAATTCTGATCAGACTGGCCGATTTCTACGGTACTTCCGTGGATTATCTTCTCGGCCGCACTGACAAACGATAAAACGACCGCATCAGCGGTCGCTTTTCTTCTTATGTAGTGTCTGTGTGCAGTCTGCCGCCGGACTACCGTCATACGCGCGCTACGGAGTGCGCGCGGTTGAGCGTGGTAACGAAGACGCAGGAGCCCGTGGCGCAGCCACGTACACTGCACCTGCACTGCGCAGCGCGTGCAGTCCTTCAAGCATAGAGCCAGCAATGTCGGGGGTCGAGGGGCCCTCCCCTCGCCTTTCTCTGGGGGATTCAAAGGGGGTATTCTCTTCGGAAAGAGAATACCCCCTTTGGTGCCGCGGCGCGCACGCCGCTCCCCCTCCCGCGCTCGCGCGGGAAGCAATGTTCATCGCTGCCGCGCTGGTTTTTATAAATACGGAATGATCATCGACGCAACGAGCGATAAGATCATCACCGCGACCAGCAAAATCGCAACAGCACGAGTCTTTTTATTCATGGGGCTCCTCCCTTTCCACAATTTTCTTGATGCCCTTTTCCGCCTTGGCGCGCGGCAGCATCACCTCGCGGCCGCAGCGCGTGCATTTGAGCTTGATGTCCATGCCCACGCGCGTCACGAGCCATATCTTCTCGCCGCAGGGATGCGGCTTTTTCATTTCGACAATATCGTTCAACCTCAAGTCCATGTGCTCTTCCCCTTGATCGTTTCCCAGTACTGCGCGGCGGCGCGCTCGACCTTGTTGTCGCCGTAGCGGTAGTAGCGGGCGTTTTTCAGTTCGTCCGGCAGATACTGCTGCTTCACCCAATGGTTCGGATAGGAATGGGGGTATTTGTAGTGCTGCCCCTGCGCGCCGCCGGTCGAATCGGCGTGGACGTTCTGAAGGCAGCGCGGGAAATTGCCGCACTTGCCCGCCTTCACGTCCGCCCAGGCCGCGCCGATGCCCTCAATGACGCTGTTGGACTTGGGCGCGGTGGCGAGCAGGATCGCCGCCTGCGCCAGCGGCAGCTGCGCCTCGGGAAGGCCAAGCTGCATCGCGGTATCGACGCAGGATTTGACGATGGCGATGGCCTGCGGATAGGCCATGCCGATGTCCTCGCTCGCCGAGCAGAGAAGACGGCGGCACGGAGTCACAAGGTCGCCCGCCTCCAGAAATCTTGCGAGGTAATGGAGCGCCGCGTCCGGGTCGCTGCCGCGCAGCGACTTCATCAGCGCGCTCGCGCAGTCGTACATCGCGTCGCCGCCCTTGTCGTAGCGCATGGCACTGCGCTGTGCGACCTGTAAGGCGTCTTCACTTTTCAGCAAAAGTTCGCCGTTCGTGACGTCCGCCGCCTCGTATAAAAGCTCGCAGGCACTCACGGCCTTGCGCACATCGCCGCCGCACTGCTGCGCGATCACGCGCGGCACGTCCTCTTCCCAGGAAAGCGGCAGCTCGCTGCGCGCTTTCAGGATACCAAGCGCGCGCTCGACCGCGGGAACAGTCTCCTCCGCGCTGACGTTTTTGAACTCAAACACCGTTGAGCGCGAGAGCAGCGCGCCGTAAACATAGAAGTACGGGTTTTCCGTCGTCGAGGCGATGAGCGTGATCGAGCCGTTTTCCATGAACTCCAGCAGGCTCTGCTGCTGCTTTTTGTTGAAGTACTGAATTTCGTCGAGATAGAGCAGAATACCGCCCGGCGCCATCATCGTACCAACGTCGGAAATGATGCTCTTAACGTCCTGCAAGCTTGCGGTCGTCGCGTTCAGGCGATAGAGGGTCTTGTTCGTGCGGTTGGCAATGATGTTGGCGATCGTCGTCTTGCCCGTGCCGGACGGGCCATAGAAGATCATATTCGCGCTTGAGCCGGACTCGATGAGCCGGCGCAGCAGCGCGCCTTTTCCAAGTAAATGCTTCTGCCCGACGACCTCGTCGAGCGTCAGCGGGCGGATCTCATCCGCCAAAGGTCTCTTTTCACTCATATCAGTTGTTCCTGCTGCATTTTTCCGCGTCGATGGCCAGCACGACCATCAGCGCACCCAGCGCGTCCTTGGGATCGGCGACGTCGATGACGTAGGTGTCCGTCCAGCGGAAGAGCTCTTTTGTGATGGTGGCGATGCAGCCGCGTGAAGGGCTGTCGATCGTGTAGTCCCACTCCATGAAGCTGCCGTTCACCTCCCAGTCGCTGCACTCGAGCGTGAAGCGCGGGGTAAAGAATGTGAATTCCTTGCAGATGCAGCCGTAATACTGCTCGCCGATGTAAAGCTCAAACTTAGGAAGAAAGGTCAGCACCCGCTGCTGCACGGTACCGATGTGCTCGCCCGCGGCATTCAGGATATGCAGGCAATGTCCCCACGCGAGTTTGCCCTCGACCGTAAAGACGGTGTTGCCGTCCTCATCGTAGATATCGTAGCTATCGAACCAGGAAAAAAAGCGCTGCTTGAATAGTAGCCGCATCGCACAAGCCTCCTTTTTCACAGATGGAATGATTATAGCACGTTTTTTCTTCACTGCACAGACTTTTTCTGTCGATTTTTCCGTGTCTCTGTGCTATACTGTCGGCAGTATTGATGAAACGCAGGAGGTCTCACCATGAAATCCAAAGCCGCCGTCCGCCGCATCGTGGAGGAGCTGAAGGTTCTCTACCCCAACGCGCGCTGCTCGCTCGAATATAAAAAGGACTACGAGCTTCTGTTCGCCGTGCGCCTTTCCGCCCAGTGCACCGACGCGCGCGTGAACATGGTCACGCCATCGCTCTATCAGAAGTTCCCGACGCTTGAGGCCTTCGCGAACGCGACGTATGAAGAGGTCGGCGACGCGATCCGCTCTTGCGGATTTTACAACACGAAGTCGAAGGACATCGTCGAGTGCGCGAAAATCCTGCTCGAACAGCACGGCGGCAAGGTCCCCGGCACGATGGAGGAGCTCACGGCGCTGCCCGGCATCGGGCGCAAGACGGCGAATCTGATCCTCGGTGACATTTACGGCCAGCCCGCCTACGTCTGCGACACGCACTGCATCCGCATCACGGGGCGATTGGGTCTCACCGATGGCAGCAAGGACCCGCTGAGTGTGGAAAAGCAGCTGCGTCAGGTACTCCCGCCGGAGGAATCGAGCGACTTCTGCCATCGCATGGTGCTCTTCGGGCGCGACATCTGCACCGCGCGCAAGGCAAACTGCGACGGCTGCCCGCTTAGAAAAGACTGCGACTACGGAAAGGCGCAGAAATAAGCAAAAAATAAGCAAGCCCCACGTGGTGCGCGCCATGCGGGGCTTGTTTTTCTTTCAGTTGTTGAATTCGCTGGGCAGGATGTACTTTGTCGTGCTCGTTGCATAGCCGTTGCCGCGCTTGATGGTCAGGTAGATCGTCTTTTCACCGCCCTCAAGCTGGACGTAGCAGACGCCGTCCTCGTCGAACTTGCCCGTAATGTCGAGCGCCCGGTCAAGGTAGTAGACCGTGACCGTGCCGTCATCCCGATAGGTTACCTCGGGGCAATTGATATCTGCGAGCAGTTCCTCCTCGGTCAGTGCCCGCTCCGTGCCATCCGGCTCGAAGGCGACGCCTCCGCCGCTCCGCTCGCGCTCGTTTCCTTCGCTGTCGGTATAGTTGACGGTATAGTGACCGTTTTTCACCGTCAGCGTTGCGTCCGTCATCTCACCGTTGAGCCAAAGCTGCACTGTGCGCTGAATGCCGCCGAGATCCGAGGCATAGGCGACGCTGCCGAGCGCCAGCACGAGGGCTGCCGCAAGGCCGATGGTCGCGGCGCGGCGCAGCGCGGGGCGTTTCGTTTTTTGTTCTGTCATCTTCATTACCTCCGTCATCGTGTCCGGGGAGGCGTGCAGCGGCGCGAACGCGCGTTGAAATCTCTCTTTTTCTGTCATTGCTTTACTCCTCCTCCAAAATCGTTCTAAGCTTCGCCCTTGCGCGGTAAAGTCTTGTGCTGACGGTCTTCTCCGCGATGGAGAGCATCGAGGCGATTTCCGCCGTCGAGTATCCTTCGTAGTAAAAGAGCAGCAGCGGCACACGGTATTTCCTCTCGAGCGCCATCACGGCTTCGAACAGTTCTCCGTCCCGCGGCTGCTCGAAGGACAGCGTTTCAGCGTAGTCGTCGATATCCTCATGTCTGCGCCACGGCGAGCGAAAGAACATCTTGCAGCGATTGATGGTGACACGGATGAGCCAGTTTTTCAAGTGGGCGTCGGATTCGAACACCTTGTCCGTTTTATACAGCTCTACCAATACGTCCTGCGTCACATCGTTGGCGTCGTCCGGGTTTTTGAGCCAGCCGTAGGCCACGCGAAAGACCGTGTCCATGTACTTTTCCGCGGTTTGGGCAAATGCTTCGTTTGATAACATATATGTTTCTCTCCTCAAAGGCCTTACACCATGTATGTGCGCGAGCAGGCCGTTTTCTTTCACGGATTCCGAAAATTTTCAGAAATTTTGCCGCAGCGGCACAACTTTCTCCTCACCGTCATATACTGCCTTGAAAGACAGGAAACGGAGGCGCAACAATGGATCAAAGCACACAGCAGCTCATCGACAAATTCAAGCACAATCCCGCCATGGCACAGGCGCTCCTGCAATCGCTCGACGGGCAAAGGCTCATGCAGATGCTCACCGCGCAGGACGGCGGCGCAGCGCTCAACCGCGCGGCACAAAGCGCCGCAGCGGGCAACACAAAGGAACTGGCCGCGATGCTCTCAGGACTTATGAAAAGTCCGGATGGAATGGCCGTCATGAACCGCATCAACGACAGCGCGAAAAAGTAAACGATCTCAGGGGGGCGTCACGATGAGCGAGTGGGAGGAAAAACTGAATACCCTGCTCTCCGATCCGGACGCCATGGCGCAGGTCATGCAGATGGCACAGAGCCTGTCGCAGCAGATGGGACAGCCGGGCGGCGCGGCGCCGCCTCCACCAAACGGTGCGGCAGTTCCGCCGCCTTCGCCCCCGCCGCAGGAAGGACAGGCGAACGCTTCTTCCCCGCTGCCCGGCGGCATCGATCCCTCGCTTGTTCAAAAGCTCCTGCCGCTGCTCTCGCAGCTGAACCGACCCGAGAGCAGCGAGACCGCCGCCTTCCTGCGCGCGCTGCGGCCGTTTTTGAAGCCGGAACGGCAGGACAAGGTTGAGCGCGCGGCACAGCTCGCGCGCTTCATTCATCTGGGAAAGACGCTGCTGCTCAGCGAGGGGGGGACGCACGATGTATAACCGCTATCTTCGCAACGATGACGGTGTTTACACCCGCATGCCCATGCAGGATCTTCCGCGCGGAGAAGCGCCGCCTCCCCCGCCCCCGGCAGGCGGAAACGCACCGCCGTCCAAAGCGGCGCAGGATAGCTCGCCCCCTCCGCCGATAAGCCGGGAAACCTCGCAGTTTTTCTCACACCTTCTCGATAAGCTCCCGCTCAAGGGTGTTGACAAAGCGGATCTTTTGCTGCTGCTCATTCTTTTTTTCCTTTTCGAGGAAAAGGCGGACGATGAGCTGCTCATTGCACTGGGACTGCTGCTCATCTTGTAACATACCGAAAAACAGGCCGTTCGATTGGATTCGAACAGCCTGTATTATTCTTTATGCTCGTTTTTACGGTTCGTCTGTCTCTCCGTGGAGTACCGTGCCGTCCGGCAGCGTAAATACGTCCGCATCGGGCGCGGTCGTATCGATCGTCATGCCCGCCATGCGGTAAACAACGTCCTCGCCTTGCAGCTTCTCCGCTGCGCAGAGCAGTCCGTCGTTTACACTGACCCAGTAGCGTTCAACATAGCCCCCATCATCAACGGCAGTCTCTACAAAGATGCAGTCCACGGTGTCAAGCAGGCGGTAATCCGCCGCCGCGATCCGCTGCTTTTCGAGATGCAGAATATTCTCATACGTCGGGATCCCCTGCTCTTCATCGGCGGTGAAGGCCGACGCACTCTCATACCAAAGTTTGCTGCCGCCGTACCAGACCCACGTTCTTTCCCCGTTGGAAATCGTGTGGCTCTGCGCGCCGCCCGCCTTCTCCGCATCGACACGCATCCACGCCCCATCAACACTGACGCTGACATGATCCACACCGCTGCCGCCGGAGTAGTAACGTTCAATGGTAATATCGCGCGAATAGCGCGCAGGGCGTTCGAGCGTTGCAATGGCCGACTGCACCGTGTCGGGCCGCACGGCAATACGCCCGACGGCGCTGTCGTCAAGCGCGGCATCGCTTGCATCGCTGCTGCTCGATTCCTGCGGCAGCACAACACGCGCGGGACGATGTAGCGCACCGCGCAACACAAACAGGAGCACCAGCAAAACGAGCGCGGCGAAGGCAGCGCCGATGGGCGTCACTCTCCGTTTTCTCATCTTGCTTCACTCCTTTCTTTTTCCGTCAGGCGTTGAAGTCGGCAGGGCGCTCCGCCTTTCGGCCAAAGTGCCAGAGGATCGCGTCGGCAATGCGCGCGCAGGCGTGGCCGTCGCCATAGGGGTTGACGGCGTGTGCCATCGCGTCGTAGGCCTCCTTGCTGCGCAGCAGCTCGTTGCCCATGCGCAGCACATCGTCGTACTCGACGCCGCAGAGCTTTACCGTTCCGGCGGCGACCGCCTCGGGACGCTCGGTCTCTCTTCTCATCACGAGCACGGGCTTGCCGAGCGCGGGCGCTTCCTCCTGGAGTCCGCCGCTGTCGGTCATCACCATGTAGCAGCGCGCCATGAGATTGTGCATCTCGTCTGCGCTCAGCGGGTCGATGAGATGCACGCGCGGCGTACCGGCAAGGAACTTCTGCGCGTTCTCGCGCACGACAGGGCTGAGATGTACGGGATAGACCAGCTCGCAGTCCTCGTTCTGGAGGGCAATATCGCGCAGCGCGGTCATGATATTCTCCATGGGCTGACCGTAATTCTCGCGGCGGTGGCAGGTGACGAGCACGACTTTTCTCGAATAGTCCAGCTCGTTGAGCGCTTCCGTTGCAAAGTGATAATCCTTGCGCACCGTCGTTTTCAGTGCGTCAATGACCGTATTGCCCGTGATGAAAAGACCCTCGGTCACGCCCTCTTTGAGTAAGTTCTCGCGGTTGTTCTTCGTCGGGCAGAAATAGAGGTCAGCGATAGCCGTGACGAGCTTACGGTTCATCTCCTCGGGGAACGGGGAGTATTTGTCGTAGGTGCGAAGGCCCGCCTCCACATGTCCGACGGGCACCTTGTGGTAAAAGGCCGAGAGCGCGCCGGCAAACGTCGTGCTCGTGTCGCCGTGGACTAAGATCATATCGGGCTTTAATTGCTCGATGGCATCGTCCATGCCGAGCAGGCACTTGCTCGTGATGGTCGAGAGCGTCTGCCGCGGAGTCATGATGTCGAGGTCGCAGTCAGCCTTGAGGTCGAAGACCTCCATCACGCTATCCAGCATTTCGCGGTGCTGCGCCGTCACGCAGCAAAGGCTCTCGATCTCGTCGCGCGAGGCAAGCTCCTTGACGAGCGGGGCCATCTTGATGGCCTCCGGCCGCGTGCCGAACACGCTCATAATGCGCAGTTTTTCCATTTATGCTTCCTCTTTTTTCTCTTCGTTGGTTTCTTCTTCAGGTTCCGCAGGCACGGTTTCCGCCGGTGTGGCGGTCTCTGTGCTCTTCTCCTCTGCCGCGGCCTTTTCCGCCTGCAACGCCTTGTCGATATCGCGGCGGAAGATGACGCGCGAGGCGAGGAATGCCGCCACCGCCAGCGCCATCAGAAAGAGCATCGCCTTGATCGCGCCGCTCGACGTCAGCACCACGGCGGAAAGGCCCAGAATGCTGCTGATGACATACAGCGCCGCGACCGCCTGCTTCTGGTTGAGACCCATGTCGATGAGGCGGTGGTGAATGTGGCCGCGATCCGGCGCCATGGGATTCTGCCCGTGGGCAAGGCGGCGGATGATGGCAAAGAGCGTGTCAAACATCGGAAGGCCGAGGATCAAAAACGGCACCGCGAACGACACGATGGCGTAATACTTAAAAAGGCCCTGAATGGAGATGGTCGCAAGGATATAGCCGAGGAACGTCGACCCCGTATCGCCCATGAACATCTTCGCAGGATTTCTGTTGAAGGGCAAGAAGCCGAGGCACGCGCCCACAAGCGAGGCCATCACGAGCGCCACGTCACTCTCGGAGACGAGCAGCGCAATGACGAGCATTGAAATGGCGCTGATCGTGGAAACGCCGCAGGCAAGGCCGTCAAGTCCGTCGATAAGGTTGACGGCATTTGTGATGCCCACGATCCACAGCACCGTGATGGGGATCGCCAGCCAGCCAAGATCCCAATACGGGCTATCGGCAAAGACGTTGGGGTTTGAAAGCGTCTGGACCACGACGCCGTGAAACACGGCGACGAGCGCCGCAAAGATCTGCACGCAGAACTTGAAGTATGCCCGCAGCGGGGACATGTCGTCCACCACGCCGAGCACGACGATGATGGACGCGCCGAGCAGGATGCCCTGCATCTGGTGATCCACCTTGACAAAGAGCAGCATGCTCACCATAAATCCGAGGAAGATCGCCAGACCGCCGAGGCGCGGCACGGGCTTTTTGTGCATGCGGCGGTTGTCCTTCGGCACGTCGATCGCGCCGATCTTATAGGCGAAGGACTTCACCATCGGGCACATCAGGTAGCTGACGACGAAGGCGCACAGAAGTGCAGCGCCGACGCTCAGCAATAACTCTTTCGGAATTCCGTTCATGTTCTCCACCCTTTAATCAGCGCGCGACAAAGCCGACCTTTTTATAGACCTTGCGCAGCGTCTTTTCCGCCACGTAAGACGCCTTCTGTGCGCCCGCGCGGTAAACGGACTCGAGATACGCCTTGTCGCCCAAAATGCGCGTGGCCTCCTCGCGGATGGGGCGCAGGGTTTCAACGACGGCCTCGCCCACGGCGGGCTTGAACGCACCGTAGCCCTTACCGGCGAACTCCTGCTCGATCTCGTCAAAGCTCTTGCCCGTCACGGCGGAGTAAATGGTCATCAGGTTCGCAACACCGGGCTTATGCTCGGGATCGTAACGCACGCAGTTTTCCGTATCGCTGTCAGTCACAGCGCGCTTGAACTTGCGCAGAATGTCCTCGGGCTTTTCCATGAGGTAGATGGAGCCGTTGGGATCCTTGTCGGATTTCGACATCTTGGCTCCCGGATCGCTCAGGCTCATCACACGCGCACCGACCTTGGGAATGTACGGCTCGGGCATCTTGAAGACGTCGCCATAGATGCCGTTGAAGCGCTGGACGATGTTGCGGCAGAGCTCGACATGCTGCTTCTGATCCTCGCCCACGGGGACATAGTCGGGCTGATAGAGCAGGATATCCGCCGCCATCAGCGCAGGATAGGTGAAGAGACCGCCGTTGATGTTCTCGCTGTTCTTGGCAGACTTGTCCTTAAACTGCGTCATGCGCGAGAGCTCGCCGAACATCGTATAGCAGTTCAGCACCCACCCAAGCTCTGCGTGCTGCGGCACGTGGGACTGGATAAAGAGCGTGTTCTTCTCGGGATCGAGGCCGCAGGCAATGTACTGCGCGAGCTGCTCGAGCGTGCGGCGACGCAGCGCCGCAGGATCCTGACGCACGGTGATCGAGTGCATATCGGCCATGAAGTAGTAGTTGTCAAATTCCTCGTCGCGCTCCGCCCAGTTCTTGATCGCGCCGAGGTAGGACCCGAGGGTCAGATCGCCGCTGGGCTGAATGCCGGACAGCATCACTTTCTTGCGCGCCGCGTTTTCCATGTTTTCCATCGTTTTTTCTCCGATCTGTTGTTTTTCTCATTTTATCTCGAATTGCGCCGTTTTGGCGCAGCTATCGACCCAATTTGTTATGTTACCATACCGTCCATCAAAATACAAGCATGGAAGCGGATATTCTCACTGCAAAAAGTACAGCGCCCTTTCGTTGACTTTTCAGCGAAAATATGGTGTAATAATGTATCTGATTTTGATTTCACTTCAGGAGGTTACCTATGTCCATCGACATGAAGTATTTTGAGGAAATGGAAGCGAAGATCCCGCACGGTAAGGTGCGCACGCGCTTCGCCCCCTCCCCCACGGGCTATATGCACGTGGGCAACCTGCGCACCGCGCTCTACACCTATCTCATCGCCCGCCACGCCGGCGGCACCTTCATTCTCCGCATCGAGGATACCGACCAGGGGCGTCTCGTCGAGGGCGCAACGGACGTCATCTACCGCACGATGGCGGAGTGCGGCCTTTCCCACGACGAAGGCCCCGACGTCGGCGGCCCCGTCGCCCCGTATATCCAGAGCGAGCGCCGCGACACCTACGGCAGGTATGCCGAGCTCCTGGTCGAGCGCGGCCACGCCTACTACTGCTTCTGCGAAAAGGCCGAGAGCGAGGAGGATAGCGGCGAATTTGACCGCGCGGACGATCCCTGCCGCGACCTGCCGCTCGAAGAGGCCAAGGCGCGCGTCGCCGCCGGCGAGCCTTACGTCATTCGCCAGCGTATCCCGAAGGACGGCACCACGACCTTCCACGATGCAAGCTTTGGCGACATCACGGTGGAAAATAAAACGCTTGACGATCAGGTGCTCTTGAAGCGCGACGGTCTGCCGACCTACAACTTTGCCAACGTCATCGACGACCACCTCATGGGCATCACCCATGTCGTGCGCGGCAGCGAGTACCTTTCCTCCGCGCCGAAGTACAACCTCCTCTACGAGGGCTTCGGCTGGGAAGTGCCGACCTACGTGCACTGCTCCCCCGTCATGCGCGACGCGCAGCATAAGATGAGTAAACGCAACGGCGACCCGAGCTATGAAGACCTCAAGGCGCAGGGCTTCCTGACGAATGCCATTTTGAACTATGTTGCCCTTCTCGGCTGGTCGCCGCGCGGCGAGCAGAGCGAGCAGGAGTTCTTCACGCTCGACGAGCTGGTGGAAGCCTTCGACATCGGCGGCATCTCCAAGTCCCCCGCCATCTTCGACATTGAAAAGCTCACGTATTTCAACGCCAACTATCTGCGCAACCTTACGCCGGAAGAATTCTGCAAGGTCGCTGAGCCTTACATTCGTGAGAGCGTCAAAAATGAGGCGTATTCCGCTTCTGAGATCGCTGCGCTCTTGCAGGCACGCTGCGAAAAGCTCACCGACATTCCCGAAAAGGTCGACTTCTTCGACTCTCTCCCCGATTACAGCGTTGAATACTACACGAATAAAAAATCCAAGACCAACGCGGAGGTCTCGCTCGACATGCTCACGAAGGTTCTTCCCAAGCTTGAGGAACTTCCCGAGTGGACGAACGAAGCCCTCCACGATATGCTCGTCTCCTTCGCCGAGGAACTTGGCGTGAAGAACGCAACGCTCATGTGGCCGCTGCGCATCGCCGCCGCGGGCAAGCTCGTCACGCCCGGCGGCGCAGTCGAGATCTGCCACATTCTCGGCCGCGAAGAAACGATCCGCCGCGTCAAGGCAGGCATCGCCAAACTCGCATGATCTCACAATTCTGCCCCACGCTTTCGAAAGACCTTCTCAAGCGTGAATTTCTCAACACTGCCGCCGCCTTCGCTGTGCTGGCGGTGTTGGGCTTTGCCGCCGGAATGCTCTTTCCAGACGCAGCGCAGCAGCTGCTCGACCGTTTTGCCGCACAGCTTGAGCAGCTCGGCCTTTCCAGCAACGTGCCGCAGTCACAGATGATGGCGACGCTTTTTTTCAACAACGTCACCGCGTCGCTTCTTGCAATGCTCTACGGTCTTATTCCGTTTGTGCCGCTCAGCGCGCTTGCGCTCGGCACGAATGCGCTGCTGCTCGGCGCGTTTGCCGCCCTCTATCAGCACCACGGGATCGGTCTCGGCGTTTACTTTATCGGGATCCTGCCGCATGGCATCTTTGAGCTGCCCGCGCTGATCCTTTCCTGCGCGCTCGGACTTCTCATCTGCCGCACGGGAACGGAAAAACTCCGCAAAAGGAGCGATGTGTCTTTCCTGCGCCGCGTGCTGGACTGCAACCGCGTCTTTCTATCCTTCGTCGCGCCGCTGCTGCTCGTCGCCGCGCTCGTTGAAGCGTACATCACGCCCGCACTTTTGAAGCTCGTGATGTGACCGCAACGGTTGACTTTCGCACTCCGCCTCTATATAATTGAGCCTGTCAAGATATTGTAGCTTTTTGTCTGCTGTTTCTTCAGGATTTGGGGAAAAGCACCGCAGCCGCGGCGCTTTTCCTTTTTCAGCAGCTTCATCGCATCAGTCAGAGTCTATTGTCGTCCCGCCGCGGGACAGAGAGAGAGGTTCGCATGGCGCAAACAGTTACGGCAAAGCAGACCGTCCGGAATATGACCGAGGGGGGTCCCGTTTCCCTGATCCTGCGCTTCGCGCTGCCCATATTCATCAGTCAGGTCTTTCAGCAGCTTTACAGCACAGCAGACGCCTTCATTGTGGGAAAATACCTCGGCACGAACGCCTTTGCCGCCGTCAGCTCGTCCGGCACGCTCATCATGCTGCTCACGAGTCTTTTTATCGGCACGGCCATGGGCGCGGGTGTTGCCATTTCCAAATATTTCGGCGCAGGTGACTATGAAAACGTCTCGCGCGCCATTCACACGAATCTGGCGTTCGGCATTGTTTCCGGTGCGATCCTGACGGTCATCGGCGTCTTCCTCACGCCGACGTTCCTCATCTGGATGAATACCGACGCGCAGGTCATGCCGCAGGCGGTCGAATATTTCCGCTACTACTTCCTCGGCGTGCTGGCAACGGTGCTTTACAACATGTGCACGAGCATCTTAAACGCCCTTGGCGACAGCCGCCGCCCGCTGCATTACCTCATCGTGTCCTCGCTCATCAACATCGCGCTTGACCTTCTCTTCATCGGCGTGTTCCGTTGGGGCGTATGGTCCGCCGCGGTGGCGACCGTTCTCTCTCAGGGCACGAGCTGTGTGCTCTGCCTGATCCACCTGCTCAAAAAGGGCGAGGTCTACACCGTCACGCCGCGCAACATCCGCTTCCACGCCAGTATGCTGAGCGAAATTATTCGCTACGGCCTGCCCTCCGGTGTGCAGAACTGCGTCATCGGCCTTGCCAACGTCATCGTCCAGTCGCAGATCAACTCCTTCGGCATGCTTGCCATGGCCGCCTACGGTGCGCACTGCAAGATCGAAGGCTTCGCTTTCCTGCCCATCACAAGCTTTACGATGGCTTGTACCACGTTCGTGGGGCAGAACCTCGGTGCCAGGCAGTATGACCGTGCCAAGCGCGGCGCGCGCTTCTGCATTCTCATCGCCGTCATTATGGCTGAGCTGATCGGCCTTTGTTACTACCTCTGGGCGAGTGAGCTCATCACACTTTTCGACAGCACACCTGGCGTTATCGCCCTCGGTGTGCAGCAGGCGCGCACGGTATCGCTCTTCTACTGCCTGCTGGCCTTCTCGCATTCCATCGCCGCGGTCTGCCGCGGCGCGGGCCGCGCGGTCATACCGATGATGATCATGCTCTCGGTGTGGTGCGTCATCCGCATCATCTACATCATGCTCGTTGTCCATTTCATCGGCGAGATCGGTTACATTTACTGGGCCTATCCCCTCACCTGGGCCATCAGCTCCACCATTTACCTCATTTACTATCTGCGCTCCGACTGGGTGCATGGCTTTGAGAGGTGAGGCCGATGACAGACGCTTCCTTCCGTTTCCGCATCGCAACGCCGGACGACGCGCCGGCGCTGCTTGCGATCTACGCGCCGTATGTTGAAAACACTGCCATCTCGTTTGAATACGCCGTCCCGTCGGTCGAGGAATTCCGCAGCAGGATCGAAGGGGTACGGAAAAGCTATCCCTATCTCGTTGCCGAAGCGGCGGACGGCTCGCTTCTCGGCTATGCCTACACGCACACCTTTATCCCCCGTGCCGCTTACGACCACTGTGCAGAGACGACGATCTATCTCGCCCTTGATGCGCGCCATCAGGGGCTCGGCAAGCGCCTCTACCGCGCGCTGGAGGAACTCTCACTCGCGCAGAACATCTATAACCTCTATGCCTGCATCGGCGAGCCGCAGGGCGAAGGCGACGAATACCTGACGGACAACAGCATTCGCTTCCACGAATATCTGGGCTTCCGCCGCATCGGTGTTTTTACGCGCAGCGGCTACAAGTTCGGCCGCTGGTACGATATGTCGTGGGCAGAAAAGCTGCTGTGCGATCCCCCGGAAACTCCCGCGCCGGTCATTCCCTTTCCCCAACTCGATAAAGCGCTCGTTGCGGAGATCCTCCTTCGGGCCGGCGAGTGATACCTGCATCAAGGAGGCCTCATCTATGAAGGAAATCCGTTATCCCTTAGCTCCCTCTCAAAGCGGGCGGACACACAATGCAACCAAAACGCAGATCGTGTGAGATAAATCGCGGTAAAAACAGGAAAGAAGAACCCTCTGCATCAAAGCAGAGGGTTCTTCTTTCCGTAAATGTAGCTTTTCGCCCTATGATTCGACGGAAAATGTTTCTCCAAAGACGGCAACGCTGCTCACTGTTTCCGGATCAAGGATTTCGTCCATCCGGAAGCAGTAGCGCCCGCGCTTATCGAGATACTTCGTTATAAGGAACAGGCTGTCCGCCGCGCCGACGGTTTCGCCGCTTTGCAGCGTCACCTCGGGAGCGATGATCTCCTTCCCTTCGTCGCTGTAGATGGGCTCAACCGTTTCTTTCAGATCATCCGTTCCCTGCTTGATCTCGCAGGTCAGCGAGAGCGGCGAGACGTAAAGCGTCGTCAGCACGGCGTTCTTTCCCTCGATCTCGACCGGCTCGTTCACCGTGCACAGGCGTCCCGGATCGGTCTCCGGCAGAGTGAACGTGCAGCTCCAGCGGCCGGGGACGACAAGCTCTTCCCCCCAGTTGTCCCGATACAGGCCATTGAGCGTCAACTTCACCTTCGCGCCGAGGAAGTTGAATTCTCCGTCCATAGAATGGATCGTCATCAGGATCGCGGCATGGCGGCCCGTCTCATTTTCCGTTTTGCTTGGCAATACCTCCCAGCCAATGCCGTAGGTCTGCATTTTCACTCCGTCCCTGGACGTTGCGGACACGCTCCGATCGAATGCGTAGTAGTCCTGATCCAGTATTGTCCCCTCCGGCGCGGTAAAGTCGATGAGGACCGCCGCACAATAGCGGTCGGCGATGACCTGCTCGATGCGCAGCACCGCGCCGCTGTCCCGCTTCACAATGTTCATCGGGACTGCCGCGGTCGAGAGCAGCTCTTCCTGCTCCGCCGTTGCTCCAAAGTACTCCACCAACCGCTGATCCAGTCCCAGCGCCGCTGCGGCTGCCGCCGTGCAGCACAGGAGCGCGATAACCGCCGCAAGCACCGCCGCCGTGCGCAGGCTGCCTCTTCTTTTCGTCTTGTGCGTCATGTTCATTACCTCCGAAATTGTGTCTTCGGAGGCGTGGAGCGCGGAAATCGTCTCCTGATAAAGTTTTTCGTCAAACATCGTTGTTCGCCTCCTGAAGATCGGTTTTGAGCTGTTCCCGCCCGCGCCGCAGCCGGGTGCGGACGGTCGCGTTGGGAATGCTGAGGAATTGGGAGATCTCCCCACAAGAGTAGCCCTCGTAATAGTGCAGAAAGATTGGCACGCGGTATTTCTGCGGCAGCGCCATCACAGCATGAAAGAGCTCGCTGTGCTCCGGCGTTTTGAACGCAAGCTGCTCGGCGTAGTCCTCGATCGGCTCTGTCCTCTTCCATGGAGAGAGGAATGCCCGCTTGCACTCGTTGACCGTGACACGGATAAGCCAGTGCCTGACGTGGTCTTCGCTCTCAAACGCCTTGTCCACGCGGTAGAGCTTGAGCAGCACCTCCTGCGTGATGTCGTCCGACTCCGAGCGGCTTTTGGTGTAGTGGAACGCCAGCCGGAACACCGTGTCCATATACTCTTTTGCAAGATACGAAAACTGTTCTTCTGTCAACATGGGATTCTCCTTGAAAGGCCTTTCACTTACTATATCATTTGAAAAGAGGGAATGTTTCATTTTTGAAAAACTTTTTTCGAACGGTGCGGCGCTTTTCCTGCAGGCTAAAAAGGAGTCGATTCTTATTTACAAATCCAGTAGATCTTTATATTTCTGTTGTCTCTCAGATCCAACGTGTGACAAAAGCGTAAAGGGTAAAAATAAGGATAACCAGTCTCAGAGAAACGAAAAAATCCTTGAAAGCACAATGCTTTCAAGGATCAATCATGGTGCGCGAGGCGGGACTTGAACCCGCACGCCCGTAATGAGCACTAGAACCTGAATCTAGCGAGTCTGCCAATTCCACCACTCGCGCGTATTCTATTTTTAAAAAAGATGGTGCGGATGGCGGGACTTGAACCCGCACGTCCATACGAACACTAGCACCTCAAGCTAGCCTGTCTGCCAATTCCAGCACACCCGCATATTCATCTTTTCAAGCGGCTGTTTCTCAACGACCGCTTGGCTATTATAAGCCCAAAAGAGGTCGAATGTCAACCTTTTTTTGCAAGAAAAATAAAAAAATTTATCATACAAAAAGCACCGGAAAACCACGGTTTTTCCAAACTTTTCCGGTGCTTTCCTGTCAGATCTGCGCAAGCGTTTCTCCCACCGCTCCGGTGATGACCAGATCGGCGCCAAGGCCGCGGTCAAGAGGCGTCTTATTGATGACGACAAGCTTGTGTCCGCGATAGTAGCGCACAAGCCCCGCCGCGGGATAGACCGCGAGCGACGTGCCCGCGATGATGAGCACATCAGCCTCCTGAATGTACTCCACCGCGCGGTAAAGTGTCTTTTCGTCAAGCCCCTCTTCATAGAGCACCACGTCGGGCTTGATGCGCCCGCCGCAGGTGCAGCGCGGCACGCCGGTCGAGTTTTTGATATCACTCGCGGCGTAAAACTTCCCGCATTTCTCGCAGTAGTTGCGAAGCGTGCTGCCGTGCAGCTCGAGGACATTTTTGCTGCCCGCCGCCTGATGCAGACCGTCGATGTTCTGCGTGATAATAGCCTTTAACTTGCCCTCGCGCTCCCACTCGGCAAGCTTCAAGTGCGCAGCGTTCGGCTTTGCGCCCTCGCAGAGGAGTTTTGCGCGGTAGAAGGCGAAGAACTTCTCGGGATAGCACTCGTAATACGTGTGGCTTAAAATCGTTTCAGGCGGATCGTCCCACTGCTGGTGGTACAGCCCGTCCACGCTGCGAAAATCCGGGATACCGCTCTCGGTTGAGACGCCTGCCCCGCCGAAAAAGACGATATTGTCCGTTCCGTCAATGAGTTCCTTCAGCTTTTTGATTTCTTCCGTCATCGGTTCTCCTTTTGCGCTCGTGCGCTTATCTCACATAGCTCTTGTCGATCTGCACCACAGCGAAATAGCTCGGATCCAGCTCGTGTACCGCCTTTTTGATCTTCTCCTCCGCTTCCCTGTCGCTCATTTTGCAGCCGTAGGGAACAACGGCGTCGAAGATCACATTCGTGTGCGTCGGCCCCGTGACCATGCGGAAATCGTGGATGGAGATGTTCTCGTCGATGCCGCGCACCAGTGCTGCGATCCTCTGGTGCGTGACATTCACCGCTTCATCGTTCGTCACCACGGGATCCATGTGAATGACCGCCTCGCAGCCAAGCTTGTCGTGCAGCTGCTTTTCCACATTGTCGATCTCGTCATGCAGGGTGAGAATATCTCCGTGCGCGGGCACCTCGGCATGCAGCGAGATCATCACGCGGCCGGGGCCGTAATCGTGTACCACAAGGTCGTGGATGCCACACACGGCCTTATTCGCCATCACAATATCGCGGATCTCCTGCACGAATTCCTCTGTCGGCGGCTGGCCAAGCAGCGGAGAGAGCGTGTCCTTTGCCGCCTGGAAGCCCGCCCACAGAATGAGCAGCGACACGACAAGGCCGCACCAGCCGTCGATCTGCCAGTGCAGGAAATGCCCCGCAAGCGTCGAGAGCAGCACCGCCGCGGTGGCCGCGCAGTCGGACAGGCTGTCTGCCGCGGTCGCCTGCATGACGGCGGCGTTGAGCTTCTTCCCTACGCCGCGGTTGTAGCAGTACATATAAAACTTGGCGCAGATGGAAACAAGCAGGATCGTGACCGTCAGCGCGCTGCACTCCACCGCCTCGGGGTGGAGGATCGCGCCCACCGCGTCGCGCAGCAGCTCAAAGCCCATCAGAAGAATGACGAGCGAAACGATCAGTCCCGAAATATACTCGATGCGGCCATGTCCGAAGGGATGCTCGGTATCCGGCTTCTGCCCGGCAAGGCGAAAGCCCAGCAGCGTCACGATGGACGCGCCCGCATCGGAGAGGTTGTTGAACGCATCCGCCGTAATGGCGACCGAGCCTGCAAGCGTTCCTGCCAGCAGCTTGAGCGCAAAGAGCAGCAGGTTGATGGCAATGCCCACCGCACCGCAAAGCACGCCGTAAGCGCGGCGCACCGCAGCGTCGGCGGTATTCTGGTAGTTCTGAATGAACCGGCGTGCAAGAAAACCGATCATATACTCCCCTCACTCACTCTTGATCTGCAGCTTCATGCGGCAGCAGAGACGGTCGAGATCCTCGTCTGTCGCTGCCGGAATCCGCAGCCTTGCCCCACAGCTCCTGCACACAAGATCCACATAGGTGCTGTGGATCTCCATGCCGTAGTCCTTGCTGCCGCAGGAGCAGGTAATGCCGTTTTCGCGCGCGGCGATCTCCTTGAGCTCGGATAAGATCTCATACATGATAACGCTGTCGGCAAAGGCGGCGGGATCGCTGCCCTGCTCGCGCTCCTTGGCCGCCGCGAGGGAAAGCTGCTCCATCTCATGCTCCACGGCATACTCCTCGCCGATGAAGCAGCAGAGCATCTTTGTCTCCGGGCAGGCAAGGCCGATGCCGCGCCCGTGCAGCAGCTTCTCCGCGCTGCACTCCGCAGTGTGCTCGCCGCCGCACACGCCGCACGGCACACACAGGCGGAACTTATTCTCCTCCGCGTCGATGGTCAGGCTCGACTCGCCGCACTCGCAGCTCACGACCGCGCCCGAAGCGGACAGGGCAAAAACACTTCTGCTCTGAATGACGCGCTTGCGGCACGCAGGACAGAGATAACCGATGGTACGCATCTCTTCTTTCATCTCATTTCCTCCCGGAAAGCAAATTTATGATAGATAATCAAAATATTATACTGCATTCGCATCAAAAAAGAAAGAGAGAAACTGTGTTTCTCCCTTTCTTTTCGTTTCGGTCTGCTTACGGCTTGACCGCGATGGCCTCGATCTCGACCAGCGCACCCTTGGGCAGCGCACCGACCTGCATCGCACAGCGCGCGGGACACTCGCCGTTAAAATACTTGGCGTAGACTTCGTTGACAACGGAAAACTCGCCGATGTCGATCATAAAGACGGTCGCCTTGACAACGTCCTCCGCCTTGCAGCCTGCTGCCGCGAGTACGGCCAGCAGATTCTTGATGCACTGCTCTGCCTGCTCGTCGGTATTGTCGGAAACAAAGGCGCCGGTCGCCGGATCCAGCGGGAGCTGACCGGAAACGAACACAAAGCCGTTTGCCTCGACAGCCTGAGAATAAGGGCCGACAGCGCCGGGAGCAGCGGTCGTAGAAATCACTCGTTTCACAGGAAAAATCCTCCTTGTTTGTTGTATATTTATCATAGCATTTCTGTCAAAGTGCGTCAAGTGCTCATATTCTTGGAAAAGCGGCAGAGACTATACATACTTTTGAGCGATTCCCCTAAATCCTTTTGAAAGGAAAAATGCCATGAGCCGAAAAACCGTTGGCGCGCAGACGCGCCGTCTTGACACCTGCCCCGCTATTCTCTCATTCGCCGCCGTCGGCGGACGGCTTGAGGGCGTGGGACCGCTGCGCGACTATTTTGATGAATTGAGCGAGGATCATTTCTTCGGTGAAACCACCTGGGAAAAGGGCGAGAGCACCATGCAGCGTCATGCGCTCTCCCGCGCGCTGGAAAAAGCGGGACTGCGGGAAAGTGAGCTTGATCTCATTTTCGCCGGTGACCTTTTGAACCAGTGCGTCGGCTCATCGTTCGCCCTGCGCGAGAGCCGTATTCCCTTTTACGGGCTTTACGGCGCGTGCTCCACAATGGGTGAGAGCCTCTCCCTTGCCGCGCTGATGATTGACGGCGGCTATGCCTTGCGCGCGGCTGCGCTTACGTCCTCACACTTCTGCACCGCCGAGCGGCAGTACCGCATGCCGGTGCCCTACGGCTCGCAGCGCACGCCTACAGCGCAGTGGACGGCCACAGGCAGCGGCTGCTGTATCGTTGCAGAAAGTGCCGAAGGCCCCTTTATCACCCATGTCACGACCGGCAGGATCATCGACAAGGGCATCACCGATGCGAACAACATGGGCGCGGCGATGGCGGCAGCGGCATACGATACGCTCTGCGCGCTCTTCCGCGACACGCAAACGAAACCCGAGGACTATGATCTCATCGTCACGGGAGATCTCGGAAAGCTGGGGCATCGGATCGTTTCCGATTTCTTTGCGCGCGACGGGCTGCCGCTCGGCGCGCGCTACACCGACTGCGGGCTGCTGCTTTACGACATTGAGGCGCAGGACATGCACTGCGGCGGCAGCGGCTGCGGCTGCTCGGCGAGCGTCCTGTGCGGCTATCTTCTGCGCGGAATGCGCGAGGGCAGGTGGCAGCGCATGATCTTCGCACCGACGGGCGCGCTGCTCTCCCCCACGACGACGCTGCAAGGCGAGAGCATCCCCGGTATCTGCCACGCGCTCATACTCTCGAATCAGAAGGAGGTTTAAGCAATGGACTATCTGCGCGCCTTTCTCTGCGGCGGCATTCTCTGCGCCGTCGGTCAGATTTTGATCGACAAAACATCTCTCACCCCTGCGCGTATTCTGACGGGTTATGTCGTCTGCGGCGTTTTTCTGACGGCCGTCGGCATATATGAGCCCATCGTCCGATGGGGCGGCGCAGGCGCGACTGTGCCGCTGTTAGGCTTTGGCTATTCGCTCGCCAAGGGTGTAGAAAAGGCTGTCGGCGAGCATGGGTGGCTCGGCGTGATGACCGGAGGGCTCAGTGCCACCGCGGGCGGCATCGCCGCGGCGGTCGTTTTCGCCGTGTTGATGGCGCTCCTCTTCAGGCCCGGCGACAAGCGATAACGATAAAGAGAGAGGGGCTTCGCCCCTCTCTCAAATTATTTTGTCACGATGCGCGCAATCCGCGCTCTTCGATCTGCTTGAGCGTCATCACTCTCGTGTGACAGATCGGCTTCCACTCGACCTTCGTAAAGAGCGAAGCGATGCAGATGGGCACATAAGTGAGCATGAAGAGCGGGAATGTAAAGGCATAGAGCACCTTTTTCCACGCCGCGCAGCGAATGTTCTTCCACTCCGTCACAGTCGTGATCGCGCCGAGCACAAAGAGCGTTGCATACAGGCTCGCCAGCGTTTGCAGCACAGAGACAACGAGCATCTCCATCGAGCCGCCGGACGCAGCGTTCGAGAGCGCCGCGCCGATGTTCACGATCACGCTCACCCCCGTCAGCACTGCCGCAGGCATGATGTTCATCGTCATGTCATAGCAGGAAAAGCTGCCGTGCGCAATGCCGGAGAAAAGCTGCACGGCGTACTTGCGGAAAACCTGCAAATACCCCTTCGACCAGCGCATGCGCTGCCGCCAGGACTGGGCAAAGCTCGTGGGCTGCTCATCATAGAGCACCGCACCTCCTGCGTAGCCGACCTTTTCCCCGCGGGCAACATTGTCGATGGTAAATTCGATGTCCTCCGTGAGCAGGAAGAAGTTCCACCCACCGCACCGCTGAAGCACACCGTCAGAGAACAGAAATCCTGTGCCGGACACCGCGCAGCTGCTGCCGAGGCGCATGCGCGCATTGTTCAAGTATTGTGCCTCGCGCAGGAACCACAGCGCATAGCCCGCAGAGATCCAGTTGTCGCCATAGTTTTTGGAATTGCGATAGCAGGTCACGATCTCGTAGCCCGCGGAGTAGACCTTTTCGATCTCGGAAAGGAAGTTCGGGTCAAGGATATTGTCTGCATCCAACACAAGATAGGCGTCGTAGTGCCTGCGGCCGGGACGGCGAATGCGTCTGAGCATGTCGTTGAGCACATAGCCCTTGCCAACATGCAGCGTGTCGTGCCGCTCAAAAACGATCGCGCCATGCTCGCGCGCCACGCGGGCGGTATCGTCCGTGCAGTTATCCGCACCGACGTAAACATCTACATGATCCATCGGATAAGTCTGCGCACAAATGCTGTCGAGCAGATAACCGATGACATTCTCCTCATTGCGCGCAGCAATGAGAATGGCAATGCGGTGGTTTTCATTGCGGCCGATAAATTTCTTCCGCTTCAGCAGCGCCACCGCCACATAAAAGAACTGATAGGAATAGCATACGAAAAAGAGGGCCATGATGACCGCGTTGATCGTGATGACTGTCTGCATAATCGTCTCCTCCACTGCCGGAAATCCCGGCATCTCTTGTTTTCCTGTCTGTGGAAGAGTTATATCATGCAAACCTTGCGATTCCACTGTGAAATTTCTTAACTAATTTCAAACATCAGCGGTAGAAATTATTAAGCATCGGCGCACAAATGCGGCAAAGGCACCCGGCAGATCTCCTGCCGATCGAATAATCCAAGAAAAAGCTTGTAATTTTGGTTGACAAACAGCACATATCTATGGTAGTATTAGTCTTGCGTTTGGGAGTTAGACGCGAACTCATTATCCGGAGAGATGGCCGAGCGGTTGAAGGCACCGGTCTTGAAAACCGGCGATGGTAAAGCATCCGTGGGTTCGAATCCCACTCTCTCCGCCAATTGAAAAAACACCATCGACCTGCGGAAGTACCCAAGAGGCCGAAGGGGCTCCCCTGCTAAGGGAGTAGGACGTGTAAAAAGCGTCGCGGAGGTTCAAATCCTCTCTTCCGCGCCAAGAAAAGCAAGAGAAAACGTTGCGTTTTCTCTTGCTTTTTCTTTTATATCACTGTGTTTTGCTATAAAAAGTTCAATTCTTGCATTTCAGAAAATGCCTTTACCCCTAAGTTTACCCCAATTGGATTTTTTACCCCTAAAAACTATGGAAAGAAGCTCCACCGGCTGACTGACCGATGGAGCTTCCTTTTATGCCTTTTTCAGCTTTTCATAATATGACTGCGTTCTTGCTGCGGTGTCCTTCATCATCTGTTCTGATGTGTGGGCGTAGACGTTCAATGTGAAACTTGCGGTAGCGTGTCCCATGAAGTCTTGCACGCTTTTAATGTCCGCGCCGCTGGCGATCATCACCGTGGCTGCGGTATGGCGCAGATCATGCACACGCGCGTCCGGGCGTCCGATGCTGGCGGCAATTTTCTTAAAATATTTGTAGAAGGTATGAATGGCAAGATGCGCACCCATTTCATCGGTAAAGACAAGGTTGTCGCTGTTGTTCCAGAGCTTACCGGCTTTGAGCTTATTTTGCGCCTGCCGGCGCTTTTCATCGCGGAGATATTCAAAGCAGAGCGGGGGCGGCTCGATCGTGCGCGGCTTGCTGCTCTTGGTGGTGTCGGCAATGTAGTAAGCGCCGTTCTTTTTCTTCTCACGCTGTAGCTGCTGACTGACGGTAATACGCCCTTTTTCAAAGTCGACCTGTGACCACGGGAGACCGAGCAATTCCCCCTCACGCAGACCGGCAAGCAGGCAGACGGCAAGCGCGTTTCGATAAGGACTGTCCTCGATTGCTTCAAGGAACTTCGGAATGTCCTCATCACGCAGCGGCGCTATTTCGCGCTGTACCACCTTCGGTTGCTCTGCGGCGTCACAGGGGTTACTTACAATGATCCCCTGTTTCAATGCAACAGAGAGGGCCTTATGCAGTACGGCAGCGCAGTTCTTGACGGTCTTTCCGTTCAGCCCCTTCTTGGTCATGGCGTTATAAACCTTCTGGACGTGCGCGCCGCGCAGAGCTTGCAGCTCGATAGCGCCGATCTGAGGCTTGATGTAATTCTTGATACAGGCCTGATAGTGAAGATATGTCGTCGGCTTGATCTTATTGGCGGCAAAGGTGTCGAGCCATTCATCAAGCCATTGTGCGACTGTCGTCTTTTGTGGTGTCAGATATGTACCGCGGTCGATCTCACGGAGAATGGCCGTCATCTGCTTGCGCACGGCAGCTTGCGTCTCACCGTAGATGCTGCGGCGGATCGGCTTTCCTGTGCCTGGGTCATTGCCGACGGTCACGCGCGCTTCCCATCGACCGTCAGGACGCTGCCGGATGCTGCCTGCGCCTGATGCGGCGCGGGTATTAGCTTTTCTTGGCATTGCTTTTTCCTCCTGCATTTGTTATGATTGGAGGGCAGTAGGCTTCTCAGTTTGCTGCCCCTTATAACCGTCCTCGGTGCTGCAACACCGGGGGCGGTTTTTTTCTTTTGGTGAATTGTACTTAACATTTTCGATGATGCCACGACCTTAATGAATTTTATAGTATGTTTGACAGACTTTCCATCAATATCGGAATCAGATAGGACCTTGTGGTAGTAAGTGGACATTATGTGAAATTTCCTTGAACTTCATTTATAATCGCCTCGGCAGAGAACCACCATTTATCACCAGTAATATCATGCAAAAGTGCTGATAGATTTCGGTTGATCCTTAGTTCGTAAAAATCTTCCGGTGAAAAGCAACCTTCATCACTCGGTAGCAGAACATCGTGGTTTTCTTTTACTTTTATATAGGTTTTTAGAGCGTCTTTGATGTCTTCAAGGACAGCCTGACTATCATAAATTGATTTAAGCAAATCATCTTTTTCGCTTTCATTGCAGGTATCCGAATTGAATATTTGATAATGGAGCCCGGATGCAATGACAGCATAGTTAAAGTACAACATGTTCATTAGGAGATTGCGAAAATTTCTTTCTAAAAGAAACGTGTTTAATGCATCCGAAGCGTTAAAAGAATCTTGCAAAACAGAGATAGCGTCCTCGGATAGTCCGGTTATTTCGCATGCCTTTTGAATATCAACATCCGGAGTTTTTAGTGCTGCAAGCCCTAAAAGATAATCTGCGCTTACTCCGAAGTACTTTGATAACTTAGCAAGATTTTCAATGCTTGCTGTTTTGTTGTCTGACATCCATTCGGATAAGACTCCGCTTGATACGCCTATCTGTCTACTGATCTCGTCATGGCTCAGACCTTCACTCTTTCTTATTTGAACCAAGTCTGATAATCGGTCTGCAAATGCCTTTGTTGTTGGTGTTGAAACTCGTGGCGGTCTTGCCATATCCATGTTCCTCTCTTCTGCGAAGATATTTTGCAAAATCCTCTCTAAAATAAATTAGAGTGAAATATCGTTTTTATGAAACGCCTGCGCTATAATACGAATATCGGAGAAGAAAAATATTTAATTCTTCACCGATATATTACCTCTTGTAAGGAAAAAAGTCAAGGGTAAAGGAGGAAAAGAGAATGAAAATGAATTGCGATATCAGAGCCGCGATGGCAAGAAGCGATTTACGGCAGTACCAAATTGCAGCAGCTCTCGGGATTTCTGAATCGAGGTACTCCTCTAAGTTGCGCAAAGAATTGTCGATTGAGGAAAAGTCTAAGATTTTTGAGGTTATCGAACAACTGTCACGGGAGGCGATTTGATGGCGACACTTGAACCTATCGCGGTCACAGAGAAACAAAAAATCTTTGAAATCATTCGGGAAATTTCTGCTGAGATGTAAGGGGTTAACGGCTCTTTATATTTAGATAATGTGTTGTCATTGTGTAAAATCCCGTGCTATGTTGTTTGGTACAGACAGGAGGCGATTTTTGTGGGACTTGAAACAGAGAAACTTTTTTTGCGTCCGTCTAAGGCCGCACAGCTTGTGGACACAAGCAGGCAAACGCTCTACGCTTGGATGCGGCTGCCGGGATTCCCTGTATACCGGATTGGGGGCAGCACTCTTATCGCTGCCGATGAGCTTGTCGAGTGGATCAAGACACAGGGGCGGTGAGCGGGTGACATATCTCGATCTTTTGAACTCGTTCCATCAATGGCAGAAGAGCAATTATCTGCCAGGAAATGCAAGGCTACTCTATTACGGGTTACTTGCCGTTTTCAATGAAGCGCGATGGCCGGAGCAGGTACAGATCGATAACTTCCGGCTCATGTCTATGCTCGACACGCGAACGGAGAGGGTAGCAATCGCGGCGAGGGATAGCCTTGTTGCTGCTGGCCTAATTGAATATAGCCGGGGAAAAAAGCGTTCTCCAAACACTTATCGGCTAAAATATACCCCTCAAAAAGTCAGTGAAAATGGCAGTGAATCAGGCAGTGTTTTTGACAGTGAAACGGTAAGTACATCGAGCAGTGTATCAGTATCGAAAACAGTCAGTCATATAGAAGATAAAGAAAAAGATCCTTCTTTTGTTCCGTCTCCCGCCGGAACGAAGAGACCGAAGCAGGTTTTTGAGCACGACTCACTTCCATACCGCGCTGCGCGCTGGCTTGCGGATCAGATCGAAGATCGTTTACCGAACTGCACGGCGCATTCAGAAACGACCTTGCAGAATTGGGCGGCGGACTTCGACAAATGCAATCGACTGGACAAGCACGGGTGGGAAGATATCAACGAGGTCTTGCAGTTTTCGCAGTCTGATCCGTTCTGGAGCACGAATATCTTGTCAGCAGGAAAGTTCCGCAAGCAATACACGCAGCTTCTGGCAAAAATGGGAGGCGGCCAATGAACGATACATCACAGTTCGAATACTCCCTTGCCGCAGCGGTCTGTCTCGACCCGAAGAGAGTTTTGCAGTTGCGGCAAATTGTGAAGAACGAGGATTTTTCTATCCCTGCCTGTGCTACGGTCTTTGACGCTGCGGATAGGGCCGTGTCTCACGGCAAGCCGTTCGACGCCAACATTGCCGCAGATGGTCTCAGGGACATGGTGGACGATCCACGAAAATTCCTCGCCGAGTGCATCGACGTGACGCCAACGCTTACGAACTCGGACGAGTATGCCCGGCTGCTACATAAGCGCACGGCGGAAAGGCGACTGCGTGAAAATGTGCTCGCGGCTCTTGATGAGGAAAACCCAGCCTGTGCCGTCGCTGAGATATGCAAAGCATATTTACTTGACAGCGCAGGCGGCAGACTGAAAAGCGTCTCTCAAGCGCTCACAGAGACCTTACAGAGCCTTTCGGCAGAAGAGCAAACGCGTATCAACACGGGCTTCCCGCGGTTGGACAGCATCGTCAAGGGCTTCGAGGCGGGTCAACTCATCATCGTCGGCGCGCGTCCCGGCGTCGGCAAATCCGCTTTTTTGCTTGACCTTGCAGAGAGCGCGGCCAGAAGCGGAAACGAGACGCTTTTCGTATCGCTTGAGATGTCCGCCGCGGAACTGACGGAACGTCTGCTTGCACGGCGCAGCATGGCGACAATGGATAACCTGATCGACCGAGACCTGAACGATGAGACGTGGACGAATATTGCAGCCGTGTCGAATCGGCTGGAACGTTTGCCGCTTCATTTTTGGGACAAGCCAGCCGTGACAGTGAGCAAGATCCGCGGTGCTGCGGCAACGATTCATAATTTGCGGCTGATTGTGGTGGATTACCTCGGCTTGATGCAGGCCGACCGCCGTGCAGACAGTCGAAATCTTGAGCTCGGACAGATCAGCCGCGACTTAAAAAACCTTGCTTCCGAGCTGCAAATCCCCATCGTTGCGGCGGCACAACTTAACCGTGGTGTCAACGATACCGAGCGCCCGACCCTGCTTTCTTTGCGCGATAGCGGAGAGTTGGAGCAGAACGGCTCAAAAGTATTGTTCCTCTGGAAGATCGATGAGTTCGGGACAGTTGGGGTGTCCGTTGCGAAAAACCGCCGCGGTCGTCAAGGCGTTGTGCAGATGAACTTTGACGGCGCACATCAAAAATTCACCGAGCTTTCGGAGCCGTACCGCGAGCCAGAGAAAAAACGCCGGGGCGGATTTTTGGAGGGTGGCACATGAATATCGGAGGAGAGAAGAAAGAAAAGATGGTCAAAATTCAAATTTTATGGCGGAGGATTTATGACTATCTTGGAAGCGTACAGCATTCTAAAATCAACCAAACCCGCGCGCTGTGAGCGTGAGCGCTATCGCCAGCGTGACGAAATACAGCACCGTGTAATTCCGCTTTTGCCTGCTGATGATCGAGATAAGTTTGAGCGGGCAATGAACCGTCATTTTCGATTATGAAAAAAGCTCTCCCCAAATAGGGAGAGCGGCTCTTGCGGTGAATCCGATTTGTCGATTCTGATTTTACCACAGGAGGAGCAGATATGCAAGCAAAACCACTTGCCACAAATCTTGGCGAACAGGCGAACAAAATTGCGGTGTCGGTGCAATCTGGCGACGGTGAAGTATTGGCTTTGTGGGGAATGTGCCGCCGATATGCTATGCAGCAAGCCACACGGTGGCTCAGAGCGTTTGAAGGCAGCGGCGGTGTCGAATTAGACGACCTTGAGCAAAGCGCGTTTATAGGACTTCTAAAGGCCGTGCAGACATGGAAGCCAGAAAGCGGTGCATTCTCCACTTGGTACACTATTCAGCTAAGGGCTGTATTTGTAGAGGCTTACGGGATGAGGACGAAACGAACGCGAGAAGACCCGCTCAATAAATTTCACTTATCGCTCGATACGCCATTGGATGAGAACGAAGACGGCAGCTTTACTATCGCAGATGTTCTACCAGATGAAGCGGCAGAAGAGGCCTTTGAGGATATCGAGCAGCGGGATTTTCGACAGGCCGTGCAAGCGGCGCTTGCACAACTGACGGATGCGCAGCGCGACGCGATCATCAGTGAGTTTTGGCTTGGCCAAAAGCCTGATGCAAAGGCGCGGCGGGAAGCAATACGAGCCCTGCGGCACCCGCGTATCCGCAAACCGCTGATGGAGTATTACTAATAAAAAACACTGAAACGTCAGATAAAGCAGAGCCGGAAAGGGGGCTTTTCAAACTTTGTCAAAGAAAATTCGAGATGAGACCATTATTGACGCGCTTTTGATCTCCGCGACAGTGCGGAGCGCGGCGGCAAAGCTCGAGATCAACGAGCAGACGATCTATCGCCGAAAACGCGACCCTGAGTTTATGCAGAAGTATAACGAGGCACGGCGCGAGCGAACCGAAGCGGCGCGTAACGTATTGCAGGAGCGGGCACATGCTGCTGCGGATACGCTGGCAACGATCATGCAGGATGCAGACGCGCCCGCACAGACCCGCGTAAGCGCCGCAGCAGAGATTTTACGACAGAACGTGAAATATACGGAGATCACAGACATCATGCAGCAGCTTGACGAGCTTGAAGCATGGCGAAGGGAGCAGGAAAACCGATGAGGAAGAATTATGACATTCGCCTTGCGGCGCTGCGGGAATATCTCAAATCGCTGTCAGCCGATGAAACTACTTTTATTGTCGAGGGCGGCGCAGAGTATCACACAAAAGAAGATCCTTTTAACTACCTGATGCAGCACGGCGCAGTTACTCACGACGGGCGGCGCATTGTCCTTTATCCGCACCCAGTAGAGGGCATAGACGGGCTTAGCTTGAGCCTTTACCAGCTTATTGACGAAGCCATTGAGCGCGGCAAGCTGGAATTGCCGGAATTGGAGAGTGACGAACTATGAACAGCAGTATTAAAGCCCGCCTTGCCTCTTTACAGGCGATTGCAGCGCAGAAGCAAGAGGGCGTAGCTATTATGACCCTGCTTGAAAATGGCGCGTGGGCGGCTTGCAGAGCGCCGCAAAGCCCCGCAAAGGTATTTCAGACGCAGGAGGCAGCACGAGATTATTTATCAGACTGCGAAAGCGTTATCATCATCGACCTTTAAGAAAATCAGCGCAACAGCGCATAAAACAGAAAGGAATTTTGATATGAATTTTGAAGCCAACATTGAAACCGCTGATAGCGTAAAGGAAAAGGTCAAGGCCGCTTTCGGCTTTGATCTGAGAAGTGCCCTTGACCTTGTGAAACGCAGCGACTATGACACGGACGAGCAGTATTTGGACGCTTGCGCCCGCGCCGAGTTGGAGCGTAGCAGCCCTGAATACAGAGCCGCCAGAAGCCGCCTAAAAGTCGAATACCAGGCACGGCGAGAGGAACAGGAGCGCAAGGCACAGAGCGAAAACTATAAAGCAATCCGCAGCAGCGTGAGCCTTGACAGCGTAGACAAGCACAATATCGATGAAGAAGCCGCCGCACTTGCCCGCCGCGATCTTTCCGCAAATCGTATTGCCGCGTCCGATCTGGGCGCGACCATTGAGAAGTACGCGGCAGAGCTGACGGAAAAAGCAAAGGACAGTAAGGCCAGCAGCGCTCTTTTCAATGCTATGCTGCGCGGTCAACTGTAAGGAAAGGAGAACACACCATGAGCCAGTTTAACATTTACGCCCGAAAGCTCGATACAGCTTTCAAAGAAGCCCGCAGCGAGTACAACACCGCTTTCCGCGCACTCCAAGAGGCGCAGCAGGCCAGCCGTGACGCTAACGCATGGAAGCCCGGAGACAGCGCCGAGGAAAAGCAGGTTAGAACAACCCGTGCAGCGCTAAAGCTGCATGACGCAGAAGCCATCTTTAACGAGGTGAGCGCCCGCGTTTGGGACAACTTCAAGGCCACGCGCCGCACGATCCGCGCCGAGCTGGAACAGGCAGTGCGCGCCGCCAATATTGCAAACCCCGACGCCATCGACAGTGGCGCGCTTGAACTGCTGAAAACCGGCGTTCTTTCCCCGGCTGATTACTCCGCGTTCATGGAGCGATTCGACAACAACCGCACCATGTTAAAGTTAGTTGGTCACTACGCAGCCGAAGCCGCAAAGACTACGGACAGCCGCCGAGAGGCCGCAGCCCTTAACGCTATCGCTCTTGACTGCCAGAGCGGGGAGGGCGCAGTCATGCGGGCATGGGATAGCATTTCGGCAATTTCTGACAGTTGCGGCGACGGGGACGGCTACCGGCGCAAATCGCCCGGTGTAATTGTCAGCATGAGCGAAAAATGGGACGATCTCGCGGGCGAGGCCGTGGAGAACTTCTGATTTTCGATAAGCGGCGGAGATCAACACACTACAGAATTTCTGAAAACACATTGAAGGAGAGATAAATATGGAACTTAGTTTTGCGAACGGTGTGCAGGAATACACCGTGCACGGCGTTAAGGGCGATGTGATCATTCGATTCAACCCGACTGACGGCACGTTTATCCAGCGTCTTTACAACGCATTTGATACGCTGGACAAGAAGCAGGATAAATACGCAGATGAGGTGAAGAAGTGCGGCGACCGCGTTGAGATTTTCAACATTGCCGACCGCCGCGACAAGGAGATGCGCGAGATTATCGACAGCCTTTTTGAAGAGCCGGTGTGTGACAGCATCTTTGGCAGCATGAACCTCTACGCGATGGCGGACGGCCTGCATGTGTGGACAAATTTCCTGCTTGCGCTGATGGATGAGACGGACAGCGCCTTTGCTCGTGAGCAGAAAGCCACGAATCCGCGCATTCAGAAGTACACGGCAAAGTATCGCCGATGAATTGGGGACTGCCATCCTCCGTTGAGATTAGCGGAGTGAGTTATGAGATACGCACAGATTTTCGCGTGATTCTTGACATTTTTGTCATGCTGAGCGATTCGGACTTAGACGGCGCAGACCGTGCGGAAGGTATCTTGCAGATGTTCTATGTTTCGCCTGAGGATATCCCGCCGCAGCACTTGCAGGAAGCTGTAGACCGTTTTACATGGTTCCAGAACGGCGGCAAAGAGCAGGATAAGAAGAAATCGCCGAAGTTGGTCGATTGGGAGCAGGATTATCCTTTGATTCTCCCTCCCATCAACCGAGTATTCGGACAAGATATCCGCGGAATCCCTTATGATGCGGAGACCAACACCGGGGGCGTCCATTGGTGGACGTTCCTCGGTGCGTATAACGATCTCGGGGACTGCACCTTTGCTCAGGTCGTGCGCATCCGCGACAAAAAGGCGCGCGGCAAGACACTTGAAAAGGATGAACGCGAGTGGTACCGCAGAAACAGCAATATCGTGAATATGAAACACAAACTCAGTCAGGAAGAAGAAACGACTATTTCTAAGTGGCTGGGAGCGGGAAAGGAGCCTGTGAATGGCAAATGCTGACGGCAGTGTGATCTTCTCTTGTGATTTGGATTCGACCAAAGCACAAAAGAAACTGAGCAAGCTGCGTGACGAGATATCCGAACTGAACAGCAAGCTTGAAAAGGAAACGGGCAATAAGATGAACCTTGAAAAGCAGCTTGACGCCGCATCTCAGGCAGCGAAAGCTACGGAGGAACGCGTGAAGATGCTGCGAAAGGAAGTCGAACGGCTGAACGACCGCGAATGGATCCAAAAACAGGGCTTTACACAGAACGAGTATCAGACGCAAGTGCTCGACCGCCGCGCCGCTGCGGAGGCGGAGCTCAAACAGCAGGAAGCGCTTTTGCACACGCAGACGAAAGAGGTCAAAACGCTTTCGGCTGCTTACGAAGAGACGACCGCCAACATCGACAGCATGACGGTAAAGCTCGACAAAGCAAAAGTCGCTGCCGGTGAGTTGATCGCTAATACGGAGCAGGAACGCAGGGAGCGCGAGGCGGAGAATTCCGCGCTTGCCAAAGCGGGCCAGTATGCCGCACGTTTCAGAGATCAGGTCAAGAGTTTAGCGCGCTCTATGCTTGTATTCTCAGTCATCACGGCGGCGCTCATGGCGCTACGCAAGCAGATCAAGGCGGCTATTGCGACCAGCGCAGAGGCATCCGACGCTTTTGCCCGCCTCAAAGGTGCGCTGCTGACGCTGGCCGCGCCTTTGATGGACGTGCTCATTCCGGCGCTGACGTGGCTAATGAATCTGCTTGCGGCCATTGTGTCGGAGATCGTGACGATCATTTCGATTCTGAGCGGTAAGTCAAAGAAGAGCATGGAGGCATCGGGCAAAAACCTCTACAAAGAGGCCGCCGCCATTGACGCGACCGGCAAGGCGGCAAAGGAAGCGACAGACGCGCTCGCGGCGTTCGATGAGATCAACAAACTCAGCACGACAACGTCCGTTGGCGGCGTTGGCGGCGGAGCATCCGCCATTGCGCCGGACTTTGATTTTGACGAAGGGCCCATGATGGAAAAGCTCGACAAGGTGTTCCAGAAGATCAACGATATCTTTAAGACCATCCGCGCGGGGCTTGAGATCGTCGTGGATGACCTAAAATGGAGCTTTGACAAGAAAGTTATCCCCAAGAGCAAGGCAACATGGCTGACCGTTTTAACGGCGCTGCTCGGTGCAACACTCGGCGCGGCGTTCGGCGGTATCACGGGCGGCGTCATCGGTTTATCCCTCGGTGTGCTGCTGGGGCTGTACCTTGTGGGCCTTGACCCCGAAACATGGAAAACCGAGATGGACGCAGAGGATGCGTGGATCGTGGTCATCACGGCTTTGCTCGGTGGAGTGCATAATTTTAAGTGTAAATGACACATACATGGACGCACAGGAGGTTAT